>ERZ773225.4671-NODE-4671-length-10771-cov-2.554685_pt1 | contig 10771 bp, 14 predicted proteins | sample MGYA00580993_ERZ773225 | MGnify/ENA primary metagenome ERZ773225 (study PRJEB29015, sample SAMEA2737748) | human gut metagenome | biome: human gut; feature: human-associated habitat; material: faeces | place: China | collected 2012 ... | reverse complement strand
CACAAATGTTCATGATTTAAAACCTGGAAATAGATTTTATGGTAGTATAAAATATAACAATCCTAAAGGAAAACAACAAGCACAGCAAGGTATTTTCTTAATATTAACTTCAAAAGTAAAAGGAAAGAAAGGACAATCCAGAGAATATACTATGACAAATTGTACTGGACAAGAGTACAAAGTATGTAGTGGAGCTATTAAAATAGCTAATATAGCAGATCTCAAAAAGAAGAAAAAAATAGAGAAAAAAGCACTAGAACAATTTGGAAGTAAAACAGAAATCAAAGAATTGCTTAACAAATTAGAAGAAGAATTTAAAAAGAAAGAGGAAGAAGAAAAGGAAAAAGAAGAATTAAAGAAAATTCAATTCTCATTTAGTTCACTAGAACCAGAAGACAAGCTTAAAAGTTTAATTAAAGCAGGTATGAATAACATATGGATGGTTGGTCCAGCTGGTTGTGGTAAATCAACTATAGCTCGTAATACAGCTAAAGAACTGGATATTCCTTACTTATGTATTTCTTGTGGTATTGGTACTTCTGCAACAGAATTTACAGGATATAAATATCCTACTCGTGAAGCAACTAAGTTTGCTGAATTCTATGCTAAGAAGTCAATAATCCTTATAGATGAGATGACTGCGCTCGATCCATCTGTAGCACAGGTTATTAATGCAGCATTGGCAAACGGTGAAATAGAGACTACTACAGGTACTGTTTTACGACATCCTGAATGTATCATTATTGCTACATCAAATACTTTTGGTAATGGAGCAGATCGTCAGTATGTTGCTAATAACCAACTAGATGCTTCAACAATTGACCGTTTTACTGGAGCAATAATTGAAGTAAATTACTCTGTTAAATATGAGTCACAATTTGATCACGAAGTAGTAGATTATATTTATTTACTACGTAATTGCATTAAAATAAATTCATTACGCCGTATTGCATCTACTCGTATGATTCAAGCAGCAGAAAAGATGAAGAAAGTAGGTGTGTCAGACTGGAAAGATATGCTTATTATTAACTGGTCTGATACCGAAAAGAATATAGTAAAACAATATATTCAAAAAGTAGAAGAAAATAAAACTAGACAAAGTGTTGATTCAACAATTGAATTTATACGTAACCGTTTTTCAAATTCTACTTCAACAATGGAACTTAAAACAGCAGCGTAATGAAAAAACTGAATTTAAATATTAATATAAATTCATTAGATGAATTTTACAGAGAATGTGACAATATTGAAGGAGGTAATCCTGCTGAAATAAATAATATTGAAAATAGCGATGATCCTTGTTTTAGAGGATTATCTATAGCAGAAATACATGATTCTAAATATAGTTATACCAAAGGTTTAGATAATTTAAAGAAAATAGAAAAGGATATAAATCTAGGAGGTCGTAAACATAAATATAAATACGATGATTCTGATGGAGATGATATGAACTTTGATCGGTACATAGAAGGTCTACCTTGCCTAAAGAAAAGAATACCTACACATGGTATAGGTACTGGTAAGTTCGTTAAGCTTCATATTTCTATATGTGAGAATTGCTGGTGTTCAGCTGAAAATCTTATGATTCGTGCATATACTGCTATGAGAATAATAGATATGCTAGAATCCCAAGGATATCGTGTTCAAATATCTGCATATGCAGATAATGAAGATCCTGGTTATTTTAACGGAGAACCTATAGGATTTCTTGGAGTTGAAGTTATAATTAAAAAGTTTGAAGATCCTTTAATTAAAGGACAAATACTTACAGCAATATCTCCTTGGTTCTTTAGATACTGGATGTTTAAATTCTGGAATGCTAAATTTAAAATGAATTGGGGATACGGACATTCAGTTAGACCGATGAAGAAAGAAACAACTTCTGATATCTACATTCAGACAGGTGAAGCTTTAACTGATGAAGATGCAGAACGAACTATAAAGAGAATATCGAAACTATTTAATAAAGAAGAATAGTTTCAACTACTAGGAGGATCTGTTACAATCCTATATGGCACTATCAATTTAAGGATATTAGATAATTTATGGAAGCGTGAGCCTGCACAGCAGAAATAAAAATCTATCTCTGGATAGGCGTGGTTCGATTCCACGACTAGTAGCAAACTAAAACAGATTGCATATGTATAGTAGAAAGCGAGCAAAACTCCCAGATAACATTACTCTAGATTGGATACTTTCTAAAGTAACAGAATATGATATATATGCAAAATATATAGGTCAATTTAAAGTAGGTATGATATACAATAGTCCATTTAGGAAGGATAAAAATCCATCCTTTGGTATTTACTATAGTAAACGTACTAAACAACTACTTTTTAAAGATCATGGAACAGGTGAATGTGGTAATGTAATTAAATTTGTATCATTATTTACTGGTAAGACAGAATATAATGATATACTATCTGATATAGTAGATAAGTTAAACATTACTAATAACACTAAACTCGTTAGCTCTAAGCAATATATACCGCCAACTGAAACAGTAATTGGTGTAGTACGTCAAGAATTTACTGATGTAGATATCAATTACTGGAAACAGTTCAATATTTCTATAAATACTCTAAAGAAATTCAATGTAAATAGTATTAAATATTATTTATGTAATGGCATAGTAAAGGGTACTTATAAACGAGAAAATCCAATGTATGCATATAAGGTCTATAATAACTTTAAGATATATAGACCATTAGCAGATAAATATACTAAATGGAGAAACAATCTTACAGACTATGATATCCAAGGCTATGAGCAGTTGCCTCAGAAAGGTGATATATTATTTATCACAAAGTCCATGAAAGATGTTATGTGTTTGCATGAGATGGGTATACCAGCAGTTTCTCCATCTTCAGAGAGTACATTTCTACCTAAAGACGTATTAGAGCAACTTAAGACGCGTTTTAAGCGTATTATAATACTATTTGATAGAGACGTAGCTGGAGTAAAAAGAAGTCGCAAATTAAGCCGAGAAACAGGCTTAGAAGCAATGTTTATTAACAAAAAATTCAAAGCTAAAGATATATCTGATGCTGTTAAAGCAAATAACTTTGAAGAAATAAAAAATTGGTTAAATGAAACTATTAAAAACTATAGGTAAAGTAATAGCATTACCTTTTGATTTAGCTCTAATACTTGGAAAGTTGTTATTAATTCCAATCAAATTAGTAAGTGTATTGTTACATGGAGAATTTATTGAATGGAATAAAAAACGTAAGTTTATAGGAAATTCAATTAAAGAAATGTTTAAAGCTTTCAAATATAATAAAGATTATTCTTTCTTATATTCAGTAGGATTTACAGATGAAAATGGTAATTTCTCTGAAAGAATTGAAACGTTTAAAATAACTAAAGATAGTGTACAACATTATATTGACTATGCTAAAGCAAGCCTTAAACAAGAAAGTGCGTAATGCTACTAAACAAGAAATAGATGGAATAGTATTTCGATCTAAGTTAGAAGCTTATACATATTAGAAACTAAAGGAAGCGGGTATATCAGCTGAATACGAACAGCATAGATATACTTTACTTCCTAAGTTTATATATAATAACTCTACAGTTAGAGCTATTACTTATTTACCAGACTTTGTAGGAGATGGTTTTGTTATAGAATGCAAAGGATTTGCTACAGATTCTTGGGCAAACAGAGAAAAACTATTCAAGTATTATTTAAGCTTGAATGAACCAGATACTAAATTTTATTTAGTAAAGAATAAAAAACAAGTTGATGAGTTAATCAACAAATTAAAATCTTAAATTTTCAGATTATGACAAAGAATGAATTTATTAAAATAGGAGAACAGATAATTGCAAAACCTAAAGGTGCTGATTATGATTTAATACCTGGTAAAGTATATGATCTAAGCTGGAATAGATGGGAAGATTCACCTATATTTAAGGAGAATGGTGAATTAAATCTACCAAAGAAAATCTATTCTACTAAAACTGATGACATATTTAAGAAGCGTATTATAACCTATTTTAATAAAGCAAATACAAATACTACTGGTGTAATGCTAGCCGGTACTAAGGGTACAGGTAAGACTGTAATGGCAAAAATATTAGCTAAAGAATCAGGTTTACCTATTATTGTAGTTAATCCTGATTATCCAGAAGGCAAACTTATTAAGTTTTTTAAGTCCTTTACTACTCCAGTGTGTGTTTTGTTTGATGAAGTTGAAAAGAACTTCAAAACTGAGTATATGCTAGATTTCTTAGATGGAGTTGAAAAGACTGCACAGAAACTAGTAATTATGACTTGCAATGATTTAAGCAAAGTTAGTCAGTATATGCAAGATCGCTGTTCACGTATTCGTTATTTACGTCGATATTCTCCTGATGAAAATGCTGCATTCTTACCGATGTTAGCTGATGATTTTGGTATTAAGAACAAAGAAGAAGTAGTAAAATTCTGTAAAGAGAATATTAAACTACTTTCTATGGATAACATTGTTTCTTTCATGAGTGAAGTCAAAATGCTAGAAGATGAAGATATTAGTCTTCAGGAAATCATAAACATTATGAATATCTCTACTGAAAATATACCAACTAAAGTTAGTGATACTGTAGAATATGACGATGAGTATGATAATGAAGATAATGAATATAGTGATGATGATTACGAATGTTGTGATGCAGCATGAAAACAAATAAGGCTAGATATATTCTAGCCTTTTAACTTATATAAACATGAAAATATGCGGTATAAGTGATATACATGGTAATCTCATTGAGAATATACCTGAGTGTGATGTACTATGTATATGTGGTGATATAGTAACATTAAATGCTCAAAGAAATATTGAAGCATCTAAACATTGGTGGGAAACAAAATTCATAAAGTGGGTAGATAAATTACCTTGTAAGAAGGTAATTATTATACCAGGTAATCATGATTTTTACTTAGAATATAAGTATAAATTAAATGAATGGGGTTCTTTTAAAGATCATATGCAAATTTTATCTAAAGGTAAATTAGTATTTCTTATAGATGAAATGTATATATATGAAGGTGTTAAATTCTACGGATCTCCTTGGATTAAACCAATTGAATTTCAAGAGGACAGATGGGCATTTAGTAGATTTGATACTTACGAAGATATACCACAATGTGATATACTACTAACACATGATAATCCATTTTGTAATGAAGCTCTAGATGTTTTCTCCTTTGGAAAGAGTAAATATCATTTATATGGGCATTGGCATGATGGATCTAGTGATATAAATTCTGGAAGATACAATTGTTCTAGATTGAATAATTGTTATAGTTTTAAAAAGAATTATGAATTTGTAGTGTTAGATATTATGACAGAAAAAGAAAAGAAACAGGTAGAACAAGCATTCTTAGATAAACTTATTAGTCAAGCATACAATAATAATGTAGCAGATTGGCTTAAGACATTTAAAGAAGTTGAACTACAACAAGATAAAGAAGATGAACTAGTTTGGGATACTTCAGCAGAAGTTCCTGAGTCAGCTGTAATTAGCGATATGGAGGATTAATTATGACCTTACTAAAGAAAATTATAGATAAAGCAAAAGAAAAGATAGACTTACTTTTTCTAACAAGAAAAGTAAATTGCTTTATAGAAAGTAAATCTATTTCTACAGAAGAGGGAATTCATATTTATACCGAAAACATTAAAAAATATATCGAACTTGGAGATATTGAAAGAGCTTTTTCACAATATGAAGAATTAAAATATAAAAAAAGACGGCTAGAAGATCTAAAAGAATTTAAAAAATATTTACTAGAAGAATGTAAGGAATAGTGATGGAGGATTAAGTATGAAGGTAGAAGGAATTGTTACAGATAATGAACGTATTGTGATTGAAGCAATGTTCAATAATGTTATTGATGATACTATAGAAATACAAGCTAAAGAAGAAAAAGTAATTATAGAGTATGTTAAAGAATAAGATGGATATTAGTATTCCTTATTACGAAGATAATAGTAGAGTAAGCAATTCTGCAATAGGGTGGTTTATTAAAAGAGGTCCTAGATATTTTCGTGATATGCTTGATGGAAAAGAAGAAGGAATGAATTTTTCTTTTCTTGAAAAAGGAACTATGATACATGAATATTTACTGCAACCAGATGAATTCTGGAAAGATTATATTATTCTTGATTTTGCAACACCTAAAGTAAAACAGCAAAAGGATTTATTAGATGAGTATCATAGACTTATGCAAGTAAATCCATTAGAATCTCAGGATAAGCTTAAACTATCCGCTTATAAAAAAGCTTATAGTAATAAGAAATCTGATGAGAAATGTATTGAAGAAGCTGAAGGTCTTATTATGATTTATCAAGATTATTTAGAATATCTAAGTAAGAAAGATGATAATAAGAAGATAATTAGTTTTGCTGATTTACAAATGCTTAAAAAGATAAAAGAGAATATTCAGAATCATAAGAAAGCAAATGAGTTGCTTTTTGATTTACCATCTACTTTTGAAACTCATAATGAATTTCATATTAATTGGCAAGTTAATAGAATCAATAATATTAAATGTAAATCTTTACTAGATAGAGTATGTTTTGATCATGTTAATAAGAAGATAATTCTAATTGACTTAAAGACTACTGTAAATGTCTATGATTTTGCACATTCAGTAGAAGAATACGATTATTATAGGCAAATTGCTTATTATGGATTAGCAATTCAATGGTATATGCAAGAGATATTAAATCTTAATTCTGAAGAATATGATTTTGAAGCATATATTATTGCTATTGGTAAAGATTCTGAAAATCAAATTAGAGTGTTTAACATGAAAAATGATAAATTACTCGGTGAGAAAATTGATTTAATTAACAATTCTTTACAAAAAATTTCATATCATATCAGTACAGATCAATGGGATCACTCAGTAGAATACTACGAAGGTGATGGTGTTGAAAAACTATAATAAATGCTTAATATTTTTAAGTGATTTTATAGAAGCGAAGATATCTTACTTTAATTGTCCAGCATTTGTAAATATGTATACAAATTTAAAAGGAGACAATTCTGAAGGAAAATTATATTTAGTTTATAAGTTTAGTAATCATTATGAACTATCTAAAAAAATAGAGGAAATCAGTTGTAATAAAACATATTATAACTGGTTTCCTTATACTATAAATAAACAATCTTATATTGTCTTTTCATTTAAAGTTAGTAAAGATAAAATACAAGAATTAGAATTCTGTAAAAAAGGTAGATTTACTGATAGTTATTTAGATGTAAAAGATTTAGTTGTTATTTGGAAAGACTACTTAGATCAATTTGATGATTTGCTTAAGTCAAATGACTTTTGCTCTGATTATACTTGCACTTGTTAAAAATAAAAGGCTGGATTATTTCCAGCCTTTTACATTAATCAGAATCTCTATTTGCAATTTGAGTTTCGTAATATCTTCTTTTAGAAGGTATATCCTACAATTCCCATATATTTTTAAACGGAGTTATTTTCATTCCAAATTTAAAAGTAGGAGAAAAACCTTTATAAGCGCCTCTATCTATTTTTTCATCTTCATTATTAATCAGATTATGTACCCATGCTGGTACAGTAGAAATTAATCCAGAAAAGTTATCATAATAACTATAAATGGGGAATGGAGTTTTGATAGTTGAGATAGCGTCTTGGATTGCCCAAGGGGTAGAAGACATCATAGTTTCAAAATCTGTTCTTACTAAAGCAAAAGCTAATAATTGTTTTAATATATTATCTTTATCATCATCTGCCCAAGCCTTTGCTATTGGCATTAAGAAGAAATGCAATATATGTACACCTATTAGTTCTAAAGATAATTGTCTTATTACTCTACGCTAATCGTATGTAGAGTTCTACATATACTTCTACCATAAACTAATATTCCTAGTATCTCTTCTTATTGCAGAAATAATACTAAAAGGAACTCTAAACAAAGCCTCTTTATATCTTTGAGAACTATAATCCCATTGTCTATTCTATACCCATCTTTCTTGAAGTATAATAGGCATAAATTGTCTGTGCATCATTACTAAACTTCCTATAATATTACTACTTAACATAGTTTTCTATAGTGGAGTAAGCTAACCATCAGCAGATTGAGCTAAATTTCTAGCAGTATTACCAATAGTTTCTTTTTTAGCATCCCAAGCTTTTTGATAAGCAGGGTCTTTGGTTACGATATTTCCATTTTTATACTCTACTAAATCTCTAGAGGATCTAAATGTGTTCCATTGATTTAACATTACTTCGTCGTTACTATATTTACGTTTAAATTCTTCGCTACTAAGAAACTCTCCATTTACGTATCTATAGTTGTACATAACAGAATTTAGTATATGACCCTTTACGACATAATCACTTAAAGAGTATACTCCAAAAGCCCAGTTTCTAGCTATTTGTTTTTGAAAAGTAGATAGATTAAGTCTATCTGTTTTTATTTCAGCACCTACTTGAAAATATTCCATTAGTTTCATCTATGTACTATTGTGATAATCACTAAGTAAACTGAAATTATTTTTAAATAAGTCTACAATCAAAGCTTTAGCACCATTAATACTATCTCCAAAACTATAATACCTACCAGAAAGCGAATTAATTATATCATTATAAACTGCCGTAAAAAAGCCGGTAGTAGCACATATAATATTTAAACCTAGATTTACGGTAGTTCCTAATGCTTTTAATCCTAGCATTAATTTAGTAAAATTAACTTTTCTAGGTTTTATATGACCTTTAAATCCTAGTATAGAATAATCTCTTTCTTTGATATCCCATATAGCAGATTTAGTCTTAATGTCATATATATTCATCTCTACGAAACTTTTAGCAAACTTATATATATTAGATTCCTATCCTTTTTTACTTCTCCCTCTGTACTTACTTTTAACGTCTCGATTGCCTATAAATTGTAAGATAGCTTCGGTTTTAGGTTTGAGTTCACTTTTTATTCTAAAGTTTTCAGCCATTTTAAAATACTCTACTATAGAGCCAACAGTATTAGCTGTAATAGTAGAAGGATCATCCAGACTTTTAACATAATTCTATGGAACAAAATATAATTTATCTGTACCAGTATCTACTGCTTCATCATTCAAGCCAGTATCATCATTTCTAGTGGACACCTTATCTTTCCAGTATTCTTTAAAGCCTTCAAATCCTCTAGCTCTAACATATCTCCACATAGAACCTGATATTTGTGGCAATCTATATGAACTTAAATTAGTAAGTTTGCTATTTGATTCTTTAAGAGTATTCACACATTCTTTGTATAATTCATGTAAATCTTCATTTGAAGATACTTTATTAAATGCTTCTGAATTATCGTATAGTTCTAATTTAGGCAAATAGTATTCTCCCTAGTCTTCAACTTCTGGTTTATAATTCTTATTAACGAATGGAGAATTCTAATCTACCTCTGAAAAGTATATAGATGGCTGTTCTTTAAGTATATATTTTTCTTTTACTGGAACAACTGTTGTAAGATAAGATTTAGGATATATATTACCTTGACTATCTCTATTACAATGTGTCATTTCAAATTCTGCTAAAGTTCCATTAGCAATGGCATCAGCTCTAAGTTTATAAAATAATTTAGATGGTATTACTTTAGCTATATCATTGAATTTTAATCCAGTAGTTTTCTTTTTACCGTTTCTTTTTCTTATCTTATATAAATCTACATCTATTTTATCTAATTCAGCCTGAGCAACTCCTGGTATTAATTTTTCAATTTCGTGTGTCTTATCATCTCTAAATTGTTTAAGTATGGCTCTTTTTCTTTCTTGTAACTATTCATATAGCTTTTTATCTGATTCATTATTTATTTCAGATCTTTCTACTTTAGAAAGATCATCGTAAAATTCCTAAGTATACTCATCTCTAGAATTATACTATAACCATCTTTGATACTGAGCTTCAGATAAATTTGCTTTTTTTTCAGCCTTGATTTTATCAAATAATGCTTTATTTGATTTTAAAACCATACCTTTAGACAACTTATCATTTAATGCAGCTAGTTCTACAGCTATTTCATATTCTTCACCTTGTTTTAATTTTCCATCTATACCATATATACTAGCTAACTATTTTTTTTCTAAATATAAATCCTTTAGTTTACTTTGATTTTCTTCTGATAACTTACTTGTGTCATAGAATCCATTAGCGTCTTTTACAGTATCTAGTAATTTGTGTATTTTGATTTGTACTAATTCTCTAGCATCAGCAGCTAAAGGTGATAGATTGTTAAATAGTTCATAGTATTCAGGAGTATATTTTCTTTCACAATGTTCTGATAACCATTTGTTTTTTCTTTTATTGTACTCTGTACGTATAGTTGGATTTACAGAGCGTAAATCATCTACATCTAACATGCCTAAATCACTTCTAAGCTACTTTAAGAATTGTTTATAGTCATTGTTAAATCTACCATAGTTTCTTTTTCTAACTAGATATCCAGTAGGTAAACCATTTTCATCAAGCTCTACTAATTTTTTTTGATTAAAAGTACCAGCTTTTTTTAATAGTTCTGTTAGTTTATTATACTTTTCGTAAGTAGCTCTATTAACTTCAAATTCTGCATTTTGAGTTATATGAAATAAAGCTCTAATGGATTCGTCATTAATTTTATCTCCAGCTCCTACCCAAGCAGTAATAGCTAATATGTCTTTACCTACTGTTTCTTGATGTTCCTATATATAATTTTCTATAGTTGGACTATTAACAGATATACCAATTCTTCTAATTTCTTCAGCAGACTACTTAGTAATCATA
>ERZ773225.4668-NODE-4668-length-10784-cov-3.105788_pt1 | contig 10784 bp, 9 predicted proteins | sample MGYA00580993_ERZ773225 | MGnify/ENA primary metagenome ERZ773225 (study PRJEB29015, sample SAMEA2737748) | human gut metagenome | biome: human gut; feature: human-associated habitat; material: faeces | place: China | collected 2012 ... | reverse complement strand
ACGTGGTGGCAGCAGGAATTTGCCGTATTTAAATGCGAAGCCACGGCAAATTCCGCTACTGTTCACGTATGCGTGAACAGTAACGAACAGAGGAACTCTTGAAACAGGGCTTTTCATTCGTACAAAGTTGTAGTATAATTATAATTAGTTTTCGTGCAGTTAATTGCATAACAGTAGGAGGAAGATATGTTAGATCTTAAATTCGTCAGAGAAAATCCTGACATTGTAAAGCAGAATATTAAAAATAAGTTCCAGGACAAGAAAATTCCGCTGGTAGATGAGGTAATTGAGCTGGATGCCAAGAACCGTGCAGCGAAGAAGGAAGCAGATGATCTGCGTGCGAACAAGAACAAGATTGCAAAACAGATCGGCGCTCTGATGGGTCAGGGAAAGAAAGAGGAAGCAGAAGAGCTGAAGAAACAGGTAGCAGAGCAGTCTGCCCGCCTGTCTGAGCTGGAAGAGCAGGAGAAGGATCTTGGCGAGCGCATCTTAAAGATTATGATGACCATCCCGAACATCATTGATCCGAGTGTTCCGATCGGTAAAGACGACAGCGAGAACGTAGAGATCGAGCGCTTCGGCGAGCCGGTTGTACCGGATTTCGAGATCCCGTACCACACCGAGATTATGGAGAAATTTAACGGCATCGATCTGGACAGTGCCAGAAAGGTAGCTGGAAATGGTTTCTATTACCTGATGGGCGATATCGCAAGACTTCATTCTGCTGTTATCGCATATGCAAGAGATTTCATGATTGACCGTGGATTTACCTACTGTATCCCGCCGTTCATGATCCGCAGCAATGTTGTAACCGGCGTTATGAGTTTCGATGAGATGGATGCGATGATGTACAAGATCGAGGGAGAGGATCTTTACCTGATCGGTACCAGCGAGCACTCTATGATCGGTAAATTCATTGATACCGTAGTTCCGGAGGAAGAGCTTCCGAAGACACTGACCAGCTATTCTCCGTGTTTCCGTAAAGAGAAGGGCGCTCACGGCATCGAGGAGAGAGGCGTATACCGCATCCACCAGTTTGAGAAACAGGAAATGATCGTAGTCTGCAAACCGGAAGACAGCAAGATGTGGTATGACAAACTGTGGAAGAACACCGTGGACCTGTTCCGTTCCATGGATATTCCGGTTCGTACTCTGGAGTGCTGCTCCGGAGACCTGGCTGATCTGAAAGTAAAATCCGTTGATGTAGAGGCATGGTCCCCGCGTCAGAAGAAATATTTCGAGGTTGGAAGCTGCTCCAACTTAGGTGATGCACAGGCAAGACGTCTGAAGATCCGTGTCAACGGCAAAGATGGCAAATACTTTGCACACACCTTGAACAACACTGTAGTAGCTCCGCCGCGTATGCTGATCGCATTCTTAGAGAACAACCTGCAGGCAGACGGTTCTGTCCGCATTCCGGAGGTTCTGCGTCCGTATATGGGTGGTAAGAGCGAGATTCGCTAAGTTCATTTGAGTCCAGTAAAAGAACGCCATGGGTTGTGTGCCTGTGGCGTTTTTTACTGGACTCATTGTGAATTGCAGAAATATAGACATTGTCTTTTTTCAGGCGGCATTATGATGGCAGTTCTTCCAGCTGATTCGACGGCGTCGCCATCATCGAATAATTCGTATGATAAATCACAAATCCCGGAGCAGCGCCCGCTACTTTTTTGACCTGCTTTTTCTGTACATAATCGATCTCAACTTTTTCATTTTCCCGTCCCTTGGAATAGTAGGCAGCCAGCCCGGCAGCTTCCTCGAAGGTGCGGTCCGGAAGCTCTTTTCCTTCGGATTTCACAATGACATGGGAACCCGGAATTCCTTTTGCGTGGAACCACCAGTCATTTCCAGTCGCGATCTTGAAGGTCAGCTCCTCATTCTGGTAGTTGTTTTTGCCGACGTAGATATGGAATCCGTCGGAGGAAAGGTAGTGGAATGGGCGGCTTGTGATTTTCACTTTCTTTCCAGCCGGACCGTGCTTTTTGATGAAGCCATATTCCGTCAGCTCCTGCTTGATCTGAGTCAGATCTTCCTCCTTTAAGGCAATATCGAGGGAGGTGCTGATGGATTCGAGGTGCTCGATCTCCTGCTTCGTCTCCTCAATGAGCTGGCTCTGAGCCTCGAAAGTACGTTTGAGTTTTCCATATTTGTCAAAATATTTCTGAGAATTCTCGCGGGCGGTCAGCTGCGGGTCAAGCGGGATTTTGACCTCTTTTCCTGTGTAGTAGTTCGTGCAGACAAGTTCTTTTTCGCCGCCGGTCAGCTCATAACCGTAGGTGTTTAACAGCTCGCCGTAGAGCTTGTATTTATCCCGTTTTTCGGTGTCCTTTAACTGTTTCTGCTGCAAATCGTATTTTTTATAATTGCGCTCCAGGGCAGTCTGGACGATCCGGCGCAGATCCGAGGATTTCTGGCGGATTCGTGTGATGACGTTCTTGGACGCATAGTAGGTCTCCAGCACTTTACTGATCGAATCAAAGTGTTCGACCTGATATTCCGGCGGGAACGAGGTCAATGGGAGAGCAGCAAATTCCATTGGCTCATCTTCACGGTATACGATGCAGGGCGAGAACTGTCCATTTTTGATGGATTCCATTGACAGTTCCAGCGTGTGCCCGAGGTGCGTGCGCTCCAGCTCATTCAGTTCCGATGCGGGGCGGTCGGCATCGATCGATGCCTCATAGCAGAATTCTTCTGCCATGACCGGGCTGATACCGGTGAAATTCGTGTAAATGGCTTTTCCTGCCGGTGCCGGTGACTGTGCCAGAATGGCGGCGAAATCATCGGCAGATGCAGTCAGCGGATCCTGCTTTGCGACCGTCTGCGGGAGGAAATATTGCCGTCCCGGCAGAACCTCGCGCACGGAGCTGACCTGCACGGAGATATGTTTGATACTGTCGAGGATCGTGCCGTCAGGGCTGCAGAAAATGATATTGCTGTATTTTCCCATCAGTTCGACAATAAGCAGCTTGCGGCAGAGGTCACCCATCTCGTCCAGATGTTCGATCTCAAAATGAATACAGCGTTCCAGACCCGGCTGGCTGACCGACACGATGCGTCCGCTTCCGATGTGCTTGCGAAGCAGCATGCAGAAATTCGGGGCAGTCATCGGTCCCTGCTTGTTGGTATCCGTCAGATATGCCAGCGGGAGACTTGCGTTGACCGAGAGAAGAAGCCGTTTCGTCTCCCGGAAGTTCTTTATGGTAAAAAGAAGTTCATCGCGCTCGGTCTGCGTGATCTTTGCGATCTTGCCGCCGGTAAGCGCGTCACTAAACTCCTTAACCAGGTTTGCGATTACAATTCCGTCAAATGCCATGGTTTTGGTGCTCCTTTATTTGTGTAGTATCTACTATTATAATGAAAGAAGACACGAAAAACAATCACTTTTAAATTCGGTTGACGCTTGCGGCGATTTGCATTATAATACCATTATCTATGGATGAAAGAGAGAGGCGTCACTATGCTTAAAAGTATGACTGGATTTGGCCGATGCGAGATGGCAACGGATGAATATAAGATTTCTGTGGAGATGAAGGCGGTAAACCACCGTTATCTGGATCTCAGCATTAAGATGCCGAAGAAATTTAATTACTTTGAGGCGGCGATTCGCGCGCAGCTCAAGAAATACATTCAGCGGGGAAAGGTAGATGTCTTTATTTCCTATGAAGATTATACGGATGAGAAGATGTCCTTAAAGTACAATCGTTCCCTGGCCGACGAGTATATGAATTATTTCCGTCAGATGGCGGACGAGCTTGGAATTCCGAATGACGCGACGGTGATGCGTCTTGCACGGTGTCCGGAGGTCTTTACGATGGAGCAGGCGCCGGAGGACGAGGAGCATATGTGGCAGATTCTCGAAAAGGCGATCGGCGAGGCGGCAGAGAAATTTGTCGAGACACGCACACGCGAGGGTGAGAATCTGAAGCAGGATCTGCTTGGCAAGCTGGACTATATGGTAACGCTGGTCGATCAGATTGAAGAACGTTCCCCGAAGATCGTGGAAGAATACCGGGCGAAACTGGAAGATAAGGTGAAAGAGCTTCTGGAAGGAAGCAGCGTCGATGAAGGCCGGATTGCGGCAGAGGTTGTGATTTTTGCAGATAAGATCTGCACCGATGAGGAGACGGTCCGCCTGAGAAGCCACATCGAGGCGACCCGCAAGGAGCTGACGGCGGGCGGAAGCGTCGGACGTAAGCTGGATTTCATTGCACAGGAGATGAACCGCGAGGCGAATACGATCCTTTCCAAGGCAAACGATCTGGAGGTTTCCGATTGTGCGATTGCACTCAAGACAGAGATCGAGAAAGTCAGAGAGCAGATTCAGAATATTGAATAGCCGATTATGCTGGAAGAGATATTCACGGAAAGCTGCCGTTGGCGGTGAAAATACGGAGAATATGAAATATTGTAATAATAGATAGAATTTAGAAAGCAGGCGAAATATATGGATAATCAGGGAGTACTGGCAGTTATATCCGGATTTTCAGGGGCAGGCAAGGGAACATTGATGCGTGCATTGCTGGAGCGGTATGACAATTATGCCCTTTCCATCTCCGCGACCACCCGCGCACCGCGCGAGGGCGAGGTTGATGGAAGAGAGTATTTCTTTAAGACCCGGGAAGAGTTCGAACAGATGATTGAACACGATGAGCTGGTCGAATACGCCCAGTATGTCGGAAACTATTACGGCACACCGAAGGAGTATGTGTTTTCCAACCTGAAAGCGGGCAAGGATGTCCTTTTGGAGATTGAGATTCAGGGTGCCCTGAAAATCAAGAAGAAATTCCCGGAGGCAGTTCTCATTTTTGTCACGCCGCCGAGTGCCGGGGAGCTTAGAAACCGGCTGGCAGGTCGTGGAACCGAGACACCGGAGAAGATTGCCGCACGGCTTTCGAGAGCAGCAGAGGAGTCCAAGCAGATGGATGACTACGATTTCATTCTGGTGAATGATGAGGTAGACCGCTGTGTAGAAGAAATGCACGCACTGATTCAGGCGATGCATGCCAGAACAGAAAATCACAAGACTTTGATTGAAAAAATAAAAGAAGAGATGAAGCAATTCTGAAAGGAGAAAGATGTATTATGATGCTGCGTCCGTCATATCTTGACTTAATTAATGTTGTAAACAATGAGGCTGAGCCGGGGAAAGAACCGCTGATTCAGAGCCGTTACTCCATCGTAATTGCGACTGCAAAGCGTGCAAGACAGCTGATCGCCGGTGATGAGGCACTGGTCATTGAGAATGGAAGAAAACCGCTTTCGATCGCGATCGACGAGCTGTACCATTCTAAGGTTAAAATTGTAGCAGAGAACGATTCCCCGGAGGAAGAGGTCTAAAAGGTGACAGAAGACCGTCCCGTGTTCATTATGTACATGGAGATGGTCTTTTCTTAGATATAGAGTAACTGTTCAGTAGGTCTGCGCATTTACTGCGCTGACCGTACGAAAACATGGGCCAGCAGGCAAAAATCCCATTGCCGTAGGCAATTTTTAATGGATTTTTGCGCGTGACTGTGAAGGTACTGAACAGTTACGATATAGAATTTTTGTGACGGTCCAAATCGATTATGGTTACAGAAATTTTTTAAATATGGTATTAGGAGAGAATTGAATGAAATTACTTTGTATATCCCTTGGCTGCGATAAAAACCTGGTTGATGCAGAGCGTATGCTGGGTTCGCTGAGCCAGGACGGGTACACGTTTACCGATGACGAGCAGGAGGCAGATGTCATTTTGGTCAATACCTGCTGCTTTATCAACGATGCCAAGGAGGAGAGTGTCAACACTATCTTAGAGATGGCAGAGTACAAAAAGAGCGGAACCTGCAAGGCGCTCTTAGTCAGCGGCTGTATGGCACAGCGTTACAAGGAAGAGATCCTGCAGGAGGTGCCGGAGGTGGACGGTATTCTCGGTACGACCAGCTATGATGAGGTCAGCAAGGTGCTGGCGGAGGCGCTGAAGGGCGAGCGGGTATCTGATTTCCACGATTTGTCCGAGCTTCCGGAGACGAAGATGCGGAGCAAACGTCTGGTGACGACCGGCGGACATTATGCTTTTTTAAAGATTTCCGAGGGCTGTAACAAACGGTGTACCTATTGTATTATCCCGTCCCTGCGTGGACCGTACCGCAGTGTGCCGATGGAGCAGCTTCTCGCAGAGGCAAAGGAGCTTGCGGATCAGGGTGTGAAGGAACTGATTCTTGTCGCACAGGAGACGACGCTTTACTGCGTGGATTTGTATGGAGAGAAGACCCTGCCGAAACTTTTACATGAACTGGCACAGATCGATGGAATCGAATGGATCCGTATCCAGTACTGTTATCCGGAGGAGATCACCGAGGAGTTGATTCAGGCGATCAAGACGGAGGAAAAAGTCTGTCACTACCTGGATATTCCGATCCAGCACGCGAGCGATGCCGTTCTCAAGCGGATGGGACGCCGCACGAATCAGGCGGAGCTTCGGGAGCGGATCGCGCATCTGCGGGAAGAGATCCCAGATATTGCACTCCGCACGACCTTAATTTCCGGTTTTCCGGGTGAGACACAGGAGGATCATGAGGAACTGATGCGGTTCGTCGATGAGATGGAATTTGACCGCCTGGGCGTGTTTGCATACTCTGCAGAAGAGGACACACCGGCAGCCGGATATCCGGATCAGGTACCGCAGGAGGTCAAGGAAGACCGCCGCGACGAGATCATGGAGCTGCAGCAGGAGATTGCCTTTGAGAAAGCCGAGGATATGAAAGACCGTGTGCTTGAGGTTATGATCGAGGGAAAAGTGGCAGACGAGAATGCTTTCGTGGGACGTACCTATAAAGACGCGCCGAACGTAGATGGTTTGATTTTTGTCAATGCGGATGTTCCGCTGATGTCCGGCGATTTCTGCCGTGTCCGCGTAACGGGAGCACTCGAATATGATTTGATAGGAGAGTTGGCTGATGAATTTACCGAATAAGCTTACGACGCTTCGCGTCATCATGATTCCGTTTTTTGTGTTTTTCCTTCTCTGGCAGAATGGTGAAAACCATACCTTCCGTATGATTGCACTGGCACTGTTTATCATAGCCAGTCTGACCGATCTTCTGGATGGAAAGATTGCCAGAAAGTACAATCTGGTTACGAACTTTGGAAAATTTATGGATCCGCTCGCGGACAAGCTTCTAGTGTGCTCGGCGCTCATCTGCCTGATTGAGCTGAACGCGCTTCCAGCCTGGATGGTTATCATCATCATCAGCCGGGAGTTTATCATCAGCGGATTCCGTCTGATCGCCTCGGACAACGGAGTTGTCATCGCCGCCAGCTATTGGGGCAAATTTAAGACGACGTTTCAGATGGTATCGGTGGTGTTATTGATTCTGGATATTCCGGCGCTTGCGTTTGTCACAACGATCTGTGTCTGGATCGCGTTGCTGCTGACGATTGTGTCACTTGTTGATTATATTTACAAGAATCATAAAATACTGACAGAAGGGAGTATCTGATATGATAGTCGAACTGATCTCGGTAGGAACAGAGCTGCTGCTTGGCAATATCGTCAATACCAATGCGCAGTATTTATCGGAAACGTGTGCAAAGCTGGGGCTTAACGTCTATTACCAGACGACGGTAGGGGACAACCGGGAGCGCATGACAGAAGTCTTCCGGACGGCGCTCTCAAGAGCCGATCTCGTTATCATCGGCGGCGGGCTGGGACCGACGGAGGATGATATCACGAAGGATGTCTGCGCGGAGCTGATGGGAATGCCGTTAGTCGAGGATCCGGAGGTGCGGGCACATCTGGAGGACTGGTACCGGCAGCGCAAGCGCACCGATATTCCGGATAGCAACTGGCGTCAGGCGCTGGTGCCGGAGGGCGCGGTGGTATTTTCCAACACAAACGGTACAGCTCCGGGACTTGCCCTGGAGAAAAACGGTAAGACCGCGATTCTTCTTCCGGGACCGCCGAACGAACTGTATCCGATGGTGGAAGATCAGGTTTGTGCTTATATTCAGAAACGATCTGACTGTGTGATCTATTCCCAGATGCTCAAAATCTGCGGATACGGGGAGAGCAAGGTGGAGGAGATGCTTCTCGACCTCATCGACCAGCAGACGAACCCGACGATTGCGACCTATGCAAAGACGAAAGAAGTACATCTGCGCGTGACCGCGAGAGCCGAGAGCGAAAACGCGGCAAAACAGCTGTTAAAACCGGTTATCAAAGAGATCAAGAAACGGTTCGGTAATGCGGTTTACACGACAGATGAGCATGAGAATCTGGAGGATGTCGTTGTCCGCCTCTTAAAGAAATACGACCTGACTGTGACAACCGCAGAGTCCTGCACAGGCGGTCTGATCGCCGGACGCATCGTCAACGTGCCGGGGGCTTCAGAGGTCTTTAACGAGGGATACGTGACGTATTCCAATAAGGCAAAGAAAAAGATCCTGGGCGTCAGTAAGGCGACCCTGAAAAAATATGGCGCGGTCAGCGAACAGACGGCGCGTGAGATGGCTGCAGGCGGTGTATTTACGACGGATGCAGATGCCTGTATCGCTGTGACCGGCATCGCCGGACCGGACGGCGGAACCGAGGAGAAACCGGTGGGACTCGTCTATATCGCATGTTATATGAAGGATAAAGTCAAAGTGGAGGAATACCATTTCCGCGGAAATCGTGAGAAGGTGCGTGAGCAGACGGTGATTCAGGCGCTGGATCTGCTGAGACGGTCGATTATTAAGAATTATAAAAAAGATTGATCATGTAAAGGAGGGAGAGCTGACAGGCGGGGAGAAATAGCCGGAAACGTGCTGTTTTTAGAGCGCCATGGATCAGGCTCTCCTTTTTTAGGAGGCGGGGACGATGATTTGGTATAAATATCTGTATCTGGGAGAAACTGCTAAAAAGCATCGTTTTTCGATTCTACAGAAACTCCGCCTCGGAAAGGTACAGCCGGGCGTTCACGTGATCACGCCTGCCTCAGGCGGACACAACCTGCTTGACATCCTGCCTGCCTATGTGCTCCGGCAGAATTATTACCGGGAGCAGGCGAATCTGCTGATCGTAGGGGTCGGCGCGAGCTACCAGGATGCCGTGGAGACGGTGGGGCGGATTGTGGATGAGACGTACCGCGAGACAGGTGGATTTGATGTGAAGACGTATCTGAGAGAGAAGGAAGACAGGCTGAGGAAAAAGAGGTAAGTATTTTGCAGCCTTTGATGAAGTTTTTTTGGACTGAAAATGTTTTTTGACCCCAACATCATAGGATACAGAGCTGATACATGAATTTGTCAATGAAAGAATAAGAAGTGGGAGGGGATGGATTGCTGCATATTTTGTTCATAATCTTGAAAATACTCGGAATCCTGCTTCTTGTCATTCTGGGACTGTTGTTTCTGTGCCTGCTGGCGGTTTTATTTGTCCCGATTCGATACCGGGGGAACGGAAGCTACCACAGTATCAAGGATTTTGGCGTGCATCTGCATATTCATTGGCTGCTTCATGCGGTGTCGCTGCGGATTGCTTATGAAAATGAGCTTCGATATGCGGTTAAGTTGTTTGGATTCCGGATTTTCGGGAGTGAGAGTGAAGAGAAAGATACGGAATCTGGGCGTGTGCGGGAAGGCACGCAGGCAGCGGATTCGGATGAGCTGGAATTTGTAAATGCGCAGGAGAAAACAGAGGATGATGATTTAGACACCGGTGAACTGATTTTGCGGGCGGAAGCAGCATCGGAGAAGACAGACGCCGCGATCGAGAAAGCGGAGGAAACGGCCAGGCTGCTGGAGGAGGCGGTGAAGAGACGGAGTGCGCAGAGGGAGGCGGAAATGTTTCAAGCTGTGAAGAATGCAGATGCATTTCCAGATGTGAAGGAGGCGGGAGTGTCCGAGGCAGAAGGAGAAACGCATCAGGCAAAGAATGAATTAAAATCAAATCCCAGCCAGGAAAAGCGTGAATCGTTCCTTCATAGAATCATTAGCTGGTTCAAACAAAAATGGAGCGTCCTGCGGCAATCCCTCTCAAAGATGCTTACCCGAATCAACAACCTGGAGCACAAACGCCAATCCGTCCTTGCATTTATAGAAAATGAAGAAAATCAGAAGTCATTTCGCCTGATCAAACGCCAGCTCATGCGAGTTCTGCGGCATATATTTCCCAGAAAGCTGTCCGGGCAGGTTACGTTTGGCGTGGAGGATCCTTATTTGATGGGACAAATTTTGAGTGTGGCGGCTTTTTTGTATCCAGTTTACGGAAAGAAGATTGATTTGACTCCGGTCATGGATGCAAATGCGCTGGACGGGGAGCTTTCGTTCCGGGGCAGAGTCCAGATTGGCGTGCTGGCATTGATGGCGCTTCGGATCTGGATGGATAAGAATGTACGGACACAGGTTTATAAATATAGAAACCGAGGAGGAAGATAATATGGCAGACAATCAGTTTGCATCGACAATCGGTGCATTATTTCAGGGTATGGATGAGTTCGTCACGACGAAGACAGTCGTGGGAGAGCCGGTGACAGTTGGCGATGCGATTATACTTCCACTCGTGGATGTAACCTGCGGCATGGCGGCGGGCGCGTTTGGTCAGTCGGCGAAAGAGAAGAATGCGGGCGGCATGAGCGCCAAGATGACGCCGAGCGCGGTGCTGGTCATTCAGAATGGCATGACGAAGGTGGTCAATATCAAGCATCAGGATGCATTGACTAAGGTTCTTGACATGGCACCGGATCTTGTCAATAAATTTGTCGGCGGAAGCACCGGACCGATCGATGCGGAGACGATGCAGACAGCTGAGAAAATGGCGG
>ERZ773225.4666-NODE-4666-length-10790-cov-2.397764_pt1 | contig 10790 bp, 8 predicted proteins | sample MGYA00580993_ERZ773225 | MGnify/ENA primary metagenome ERZ773225 (study PRJEB29015, sample SAMEA2737748) | human gut metagenome | biome: human gut; feature: human-associated habitat; material: faeces | place: China | collected 2012 ... | reverse complement strand
CTTGACTGTTTGAGCCAGGATGGCGGTGGGCTTTCCTTTGATCCCGCGTGCGAGCTGGAAGGCGGCCTCCAGCTGTGCAAAATCGTGACCATCGACTGTCAGAACCTCCGCGCCGAAGTCCCGGAATTTTGCGTCGATCGGATATGGAGAATTGACCTCCTGCAGCGTTCCATCGCTCTGGATATGATTGTTGTCCAGGATGACGACCAGATTATCAAGCTGCTGATTTCCGGCAAACTGCAGTGCCTCCCAGATCTGTCCTTCCTGAATCTCGCCGTCACCGACCAGGGCGTAGACGCGGTAGTCCTGCCTGCGCATTTTACCGGCGAGTGCCATCCCGACCGCCACGGACAGGCCCTGCCCAAGCGATCCCGTGCTCATATCTACGCCCGGCGTGTGCTTTTTATCGGGATGCCCCTGCAAATAGGAATCGATCTGCCGGAAGCCAGCCAGATCTGCTTTCGAAAAGTATCCGCGCTCGGCCAGTACCGCATAATAGACCGGCGTTGCGTGTCCCTTGGACAGAACAAAGCGGTCGCGCAGCTCCCAATCGGGGCGCTGCGGGTCGATGTTCATCTGAGAAAAATACAGATCCGTCAAAATCTCGACCGCCGAAAAGCTGCCGCCCAGATGACCAGAGCCTGCATGGTACACCATATCCAGGATCTGTTTGCGGATGATAGTTGCTGTTTGCTGCAATGCTTCTATTTTCATAAATCTCCTTACTCATGAGAAAAGCCGGCTGCCGCCGGCTTTTCCTTTGATCCATTACGATTCTGCAACGTCAATGATGACCTTGAATGTCTTTTCCCGATGGTTTACGATCATATCCAGAACATCTGGGATCTTTTCCAGCGGGAAGTGATGCGACACCATGCCCTCGGTGCGGATCACGCCCCGTCCCATAAAGTCGATCATATCGCGGTAATCCTGCGGAACATACATCGTAGTACCGGAAAGCGACAGCTCATGCTGCACAAAGTCCGGCAGCAGCGGAATGTTGAACTGCTTCTGCAGCACGCCGATCACAACGATCCGGCTGCCGCGGCGGGCGACCGCAAGAATATTGTTAAGGACGAGACCCTTTTCACCCACGCAGTCATAGAACACGTCAATGTTCTTCTCGCTGCCGGTCAGACGGGTCAGCCCCTGCTTCAGATCTTCCTTGGCGACCTCGATTGTCCCCGTCGCGCCGAGCCTCTTTGCCAGAGCCAGACGATCTGTGTCCATATCCGCGATACTTCCTTTGCACCGAGCGCGAAGCAGCTCTGCATGCAGAACACACCGATCGGTCCGGCACCGACGATCAGAACACGGTCGCCGGGAACGATCTGTCCGCGCTTTGCACCATGATAGGCAACACAGGCAGGCTCTACCATCGCAGCCTGCTCCAGCGTCATTGTTTCAGGGATCTCCAGCGCCATTTTGGCGTCAATGCAGAAGTAATCACACATGCCGCCGTCCGCTTCCGCGCCGGTGCATTTGAGCTCCTCGCAGAAATTGTAGATCTCATGCTTGCAGGCTTCGCAATGTCCGCAAACCTGATGCGGGATGATGGTCACGCGCTGGCCGATCCGGGATGCGTCCACATGGCTGCCGACTGCGTCGATCACGCCGGACAGCTCATGACCGGGGACCATCGGATAGGTCACATAGGGATGCAGGCCCTTATAGATCGTCGGGTCAGAGCCGCAGATACCGATTTTGCAGATGCGTACACGCACCTCGTCCGCTGCCGGTTCCGGAATCGGCGCGTCGACCATGTGCATCTGATAGGGTGCTTCCAACAGTAATTTTCTCATGGTGAACCTTCTTTCAATATTCTACCTTGACGGCGCGCTGCTCCGCATGGGACTGCAGCGCAGCCGTGATGAGCGCGTGTGACAGATGTGTATGCTCCGGCTTGACACAGCCGAACGGAAGTTCTTTCCCATCCAGCTCAGACATATATGCCGCCCACATCTGCAGGATGGAGTCGGAGAAGCCAAATTCAAAATTCTCGCCCGTGATCGTCGGGAACAGCGTGCGGGAACCGACCAGCACACGGCTCCAGGACTGAATCGGTCCATCGGCATAGAGATAATGGAACGCATCCGGATCTTCAGAGGTGAAATAGACAGATGCCTTCGTGCCGTTGATCTTCAGATACCACTGATCCGTTGCACCCGGCTCAATGCGCTTCGTTTCAAGCGTCATCGGGAACTCGTAGCCGTCATGCTTGACGCGGCAGAGCATGGTCGCGTTGTCCCATGTGTCGCAGGGGGCGATGCCGCCCTTGCCGTCCGGCCGCTCGGTGATGATATTACTGAGCACGGCATAAACCGTCTCCGGAATCCATCCGAGTGCGAAGGGAACGTGCTGCGTATGCAGGCCGAGATCGCCCATGCAGCCGTAGATGCCGTTCACGCTGTTTTTGCGTTTCCAGTTGATCGGCTTGTTGGGATCGAGGTCGCTGGCGTGATTGAAAGCAGCCTTGACCTCAATGATCTGGCCGAGCTTGCCGCTCTTGGCCCACTCGATCACCTTCTGGCAGGCGGGGAAGAACGGGAACTCGCTGGCGCAGCGGCAGAAGACCTCCGGATGATTTTTGAGGGCTTCCAGAATCGCATCGTTCTGTGCTTTGTCCATGCCGAACGGCTTTTCGCCCATCAGGTGCTTTCCGGCGTTGATGATGTCACTGTAGACCTGCTGATGCAGAACGTGTGGAACTGCGCAGTAGACAGCTTCAATGTCCTCACAGGCCAGCAGATCGTGATAATCTGTAAAGTGATATTTGAGGTTCGGGAAGGCTTTATCAAACCACTCGAAGGACGCGGGATTCATGTCGCAGACGCCGATAATTTCCGGCTTTGTGATCTCATCTTTTAGATGGACCCAGCGAAGCGTTGCGCTGGCAAATTCCCGCCCCATCAGGCCGCAGCCGATGATACCGAATTTCATTGTTTTCATATGCTTTCTCCTCCGATCTCCTGCTCCGCCTGACGGATCGCGGCTCCGCCGTCGAGAATCTCCAGCTCGATGTGCGTCTGGCGAATCTCGCCCGGCTGCAGATACTGGAGCGTTCCGCGCTCCTTTGCCGCCAACCGTCCGATCGGGTTCGTGTTTCCGGGTTCCAGACCAAGGACATATTCGCCCTCGGCGAGCATTTTCCATTCTGTCAGGCAGGGCAGCTCGTTTTTGTTAAAGCGCAGGACCGCGCCGAGCTCCAGTGAATCATTGACCAGTGCAATGCGGACACTTCCATCTGCATCCGCGTGCAGGTCATGGAAGTAGCAGCGCTCATCACGCAGGTGCATCGGCTCGTGGAAGCTGGCATACTGATCGATCTCCGCCTGCGCTGTCTCATCCGCGCCGAGCACGGCGTCCGAACGGACAACCAGACGGCTCTGCGGACTGAGCAGCGGATAGCCAAAATTCATGTGGTAGAGCAGCATAAACGGCTCTGCCGTATGGCCTTCGTTTTCGATCACATCGTGGATATGCAGCTTCGGTTCGCCAAGCACGGCTGTGATCGTCCGCCGCAGCGTCAGATTCTCCCCGTGGACAGCGCTCTGGCGCATCAGGCCCTGCACCGTCATTACATAGCGTCCATCGATCCACTCGCCTTTGCAGCAGACCTCGTTGGCAGGGATATGCGTCAGACGCCCATGCAGGCCGAAGCTCTGCAGGCCGAAGATCCGCCGCCCATCCTGGCACGGACCACCGACATTGGAAAAACCGCAGGTCGTCAGCATTCCGGCGTGGAAGCTGCGAAGCCATTCCATGCCCTGCTGCTCCAGATACGAAGCATCGGTGATTTCCGCCTTGGACATGTAGCTGACCGGGATACCTTTATAACGCGCCCACGCTAAGTCCATGCACCGTCCGGGCAGGACGGTAAAGTCAAAGCCAGTGCCGGTCACAACATCGACCGCCTCCACGCCTTTCGCGCGTCCCTCGGCAAATGTGTACCGCTTCAGCCCGCCGAGCTGAGAGACGGAGCCCATATGACGCAGAAGCGCTGCCTTATCCAGATTGGGATTCCAGTTTTTCATTGCGATGTTCTCCTTATGCGTGGATCTTCTGGCGCTGACGGATAATGTCGATCATAACCGCGCCTGCAAGAATGCAGCCGGTAAAGACATCCGCCCAGTAGTTGGACAAGCCGATCATATTGATGATGTTGTTGATGACAAACACAACGAAAATACCCAAGCCTACGCCGACCGCGTTGCCGACACCGCCGGTCAGGCTCGCGCCGCCGACCACGCAGGCCGCGACAGCCTTGAACTCCCAGTTGGTGCCCGTCGACGGCTGTGCGCTGTTAATATCGATCGTCGCCATCACACCGGCAACTGCAGACAGAACGCCGGAGATCAGATAAGCGGCAACCTTGACCCGCTTCACATTCACACCCTGAAGCTGTGAGACATCGGCATTGTTGCCGACTGCGTAAAAATAACGGCCGAACGCAGTTTTTCTCTGCAAAAACGCGACGATCGCATAAATCGCAAGCACGATCCAGAAGAACCACGAGATGCCGAGCGGCGTCGCCTGCGAGAAGCTGCGCATTTCCGTGGGCAGCGTCATGACTGTACCGCCGTTGACCAGATACCGCAGACCGCCGCAGATGTAAAGCGTGCCCATCGTGGCAATGAAGCTGCTCATTCCGATCTTTACGACTAAGAACGCATTGACAAAGCCAATCACAAGTCCAAGTGCGAGCGCACACAGAATACTGACCGGCAGCGGCAGATTATATACGACGAACAGCAAACTGAAGAACATGCCGCACAGACCGGCAATGCGTCCCACAGAAATATCGATTTCACCGATCAGCAGCGGAAAACTCGCGCCAAGCGTTGCCAGCGCCAGAAACGGGATCGACTTGAGGATCGAGCTCAGGTTCGCACCAGTCAGGAAGTTATGGTTGAAGATCTGCGTGACCAGCATGATGAAGATCAGCGGGATCAAAACGCCCATGATGGGGTTGCTTTTCAAATTGAAGCGGAGCTTCTTGCCTTGTTTCTCTTTATTCATCACGCCCACCTCACTTTACTCTGCGCGTCTGCAGGGACTTTTTGATCAGATCAAAGGAGACCGCTGCAAGTAGGATGATGCCAGTGACGACCGTCTGAACATTGCTGCTGAGTCCCAGCGTCTGCAGACAGTTTTTCAGTGTCTGGAACATCAGGACGCCGACCATTGCACCAACAATACTGCCTTTTCCGCCCGTCGTGCTGACGCCGCCGATGGCGCAGCAGATAATTGCAGGAAATTCATTGCCGACGCCGGTCGTCGGAGAACCGGAAAGACTGCCAATGCTCTGCAGGACACCGCAGACGCCTGCCATAAAGCCCGCAAAGATCATGCAGAGGCTTTTGATGCGCCGGACGTTCAGACCGGCGATCCGGCTGGCTTCCTGACTGATGCCGACCGCATGGACCTTTCTGCCGACAGGGGTGAAGCGAAGCAGCACCTCTGCGATCACCGCGATCAGGACGACGATCAGCAGCATCCAGCTCAGTCCGATGGGGCGCGCCGCGCTGATCTTCTGGAAAATGCCTTTCAGGCTGGAAATTGCACCGCCTCTGGAAATGACGGTTGCAAGACCTTTGCAGATGTACTGTGTGGCAAGCGTCGTGATCCAGGAGGTCATGCCAAAGCGAAGCGTGACCACTGAGTTGAGAACACCGATCAATACTGCCGCAAGAAGTCCTGCCAATACGGACGGCAGCGGTCCCCAGCCGAGTGTAATGGAACAGCTGGCAAAAACCACGGAGCTGAACAGCGAATTACAGCCGATGGAAAGATCGATTTCTCCACACATCAGTGCAAAGGCTTCACCGATTGCCAGTGCGCCGATAAACGCGCAGTTTCGCAGAATAATTCGGATGTTTTTTACTGCGAAAAACGCGGGGTTGATGATATTGGTATAGACGCACAGGATCACGAGGACGATCAGCATACTGATTTCGGGTGTCATCAGAACTTCTACGATCGACGTTTTCTGTCCCGTGCCGGATTGATTTCTTTGTTTCAGCATGGCGTTTCCTCCTCAGAACGTTTTGTAGGTCGTTGTCGCCAGATTCATGATCTTTGCTTCCGTTGCTTCTTCCTTGGAGAGCTCACCGGCAACACGGCCCTCGGCCATGACAAGAAAACGGTCGCTCATTGCCATCAGTTCAGGCAGTTCGGAAGAGATCAGCACAACGGCAACGCCACGCTCCGCCAGTTGATTGATCAGGTTATAGATCTCAGCCTTTGCGCCGACGTCAATGCCCTTGGTCGGCTCGTCCAGGATCACGATCCGGGGCTCTGCGTTCAGCGTCCGGCCGATGACGACCTTCTGCTGGTTGCCGCCGGACAGGCTTTCCACGAGATCATTCATGGAATTTGCTTTTACGCCCATTGCGTCATAGTATTTCTGCACAGATGCCTGTTCTGTTTTCAACTGAATAAATCCATGCGGTGCGATCGCGCGCAGATTCGACAGGGCGATATTTTTTCGGATGCTCCATGTAAAATGAAGTCCGTATTTTTTGCGGTCTTCTGTGACCATGCCGATCCCGTGACGGATCGCGTCTCTGGGGTTATGGATCTGGACTTTCTGCCCCGCCACATAGATGGTCCCGTGGCTGCGCTTCAGCTCACCATAGATCCCCATGACGGCTTCCGACCGGCCTGCGCCGACCAGACCCGCAAGCCCGACGACCTCGCCCGCGCGAACCGTCAGATTAAAGTCCTGCACAAGATACCGGTCTGCGATATAGGGATGCTCAACGTCCAGATGCTCCACACGGAGCAGTTCTTCACCAATGCTGCATGCACGTTCCGGATACATGACGGTCAGCTTCCGGCCGATCATGTCTTCTACGATCTTGTTCTGGTCGTACTCGTCCCGTGTATAGCTTCCGACGTTTTTGCCATCGCGCATGACAGTCAAACAGTCGGTCATTTCCATGATCTCTGCCAGCTTATGTGTTACGAATATAATTGCAACGCCCTTTTCTTTCAGCACACGCATGACTTTGAACAAGCTTTGCACGTCCTGTCCGGAAAGAGAGGTCGTTGGTTCATCCAAGATTAGAATTTTCGGTTCCGTCGCAAGCGCGCGTGCGATCATCAGCATCTGCTGCTGGCCAATCGACAAGCGCCGGACGTTCGCCGACGGATCGAGATCGATCCCTGTTTTTTCAAGGAGCTGCTTTGTGCGGAGCCGAAGCTGCTTGTGATTGACCAGCTTCTCCTGTCCGCCGTTTCTGAGGTCAAACAAAAAGATGTTTTCTGCAACGTTCATATCCTGCAGAACGTTGATCTCCTGCGGGACAAAGCCGATCCCAAGGCGGATCGCGTCAAGCGGCGAGTTCAGCTGAACTTCCTTGCCTTCGATCAGGATTTTTCCCTCATAGCTATCCGAAGGATAGACACCATTGAGACATTTCAGAATCGTGGATTTGCCTGCGCCGTTTTCGCCGACAAGGCCCATGATCTCACCTGCGCGTGCCCGCAGACAAATGTGGTCGTTTGCCAGCGTGCCGGGAAATCGCTTCGTAATGTCTACGGTTTCAATCATATAAGGCTGCATGCTTTCATACCTTTCTTTGTTTTGTTTGCGGCAGCTGCGCATGGTGCTTTTGTAGCTGCGGGGGAGCATTTTGCTCCCCCGCGTATGCGTTGTGATTAGTTGCCGAACGTGGTGGAAACGCGGTCAAGGATATCCTGATAGTAAGCAGGATCATGCTCGCCTTCGCCGCCCTTGTACATCAGAGGAGCATCCAGCAGCGTCCAATAGGGAACCTCGCCGCCGCGGAGCAGCGTGTCAAAGTCGTAAACAGCCTGATAAGCTTCCTGATACAGCGGCTGCGCAACAAGCGCGGAGACATAGCCGCTCTCCAGCTCGACCAGATTGTCTGCAGTGTAGTCCATGGAGACGATCAGCAGATCGCCAGCGGCCTTGCCAGCCTTACGGGCAGCGTTGGACCATGTGACGGGGCCGTTGCCGGTCCAGGAAACAGCCGCGATGAGGTCGGGGTTCGCCTGGATGATGGAAGCATTGACGTCCGTGGACTCGGTGACGTCGGCAGAGCCTTCGATGACCGGATCGAGAACGGTGATGCCAGCGAGCTTGCCTTCGCCCTGCAGCTTTTCGATCTCAGCCTTGAAAGCAGCAGAAGCAGCGTCTTCGTTGGTCGTGTAGCCAGCCTGGGTCAGAGCGATGGAGCCGGTCTTGCCTTCGAGCTGCTCAGCCATGTAATCGGCAACGGAGACAGCGTAGGTAGCAGCGTCACATGCAAGGTTCACGTCCAGACCGACAGCCTGGTCCTGATCCCATGCAAAGTGCGGAACGCAGGTCAGAACGTTATAGTCGTTCTTCAGCGTTGCGATGCAGGGCAGATAGGTTTCGTTCTGGCCCCAGATGATGATGCCGGCAGCACCAGAAGCAGCGGCAGCCTCAGCGGCAGCGATGACTTCGTTGTCGTCGCCCGTCTCAGTGCCAACGATCTGATAGTTGTAGCCGAGTTCCTTGCAGGCCTCGACGAAGCCGAGCTGGACGCAGCGGTGAACGGGATGGTTGACAACAGGCATCGAAATTACGAGGGTGTAGTCAGCGGGATTGAATTCTGCATCGGTTTCTTCTGCGGGGGTTTCTTCCTTGGTCTCAGTTTTGGTTTCGGTTTCGGTGGAAGCAGCGGGGGTATCGGTCGCGGGGGTGTCGGTGGCAGGGGTCTCAGTCTTGGTGGCACATGCGGCCAGACCAAGGACCATGACGACCGCCAAGAGCAGAGCGATCAGTTTTTTCATTTTGCATGACTCCTTTTGTATTTTTTGTGTGTGGGTTTATATCATCCGTGGAGCTCTCACGGATAACAACGAATGATGCTTCAGTCCAGAAGACCGGGACTGTGCAGGGCAAGGTAAGCCGCTTTTTGTGCGGCATACTGTTCCGGCTGCTGCGGTTCATACTGACAGATCTGCGGATGAAGCCGGCTGCGGGCGTCGTCTGGGTCTTTGAAGATCCCTGCACCGAGACCGGCCAGCATTGCCGCACCAAGGCAGGACGCCTCTGCACCGCTCTGCATTGCCGCAACGGGTTTTCTTGTGATGTCCGCGCGAAGCTGCATCCATGCCTCCGAGCGCGTTCCGCCGCCGGACATTGCCAGACGCCCGATCGGGCCGGTCAGCTTTTCCAGCACGCGCACGTTCAGATCCAATTCGCAGCACGTTCCTTCCAGAACCGCTTTATATAGATCCGCTTTCGTCGCGTTTGCCGTCAGACCGCTGATCTTCGCGGCCGCGTGCTCCGACCATTCCGGGTTCATCGCGCCGAAGATATGTGGGGTAAAACAGATCCCTGTAGGTCCAGCCTTCCAATTCCGCTCCATATGCGCGTATATTTCGGGGCCGGTACGCTGCATCAACTCGGTGCAGAACGTATCCAGATACCATTTGACCATCATGCCGGAAACGAAGAACGCAAGCGTTGCATAGCGATCCAGCAGAACGTGGCAGTAGGAATTCAGTCCATAGCGGAAGCCATCCGGCGTATTGAGCGGCTGCGCAGTTGACAGCACCGCGCATTCATAAGAACCGGCTGATACGGGCAGCGTCTGGTCACCGCCGCCGATCGCAAGCGCCGCGCACGGCTGATCGTGCCCGCCTGCGACAAGCAGGACCGGCTTTGTCAGCCCAAGGGAAGCGGCAAGCGAACGGGGCATCTCGCCGATGACGGTTCCGGCGCAGACCGCTTTGGAAAACAGCTCCGGGGAAAAATCTGCTGCCTCAAAAATGGTCTTTGACCACTGATGCCGACGAACATCGAAGCCGCCAAAGCGGGATGCAATGGAATAGTCCATCGTGCCGGGGCAGCCGAGGATTCGATAGACGTAATCATTTGCCGTGTCGTAATGGACTACGTGTCGTGCAAGCTCCGGCTGCCGCTGCTGCAGGTACATGACCTTCGGCACAGGGAACTGCGGGTGCATTTTGGAGCCGGTGATCGAGTAAATTGTCTCCTGCCCCAGCCGACTTGTCAATCCATCAGAATTTTCCTGACAGCGGCGATCCATGCTGAGCATGGCGTCCGCCAGCGGTTTTCCGTCTGCGCCGATCGGGATCAGCGTCTCACCGTGTGAGCTGACTGCGATCGCGCGGATCGGATCATCCTTACATCTTGCAGCAAGTGCGGCAACGATCGTCTTGACGCTGTCTTCAAAGCAGGACGGCGGCAGCTCCGCTTTTGGGCCATCCAGCCGGACGGCATCGGCATAGGCGTATTGCTCCTGCGCCAGAATGCTTCCATCCGCCGAAAGCACAACGCCTTTGCAGGTGGAGGTGCCGACGTCCAGACCAAGAACACTCATCTTATGCGCCCCGGACAGCTTCGATCCCCATGAACTTGCAGAACATTGCAAGCGCATCGGCGACCCTCGCGTCGTGGATCAGGACACCGTGATGGACACAGCCGACCTCGATCATCTTCTGTTCCCAGTCGGCAACGTCGTTGACCTTGATCCAGGCGTATGCGCCTCTGGTCATCGGGCCGATGTCGATGGACTCGCCGGTACCGTAGAAGATGGAATATTTGCCGTTGTATTCGACCATGCGGGCGCAGGTGACCGGGCCGTCCTTCATACGGAACTCCATGGAGCCGTAGCAATACGGCCCCCAGAGACCGAGGCGCTCGTTCATCATCAGGTGGGTCTTGCTGTTGCTGGCGCACAGCTCGCAGGCTGCATTGCCGCAGTGCCATGCCAGCCAGACGTTCGGCTCGGTGGGATGCAGATCGGTCCAGTCGATGAAATCGGCGG
>ERZ773225.4665-NODE-4665-length-10792-cov-2.753469_pt1 | contig 10792 bp, 8 predicted proteins | sample MGYA00580993_ERZ773225 | MGnify/ENA primary metagenome ERZ773225 (study PRJEB29015, sample SAMEA2737748) | human gut metagenome | biome: human gut; feature: human-associated habitat; material: faeces | place: China | collected 2012 ... | reverse complement strand
GACCCTGTGCGGTATATTACGAACCATTCCACTGGAAAAATGGGCTATGAAATTGCAAAGGCCGCACATCTGCGCGGCGCAGAAGTTACCCTGGTTTCAGGCGAAACTGCCCTTTCTGTTCCGCCTGGAATTGAGTTTGTGCAGGTTATAAGCGCTGAGGAAATGTACCGCGCATGCACCGAACTTGTTTCCAGCTGCGACGTTATCATAAAAGCCGCGGCGGTGGCCGACTATCGTCCGGCGCACACAGCAGAACAAAAAATGAAAAAAGGCGGGGAGCTGACAATTCCCCTGATTCAAAATAAGGATATTTTAAAAGAACTGGGCCAGGTAAAACGGAGCGGACAAATTTTAGTAGGGTTTTGCATGGAAACACAGAACCTTTTGGAAAACGCAGAAAAAAAACTAAATGCAAAAAATTTGGATATGATTTGTGCCAATACCATTGGAACACCCGGCGCAGGGTTTGGGGCTGACACCAACACCATTACCTTGCTAACGAAAAACGGCGCGAGAATTCCGCTTCCCAATATGAGCAAATTTGATGCCGGAATGAAAATATTAGACGAAGTTTTAAAGCTAAACGGTGAAAAATAATGGAAGGCAAATTTGCAGGAGTAATTATTAACAGGCTGGCGCTGAACATTGACAGAATGTTCCACTACAGTATACCCGACGGCTTATTGGGTAAAATTGATATTGGAAGTCACGTCACAGTGCCATTTGGAAACGGAAACAAAACTGTCGATGGATTTGTGCTGTCTTTGTCAAACCACTCCGACTTTGACGGCACGTTGAAAGAAATCTTATCGGTTTCAGAAAGCGGTCCGCTGTTTGACAGAGAAATGCTTTCGGTTTGTCAGTTTTTAAAACAGAAGTATTTTTGCTCTTATATCAGCGCGGTAAAAACCGTTTTGCCTCCTGGCAGCGGACGCAAAAATAAGGTGTCTGACAAACTGATCCGCGGCTCGGTTTTAAACGTGCCCTACGACGAGGCATTTGACGCGTTGGAAAAACTGCGGGACAAAGCGCCGAAGCAGTGCAAAATTTTAGAGCTTTTAATTCAAAACGATTTTGTGGCAGACAGCGACATTTTGTTTTTAACAGGTGCAGGCTATCAGGCCATTCGCGCGTTAAAAGACAAGGGACTGGCCCGGCAGGAAACAGTAGAGGTGTTCCGGCTTCCAATTGATTACGAAAACATTCCCCGTTCAGCCTCCCCTGTGCTGACGGAGGAGCAGCAATACGCAGTGGACCGCATTTGCGCATCGGTAACAGAAAATCAAAATAACACCTTCCTGCTCCACGGCGTAACGGGCAGCGGAAAGACAGAGGTTTTTTTAAACTGCATTGAAAAGGCGCTGGAAATTGGAAAAACCGCCATTGTGCTGGTGCCCGAAATTTCTCTCACACCGCAAATGGTAACGCGGTTTGCCGCGCGGTTTGGCAAAAAAATTGCCGTTTTGCACTCTGCTCTGTCTATGGGAGAACGAGCGGACGAATACAAACGCATTAAAAGCGGTGAGGCAAGGGTAGTTGTGGGCGCCCGTTCGGCCATTTTTGCGCCTTTAAAAAACATTGGCGTCATCGTAATTGACGAAGAACACGAAACCAGCTACAAGGCGGAAAACGCACCCACCTACCACGCGCGGGAGGTGGCTGATTTTCGTGCAAAACAGCACGGAGCCGCTTTCGTTCTGGCTTCTGCCACACCGTCTGTTGAGAGTTTTTACCAGGCAAAGCAGGGCAATTATCAGCTAATTTCCTTAACCCGCAGGCCAACTGCTCAGAATTTGCCCACAGTCGCCGTGTCAGACATGCGGGAGGAAATGAAAAACGGGAACCGTTCCTGCATTGGGCTTTCCCTGCAGCGGGAGATACGCAAAAACAAAGAACAGGGCGAGCAGACGATTTTATTTTTAAACCGGCGGGGTTTTTCCACATTTGTGTCTTGCAGAAGCTGCGGTTTCGTGATAAAATGTAAGAATTGCGACGTTTCTTTGACATATCATAAAGCGAAAAACTCTCTCACCTGTCACTACTGCGGATATACTATAAAAAAACCTGAGATGTGCCCAAATTGTGCAAGCAGTTATATCAAGGAATTTGGCGCAGGTACCCAAAAGGTGGAGGAGGAGCTGCACAGTTTGTTCCCCGATCTGTCCGTTATTCGTATGGATGTAGACACTACCAGTGTAAAGTCGTCTCACCGGGCGATTTTAGAAAAGTTCGACAAAGAAAAAATTGATATTTTGCTGGGCACGCAGATGGTGGCTAAGGGCTTAGACTTTCCCAACGTCACCTTAGTGGGCGTTTTGGCGGCAGACCAAAGCCTGTTTGTGGACGATTTCCGCGCCGGTGAGCGCTCCTTCGACCTGATTACCCAGGTTTGCGGCAGGGCCGGCAGAGGCGAAAGACAAGGCCGCGCGCTGATTCAGACCTATATGCCGGAGAACAGCGTGATTTGCCAGGCCCAAGAGCAAGACTATCTTTCTTTTTATGAAAATGAAATTGAGCTTCGCCGCCAGCTGAACTATCCGCCCTTTTGCGACATCATTTCCGTTTTGCTCACTTCGCCTGTTTTAAACGGACTCTTGAGCTACGCAAAAAAGCTGGCGCGTTCCATTCACATTGTGATGCAAAAAGACTATGACGGAGCGTTTGAATTGTTAGGTCCCAGCGAAACGTCTGTAACTAAGATTAACGGGCGTTTTCGTCAGCGGATTTGGATTAAATGCAAAATGAACCGGAAGGCGGAGGATATTTTTGCACGCCTGAGAAGTTATCATATCAATGAAAAAAATCCACATATTAATATGGTGATTGAAAACAACCCATTCGGCGCAATTTAGGAGGAAAGCAAATGGCTATCAGAAAAGTACTTACAATTCCCGACGACAACGATTTTTTAAGAAAGAAGTCCCGCGATGTCACAATGATTGACGATAGGATTCTTACACTTTTAGACGATATGAAAGAAACACTTTATGCGGAAAACGGCGTAGGTTTAGCAGCGCCCCAGGTCGGGATTTTGCGCCGCGTGGTGGTTATTGACGTTGGCGAGGGGCTTATTGAACTGATTAATCCTGTAATTGTTTATAAAAAGGGCGAACAGATTAACGCGGAAGGGTGCCTTTCCATTCCCGGCAGATCTGGCACGGTGTCCCGCCCGGAAAAGGTGCGCGTGCGTGCCATAGACAGAAATAACAAGGAATTTACCATTGAGGGCGAGGGGCTGTTGGCAATTGCCCTGTGCCACGAAATTGACCACTTGAACGGCACCCTGTATGTTGATAAAATGATTGCGGAAGTGGAAAACTAAGCTTTTTACGGAGGGATAAAAATGAAAATTGTGTTTATGGGAACGCCGGAATTTGCGGTGGCCCCTCTTAAGGCTTTGTGTGAAGACGGACACGAAATCTCTCTTGTCGTTACCCAGCCCGACAAGCCGAAGGGCCGCGGCCAAAAAATGCTTCCGCCGGAAGTTAAGGTGTTTGCTGAAAGCCGTAATATTTCTGTGTATCAGCCCAAAAGCATGAAAACTGACGAAGCGTTTGAACGTTTAAGCGCAGAAAAAGCAGACCTTTTTGTAGTTGTGGCGTATGGAAAAATTCTGCCCCAGCGGATTTTAGACATTCCAAAGCATGGAAGCATCAATATTCACGCTTCCCTGCTGCCGAAATACCGGGGCGCTGCGCCCATTCAGTGGAGCATTATCAACGGGGAAACGAAAACTGGCATTACAACCATGCAGATGGACGATGGCATTGACACCGGCGATATGCTGGTGGTGAAGCCTGTGGACATTGCATTTGACGATACGGCCGAAACCCTGCATGACAAATTGGCTAAAGCCGGTGCAGACGCCATTCGGGAAACCATTTGCCAATTAGAAAACGGCACCCTTGATCCTAAAAAGCAAAATGACGCCCTCTCCTGCTATGCGCCGATGATATCAAAAGATACCGGCGTTTTAGATTTTAACAAAGATGCTCTGTCGCTATATAACCTTGTACGCGGACTGAATTCTTATCCATATGCCAGCACGTTTTATAACGGGCATCGGTTTAAGGTTATTCGTGCATTGCCCATTCACGAAAGCAGCCGCGGCGCCAACGGCGAGATTTTAAGTGTAACCAAAGACGGTATTTTGGTAAAGTGCGAAAGCGGCGCACTGCTCATCTGCGAGGTGCAGTTTGAAGGCAAAAAGAAAATGCCCGTGTCGGAATATATTAAGGGCAACAAAATTGAAACAGGCATAATTTTAGGAGGCTGACAAATTGGGCTCAAAACCGGTGAAAACCAACGCAATGCGAATGTTAGACAGAGCAAAAATTCCATTTGAAGCAATTGAATATGAAGTGGACGAAGCCGACCTTTCCGGCGTACACATAGCCGACTCTGTGGGTCTGCCCTATGACATGGTGTTTAAAACGCTGGTAGCAAAAGGCGACAAAACCGGCCCGGTGGTATTTTGTATTCCTGTTCACAAGGAAATTGATTTAAAAAAGGCAGCCCAGACCACAAATAATAAACGGGTGGAACTTTTGGCCGTGAAAGAGCTATTGCCTTTGACGGGATATATCCGCGGCGGCTGCTCCCCCATTGGAATGAAGAAACAGTTCCCTACGTTTTTTGACCAGTCGGCAGAGGGGCATGAAAAAATTACCATCAGCGCAGGCACAAAAGGATGCCAGCTTTTGGTAAACCGCCATGAGCTTACAGAATTTGTCGGAGCAAAGCTTTGCGATTTGTGCAAATCAAAAATAAATTTAAAACCTAAGAGTAAAAAGTATGCATAACATATCTGTATATGTGTTATTGCATACTTTTTTTCTTGCAATCTTCAAAATTATATGATATACTATTTTTGCGACTCAGTTTAATATTGTACCTAATTCCAGTAGGCATTTTATAATTTTTGGTAAAAATGCATACTCTATTTTTGCATACTGTTATTAGGTGTAAAACTGAGTCGCGTCAGTGAGCTATGCGTTTTTCAGCGTGTAGCTTCAGCTGCACGCTTTTTTATTTGCGAAAAAGAAAGGAGGTACGTTGTAATCACTTTCCAAACATTTGTGTGCACAAAAGAAAAATATATGGAGGAATTTTGTAATGGAAAATGAGAATGAAGCAAAAAACTGGTATCAAAAATGCGTGGATTTTATTTTGGAAAAAGAGCTGGAGAACGCTTCTCCGACCGAATTAGTAGAATACTCAAAAGAAATTGCGAGAATTGCGGCTAAAATTGCAGAAGTTGCATATTAAGAATGGGGGTACTCGATTATGAAAAAGAAAATAAATATAATTTTAATGACAGCATTAATCATTTTATGTTTTAGCGGATGCAATAACCTCAATTCAAACCAAAAGTTGAAGGTAACAGATATTCCCTGGAAAGTTAAAATGGGTATAAATTATCTTGATGATAGAGCGGCAATGGTTGAATATACCAATAACACAGAATATACAATAACGGAGATTTCTCTTACATTTAAAATGAAAGAAAATATTAAAACAGAAGAATTAGATGGATTTTATTCTTATCTCTCTAAGGAATATCAGCTTTCTCAAGATGATGTAAACGAACTGAAAAATGAAAGTATTTCGATGAACTCGCATGCATATTTAGATAAAGAAGAATTTTTGCAAAAAGGGGATAAACACGAAGAGTCTTTATGTTACGGCATAAAATTTATACGCAATTTAGATTACTACAAGTTATTTGAACCAGATATGTATATAATAACATACCTTAACGAATCCGGAGAGGAACATACAACTTTTTATGATTATATAAACAAACAATACACTAATCAGTAAAGTCATAGGGATTATCAATAATCTTAGGACTTATCCTTTCAGAGCATAAGTCCTTGGGTTTGTTTCTGATTTTGTGTAAAGTCTCCAAACAAGGGTAAAACATGATAGCGGCAGGGAGCGTTTTGCTCCCTGCTTTTTCAATATAGCAAAAATAAGGCAGAAAATCAAGTCTTAATCCGGTAGTATGTCAGCGAAAAACAGAGTCTTCTTTTAATATGCCTTAAACAGCATTTCAATTTTTCACTTTACAACAATTTTTCTTTCACAGCTTTGTCCAGTGCGTCAATTTTCGTGTTGCCCTCGGTCATTGTTTTGCAAGGAACGGAATAATAAAACTTAATCTTTGGCTCTGTTCCAGATGGTCGAATAACGAAAAATCCGCCGCCTGCAAGTTCAAAATAAAGAACATTTGACGGTTCAAACCCAATGGACTCTTTTTTGCCTGTTGCAAAATCTAACCGAAAATCCTCGTTATAGTTTCTAAATGCCACAATTTCCGTTTCGCCAATCTTCTTAAACGGATCTGCAGCTACTTTTTCCATCAGTGCGGCCATTTTCTGCATGCCGTCTAAGCCTTCCATTATCACTGAAACCGTCCGCTCCACACAGCAGCCATACTTTTTGTAAATATTTTGAATTGCGTCGGCAAGGGTCTGTCCTTTCCGCTTCAAAACTGCAACCAGTTCACACACCAAAAGAGTTGCGGCAACCGCGTCTTTGTCCCTGGCATAGGTTCCCGGCAGACAGCCATAGCTTTCCTCAAAGCCAAAATAATAGTTCCCATCGTTCATTTCGTCGTGCTTTTTAATCACTTCTGCAATAAACTTAAATCCTGTATAAACATCAAACATGCGAACGCCATAATTTTCTGCAATTTTTTTGGTTAAGTCCGTTGTTACAATGGTTTTTACTATATAGTCCTTAGAGGTAAGCTGATTTTTTTCCGCAGCAGAGGACAGAATATACTCCGTCAGCAAAAGCCCCATCTGATTTCCCGTCATCACTTCATAGCTGCCGTTTGCATCTTTCACCAAAACACCGATTCTGTCTGCGTCCGGGTCTGTTCCGCAAATAACGTCTGCTCCCACTTTTTCTGCCAGCTTGATGGCAAATTGAAATCCTTCCTTCTCCTCTGGGTTGGGGGATTTCACGGTGGAAAATTCCGGATCTGGCTGTGCCTGTTCTTCCACAACATACACGTTTTTATAACCCGCCTTATCCAGCGCCTCGGTAACGGGAACCAGGCCTGTGCCGTGAAACGGCGTGTAAACAATTTTTATTTCTTTTGCCGTGTCGTTTTCCACATCGGGATTTTTGCGGCAGGAGAGCACGCGGCCTACAAACTTTTCCCGGATTTCATCGCCAATCATTGTAATCAAACCGGCTTCTTTCGCGCTTTTTTCGTCCATTGCTTTTACATCCTGAAAGTTGTCCATGCGGTTCATATATCCAATCACTTTGTTGGAGTCGGCAACATTGAGCTGTGCGCCGTCTTCACCATAAACCTTATAACCGTTATAGTTGGCTGGATTGTGGGAGGCCGTAATCATAATGCCCGCAAAACAGTTCAGCTCCCGCACCGCAAAAGACAACACGGGCGTTGGATGGAGCCTGTCGAACGAAGAAGCGCGAATGCCGCTGGCCGCTAAAACACATGCGCTTTCCATTGCAAATTCCGGAGAAAAGTGGCGGCTGTCATATGAAATTGCCACGCCGCGCTTCTTTGCGCTTTCTCCGTTGTCACAAATGTAGTTTGCCAACCCTTGAGTTGCTTTTCTTACGGTATATTTGTTCATTCTGCTGGAACCGGCGCCCAAAATTCCGCGCAGCCCGCCGGTGCCAAACTCTAAATCTTTGAAAAAGCGTTCCTGAATTTCACCGTCATTTGCCTTTAAAGCTTCAAGCTCTTGTTTTGTCTGAGCGTCAACCACATCGCTCGTCTGCCAATATTCATATTTTTCTTTATAATCCATGTAAATGTCTCCTCAAACCTTTTTTTCGCTGTCGCTATTGATTTAGTATATGCAGAATTATTCTTCTCCATACCAGGTGTCGCCGGTGTTACCGTCGCCCTCGGTGGAATTGTCGTCTGGCGTTTCCTCCTCATTGGGAATATTCGTGCCGGGCGAAACATTGTTTTGGTTGTTCTCATTTAATTCCTCGCCTGGTTCCGGTGCTGAAGAAGATGACGAAGACGGCTTGCTGGACTTTTTGGAACTGGATGTCTTTTTGTCGTCATCATCGTCACCTAACGAGCTTCCGTAAGACGAATGGGACGAGCAATATTTCATCGGCTGCGTTCCCTCTTTAAAATAGTCCACCCTGGTGGTGCTGCAGGATTTTGATGCCACGCGTCCGCTGATTTGGCAAATGGTACGCTTCACAAGACCATCGGGCTCCGGAATGGTTTTAATCGTTTTCCCATCGTGAATGGGCTGCATCACACTTTTCCAAATTTTCGGACATACATTGCTGCCGCTCATTGCTTTTGGAATTTCATAGCCCATCCACACGCCGGCGACATAGTTGGGCGTAAAGCCCATGAACCAACGGTCCTTGTTGGAGTTTGTAGTACCCGTTTTACCGCCGGCGTAAATGTCGCCCAACGACGCGCTGGTTCCTGTACCGTTCTTAATTACGCCAGTGAGCATATTCTGCATGATAAACGCCGTCTGCTCACTCATGGCCCGCTTATTTTCCACTTTGTTTTCCAATACAATTTTTCCGTTTGCATCAATTACCTTTGTATAGGTCACCGGCTTGTTATACTGTCCGCCGTTTACAAATGTGGCATAGCCGGCCGTCATTTCCTTAACAGTTACGCCGTCGGTTAAACCGCCCAGCGACATAGACAATGATTTATCCGTAACCAGTTTTCCGTTTCTGGTTTCGCCAGCCACCATTGTGGTAAAGCCCAGGTTCTTTGTCATAAAGTCGAAAGATTTGTCAACTGTAAGTTCCTGCATTACCTTAACCGCAGGAATGTTTTGAGATAGCTCCAAATGTCTGCGCGCTGTTAGCCTGCCTTTATAGCCGCCCCCAGAGTTTTTAGGCTCCCAGTCGCCAATTTTAATTTTTGCGTCGTTAATAATGGTTGCCGGAGTGATGATGTTATATTCAATCGCTGGTGCATACACCGCCAAGGGCTTAATTGCCGAACCCGGCTGCCGTTTTGCCTGTGTTGCCATGTTAAAGCCGCGGCTAACGGTCTTTTTGCCGATTCCGCCGGCCATGCCTTTAATCTGGCCCGTATATGGATCCATCACCACCATGGCTGACTGGGGCTTGTTGCCCGAGCTGCCCGGGAAATTGGCGGTATTTTGATAAACGTTGTCAATTGCCTTTTGCACGTCTGGATTCATGGTGGAATAAATTTTAAACCCGCCGGTATAGAGCCGATTAGTCGCCTCGCCTTCAGTCAGGTTTTCTTTTTCCATCAGGTCGCGGACAACATCGGTGATAATTGCATCAACAAAATAGCTCTGAACCTTTGCATCTTCTTTATCCTTTTTAACCTCGCCAATTTTAACGTTTAAGTTTCTGCCCTTTGCCTCGTCACATTCCTGCTGGGAAATATAGCCAAGCTTGGCCATTTTGGTTAAAATAACCTCCTGGCGCTCTTTGTTTTTTTCGTAGTTTGTAGCCGGGTTATAAGTTGTTGGCGCCTTTACCACACCTGCCAGCGATGCACACTGTTCCAGCGTTAAATCCTTCACGTCCTTGCTGAAATAGTAGTTTGCCGCAGTTTGAACGCCGTGGCATCCCGCGCCGAAATAAATGGTGTTCATATACATTTCAATAATCTGGTCTTTGCTCATCTTCTTTTCCAGATTAATTGCCCGAACAATTTCCTGAATTTTTCTTGTAGGTGATACGTCATTTTCACCAGTGATATTTTTAATCAGCTGCTGGGTAATGGTAGAACCGCCATAGGAATTTTTATTTCCCGTTATCCATTGTAGAAATGCGCCGAACGTACGCTTTAAGTCAACACCTTTGTGATCGCGGAACCGCTCGTCTTCAATAGCAATAAAAGCGTTGGTTAAGTTTTCGGGAATATTTTCAATGTCTACCCAAACGCGGTTTTCGTTTCGGTGAATGCGATCCATCTCCACCGGCTGGTTGGTTTCCTCATCAATATAATAAATAATTGATGTAAAATCTAAGTTATATTCCTCGGCAATTAAGTCCATGCTGTTGTCGATAAAACCCACAACCGCACCTGCAATCACAGAAGCCGCAAGGGCCGCAATTACGAGGATAACAATTAAAACCCGTGCTAAAATTCTCAATCCCTTGCTCTTTTTCTTTCTTTTTTTATTTTTATCCTGAGCAGGACTTGTCCCTTTTTTGTATGTATTTTTTGCCAAATAGCTCACCCCTTAATTTGGTAGTAAATCTTAAACTATACCAAATTTATTGTATCCCAAACATATTACAAAACTATTACGTGTGCGTTACTTTGGTGTAAAATAACACTAAATGCTCCAAAAAACGGTTATTTTAGGCGAATAAAGGGTGGCAAAAAGCCAAATACTATGAGTAAAAAATGATGGATAGGAGATGAAAAGAATGGAGAAAGGAACACAAGGCACAAGAAAAAGACATTTTTTAAATTTGGTGCTTACAGCGGTTTTAATTTTTGCCGCTATGTATCTTTGCGCCATAACGGGCTACCGTTTTGTCAGAAACAGCAATGCTGCGGAGAATCCGGTTGAAAGCCGGGAGCCGGAAATAAACGAAACCATAGCGCCCCAGGAGGAGGACCCTCTCAAATTGCCTGAGGACCTTGCCTCTGCCTCACTGCCCAAGGAGGATGTGCGCGTCCCGTCCGACCCCAACGACTATCTGGTAATATCAGAAAACGGCGTTGTGAAACTTTATAACATTACCGAAAGCGGCGACCAAATTTATTCAAAAGACTTAGATATTGCCCCCGACGCGCTTTTGGCTGAGGACAAGGCCCAGC
>ERZ773225.4664-NODE-4664-length-10792-cov-5.995716_pt1 | contig 10792 bp, 8 predicted proteins | sample MGYA00580993_ERZ773225 | MGnify/ENA primary metagenome ERZ773225 (study PRJEB29015, sample SAMEA2737748) | human gut metagenome | biome: human gut; feature: human-associated habitat; material: faeces | place: China | collected 2012 ... | reverse complement strand
GTGCCACTATGGAGGCGAATACGATGCAGGAAACAGCTTTACTGGAATTGCGGGGGATCTGCAAATTCTTCCCCGGCGTCCGCGCGCTCGACGGTGTGGATTTTACCCTGTGCAAGGGTGAGATCCACGCGCTGATGGGCGAGAACGGCGCGGGCAAATCCACGCTCATCAAGGTGCTCACGGGCGTGTATTCCAAAGACGAGGGCACCATTTCCATGGAAGGAACGCCCGTACAGATCCGCACGACGCAGGACGCGCTCAAGGCGGGCATCAGTACGGTTTATCAGGAGATCACCCTCTGCCCGAATCTGACTGTGGCGGAGAATCTATATATCGGCAGGACCAAGGGCGCCTTTACCAACTGGCGCAAGATGAACGCGGACGCAAAGAAGCTTCTCAGCTCCCTCGGCATCCCCGCCGCGCCCACGCAGCAGCTGTCGAGCTGCTCCATCGCCGTGCAGCAGATGGTCGCCATCGCCCGCGCGGTCGATATGGAGTGCAAGGTGCTCATCCTCGACGAGCCGACGTCGTCTCTGGACGAGCAGGAGGTCGAAAAGCTCTTTAAGCTCATGCTCGACCTCAAATCGCGCGGCGTCGGCATCATCTTCGTCACGCACTTCCTCGAGCAGGTCTACGCCGTCTGCGACCGCATCACGGTCCTGCGCGACGGCAAGCTCGTCGGCGAGTACAAGATCGCGGAGCTGCCGCGCGTGCAGCTCGTGTCCAAGATGCTCGGCAAGGAGCTCGACGATCTGTCTGAGATCAAGACCGAAGGCGCCGAGGACGCGCTGGAGAACGCAGAGGTCGTCTATGAGGCGTCCGGGCTTTCCAGCGCGGCCGGCGTGCGCCCGTTCGATTTCTCCATCCGCAAGGGCGAGGTCAACGGCTTTACGGGCCTGCTCGGCTCCGGCCGCAGCGAGTCCGTCCGCGCGATCTTCGGCGCGGACCACGTGTCCAGCGGCACGGTCAAGATGGGCGGCAAGCTGGTGAAGATCACCTCGCCGCTCGCGGCCATGAAGCACGGCATCAGCTACCTGCCCGAGGACCGCAAGCGCGACGGCATCATCGGCGATCTTTCCGTGCGCGACAACATCATCCTCGCCCGCCAGGTGCTCGACGGCTTCTTCCATCCCATCTCCAAGGCCAAGGCCGAGAAGTATGCCGAGGAGTACATCAGGCTCCTGAGCATCAAGACGGCCTCGACCGATACCCCCATCAAGTCGCTCTCCGGCGGCAACCAGCAGAAGGTCATCCTCGCGCGCTGGCTGCTGGCCAATCCCGTCTATATGATCCTCGACGAGCCGACGCGCGGCATCGACGTCGGCACGAAGGTCGAGATCCAGAAGCTCGTGCTGCAGCTGGCCGCCGAGGGCAAGAGCGTGACATTCATCTCGTCCGAGATCGACGAGATGCTCCGCGTCTGCTCCCGCCTCGTCGTCATGCGCGACCGGCAGGTCGTCGGCGAGCTGCGCGGCAGCGACCTAAACCAGAGCAGCATCATGAAAACCATCGCCGGAGGTGAACAGGCATGAACGAAACGACACAGAAGCGGCAGGGGAACTTCCTGACCCGCCTGGTGCGGAAGCAGATCTTCATCCCGCTGGCAGCGCTCTTGCTGCTGATCGTATTCAACCTCATCGCGGACCCCTCCTTCTTCGCCATCACGCTGAAGGAAAACAGCCTCGGCGATCTGGTCCTGACGGGCAACCTCATCACCATCCTTGACAACGCCTCCGAGCTCGTCATCCTCGCCATCGGCATGACGCTCGTCACCGCGGCCTCCGGCGGACAGGATATCTCCGTCGGCTCCGCCATCGCCATTGCGGGCAGCGTCGTGCTGCGCGTGCTGTGCGGCGCGAATTCCCGCCCGGATACCCTGCAGGCGCCCATCATCGTGGCGTTTTTGGCCTGCTGCGTTGTCTCGATGCTTTTCGGCGCGTTCAACGGCACGCTCGTCGCCGTCTTCAAGATCCAGCCGATGGTCGCGACCCTGATCCTCTATACCGCCGGCCGCTCCATCGCCGCCTGGATCAACAACAACGAGCTGCCCATGATCTCCGACCCGTCCTTCGCCTACTACGGCAACTTCCTGCCGGGCGTGGCGGTGCCGACGCCGATCTTCATCGCCGTCATCTGCATGATCCTCGCCTGGGCGCTGCTGCGGTTCACGAACATCGGCCTGTACTCGCAGGCTGTCGGCATCAACGCCAGCGCCGCGCGGCTCAACGGCATCCACCCGCAGTTCGTGAAGTTCCTGACCTACGTCATCCTCGGCCTGTGCGTGGCCGTGGCGGGCTTTATCAAGGTCAGCCGCTTCTCCACCATCAACTACTCCGTCGTGGCCAAGGACATCGAGATGGACGCGATCTTGGCCGTCGCCCTCGGCGGCAACGCGCTCTCCGGCGGCAAGTTCAACATCTGGGCCTCCGTCCTCGGCGCATATGTCATCCAGTTCCTCACCACCACGCTCTTTAAATTCAACGTCGTTTCCAGCGCCCTGCCCGCCTACAAGGCCGTCGTGGTCATCATCCTCGTCGTGCTGAGCGCGCCGACCGTCCGCGAAAAGCTCGAGGCGCTCAAAAAGCGGCACAGGACCGAAGAAAAGAAGGAGGCCGGCACCCATGCGGAATAAAACCAACCATACGCCGCTCACGCGCGGAAGCCGCCTGACGGACGCAAAGCTGCTGCTCATCATCACGATCTGCGTCTTCGTCGTCATGTATCTGTGCGCGGTATTGTTCCTCGGCTCGGGCTTCAAAAAGCCGCAGACCTTCTTCAATATCCTCAACGAAAACGCGGCCCTGCTCATTCTTTCCTGCGGCATGAGCCTCGTCATGATCACGGGCGGCATCGACATCTCCGTCGGCACGCTCACCGCGCTCGTGTGCATGAGCTGCGCGGTCAATCTGGATTTCCATGGCGGCACGGTCCTGACGGCCATCCTGCTTGCGCTCGGCATCGGCACGGCTTTCGGCCTCGTGCAGGGCTTTCTGATCGCGTATCTGGAGATCCAGCCCTTCATCGTCACCCTCGCTGGCATGTTCTTCGCCAAGGGCATGACGACCATCGTCAACGCCACGCAGTTCAACGTGGAAAACGAGGCCTTCAAGGCCCTCAAGGAGACGCGCATCTATGTCCCCGGCATGGGCTCGGTCAATAAGCTCGGCGCGTATGTCCCGGCCTATGTGGAGATCGGCGTCGTCGTCGCGCTGGTGGTCGTGGCAGTTTTGTTCGTGGTGCTCCGCTGGACGAAGTTCGGCAGAAGCGTCTACGCCGTCGGCGGCAACAGCTACAGCGCCAACATGCTGGCCATCAACGTCAAGCGCACGAAGTTCCTCGCGCACCTGATCTGCGGCATCCTCGCGGGCATCGGCGGCTTCGTCTATTTCCTGCACGTCGGCTCCGGCTCGCCGTCGCACGCCAGCGGCGCGGAGATGAACGCCATCGCGGCCTCCATCATCGGCGGCACGATGCTCACCGGCGGCGTCGGCAACATCATCGGCACATTTTTCGGCGTTCTGTCGCTCAGCACGATCAAAAATATCGTTTCTTCCCTCGGTTTGGACGAAGCATGGTGGACAAATATCACGGTAGCTGGTATGATATGCTTGTTCCTTGTAATTCAAAGTCTGGTCCTTTCCCGCAAAAATAAGGATTCTTGAGGTGACAAGTATGAAACAGTATTTTCTCGGCATCGAATTCGGCTCGACGCGCATCAAGGCAGTGCTGCTTGACGAGAAGCATGCGATCGTAAAAAGCGGCGACTATACCTGGAAAAGCAGTCTGGAAAACGGCGTGTGGACGTACCACATGGAAGACGTGCAGGAGGGCCTGCGCACGGCCATCCAAAATCTCGGCGAGCTGCCGGGCAAGATCTCCGCGATGGGCGTCTCCGGCATGATGCACGGCTATCTGGCCTTTGATAAAGACTGGAACCTGCTCGCACCCTTCCGCACCTGGCAGAACACCATGACCGGCGAGGCCGCGGACAAGCTGACCGAGGCCTTCGGCTTCAACATCCCGCAGCGCTGGTCCGCCGCGCACCTGTATCAGGCCGTCCTGAACGGCGAACCGCACGTCAAGAACATCGCCCACGTCACCACGCTCGCGGGCTATGTGCATTACCTGCTGACGGGCGAAAATGTCCTCGGCGTCGGCGAAGCCTCCGGCATGTTCCCCATCGACAGCGAGACACTGACGTATGACGCGGTGATGCTGGACAAATTCGACGCGCTGATGGCGAAATACGGTTTTGACTGGAACATCCGTGCAGTCCTTCCGGAGGTCCGGACTGCCGGTCAGTCGGCTGGCCTGCTGACGCCGAGCGGCAGCGAATACCTCGGCGGCCTCCTGCCCGCGGGCATCCCCCTCTGCCCGCCTGAGGGCGACGCCGGTACCGGCATGACGGCGACGAACGCCGTCGCGCCCCGCACCGGCAACGTCTCGGCCGGCACGTCCATCTTTGCCATGGTCGTTCTGGAGAAGCCTCTCTCGAAGCTCTACCCCGAGATCGACATGGTCACCACCCCGACGGGCAAGCCCGTCGCCATGGTTCACTGCAACAACTGCACGAACGACATGAACGCCTGGGTCTCCCTGCTCGGCGAGACCGCGCAGCTGTTTGGCGCGGAGGTCTCCACCGGCGAGCTGTTCACGAAGCTCTATCAGAAGAGCCTCGAGGGCGAGACCGACTGCTCCGGCGTTCTGACCTACAACTACATGGCGGGCGAGGGCGTCACGCACCTCGATGAGGGCCGCCCGATGGTCGTCCGCAAGCCCGAGAGCAAGTTCACCCTGGCCAACTTCCTGCGCTCCCAGCTCTACGCCACGATGGCGACCTTGAAGCTTGGCATGGACATCCTTGCCGGGGAACACGTGGCGATCGACAGCCTGACCGGCCACGGCGGCCTGTTCAAGACGCCGGTCGTCGGCCAGAAGTACATGGCCGCGGCCTGCCATGCGCCGGTCACGTGCATGCAGTCGGCAGGCGAGGGCGGCCCGTACGGCATGGCCCTGCTCGCATCCTACATGGTGCAGGGGAAAGACGGCGAGACGCTTGAAGACTACCTTGCGGACGAGATCTTCGCCGGAGTGCGCAGCACGACGCTCGCCCCCGACCCCGAAGACGCCGCGGGCTTCGACCGCTACCTTGCCAGCTACCGCAGCTGCCTCGCAGCGGAAAAGGCCGCCGTCGCAGCATTCTAAGGAGGATATCATGAAACACTATGAATTCTGGTTTGTCGTCGGCTCGCAGACGCTCTACGGCGACGACGTTCTGACCACCGTCGCCAACCGCGCGGAGGAAATGGCGCAGAAGCTCTCCGCCGTGCTGCCGTATCCGCTCAAGTATAAAGTGACAGCCAAGTCCAGCGCCGAGATCACGCAGGTCGTGAAAGAGGCCAATTATGATGATAATTGCGCCGGTATCGTGACATGGTGCCACACGTTCAGCCCGTCGAAGATGTGGATCAACGGCCTTGATCTGCTCCAGAAGCCGTGGCTGCATTTCGCCACCCAGTATAACCGCGAGATCCCCAACGAGGAGATCGACATGGACTTCATGAACCTCAACCAGGCCGCGCACGGCGACCGGGAGCACGGCTTCATCGGCGCGAGACTCCGCAAGCCGCGCAAGGTCATCGCCGGTTACTGGCAGGACGCAGACGTGCAGGCCCGCATCGGCAGCTGGATGAAGGCCGCCATCGGTGTTGCCGTCTCGAAGGACATGAAGGTCATGCGCTTCGGCGACAATATGCGCAACGTCGCCGTCACCGAGGGCGATAAGGTCGAGGTCCAGAAGAAGCTCGGCTGGGAGGTCAACACCTGGGCCGTCGGCGATCTCGTGAAAGAGATGAACGCCGTCACCGAGGCGGAAATTGACGCTCTGATGGATGTTTACCGCGAAAAGTACGACTTCGCGACCGACGATATCGCCGCCATCCGCTATCAGGCGCGCGAAGAGATCGCCATGAAGAAGATGATGGACGCCGAGGGCTGCAAAGCCTTCTCGAACACGTTCCAGGATCTCTACGGCATGGAGCAGCTGCCGGGCCTCGCTTCCCAGCACCTGATGGCGCAGGGCTACGGCTACGGCGGCGAAGGCGACTGGAAGGTCGCAGCGATGACCGCGATCCTGAAAGCCATGGGCGAGAACGGCAACGGCGCGTCCGCGTTCATGGAGGATTACACTTACCACCTTGTCAAAGGTCAGGAATACTCCCTCGGCGCGCACATGCTGGAGGTCTGCCCGTCTGTCGCTGCCGGCCGTCCGCGCATTGAGACGCACTTTCTCGGCATCGGCATGAACGAAAAGGACCCGGCGCGCCTTGTCTTTGAAGGAAAGCCCGGTAAGGCGGTCGTGGTCAGCCTCATCGACATGGGCGGCCGCCTGCGCCTGATCGTGCAGGATATCGAGGCCGTCAAGCCCATCATGCCCATGCCGAACCTGCCGGTCGCCCGCGTCATGTGGCGCGCCATGCCCGACCTCACCACCGGCGTTGAGTGCTGGATCACGGCGGGCGGCGCACACCACACCGTCCTTTCCTACGATGTCACCGCCGAGCAGCTCCGCGACTGGGCCCGCATGATGGAGATCGAATTCGTCCACATCACCAAAGACACCACCGTCGAGGCGCTGGAGCACGAACTCTTCCTCAACGACCTCGCGTGGAAACTGAAATAACCCCCGACCGCCCCTCTCAGAGGGGCGGTCTTCTTTTTCTCCCGGCAGAGGCCGATGCAAACGCATCGGCCCCTGCTGTTTTTTTACGCAAAAACACCCGCGAAAAAGAAAAAATTGCAGATCTCCGGCTGCATTTCAGGAAGATTTCAGGCTGGTGCTGTAAAATACGGTTCAAACACAACAGAAAGGAGCATTCTCATGGAGCTTACCGGGAACTACCGGCATGAACTGAAATATCAGATCGGCCCGGCCGACCACCTTGCGCTCCGGCAGCGGCTGAAGGCCGTTATGCAGCAGGATCTGCACACCGGCGCGGATGGGCGCTACACCATCCGCAGCGTCTACTTTGACAATTACCGGGACAAGGCCCTGCGGGAAAAGGTCGACGGTGTGCAGCGCCGGGAAAAATTCCGCATCCGCTACTATAACGAGGATCTTTCCTTTATCACGCTGGAAAAGAAGCTCAAGCACAACGATCTATGCATGAAAGTGGACGCCCCGCTGACCGCCGAGGACTATCGCAGGATCCTGCAGGCCCCGGGGCCGTGGATGCTGGAGCATCCGCAGCCGCTGGTCCGGGAGCTGTGCTGCAAAATGAAGACGCAGCAGCTGCGCCCGCGCGTGCTGGTGTCCTACGTGCGCGAGCCGTATGTCTATGCCGCCGGGAACGTCCGCGTGACCTTCGATTCCAACATCCGCACGAGCCTGTTTCAAAGAGAGTTTTTGAACGGCGCCCTCCCGGATATCATCGCCACGGACGCGCCTGGCGATATCATTCTGGAAGTCAAATACGACGCCTTTCTGCCGGAGGTCATCCGGGCGCTCCTGCAGACGGGCGCGCTTCGCCAGCAGGCGTTTTCCAAATACGGCGCATGCCGCCGGTTCGGTTAAAAAACAGGAGGAACTGCCATGACATTCAACGACATCTTCAAATCCAGCTTTCTGGAGAACGTTTCCGAGTTTTCCATCCTTGATACCCTCATCGGCCTGGCCGTCGCGCTGGTGATCGACCTGTTCATCTTCATCATCTACAAGAAAACGCTGACCGGCGTGCTGTATTCCAGCGGCTTCGCGCTGACGCTGGTGGGCCTGTCCCTTGTCACCACGCTGGTCATTATGGCCGTCACGAGCAACGTGGTCCTGTCTCTCGGCATGGTGGGCGCGCTGTCCATCGTCCGCTTCCGCACGGCCATCAAGGAGCCGGTCGAGATTGTGTTCCTGTTCTGGTCGCTCGCGGTGGGCATTGTCATCGGTGCGGGCATGATCCCGCCGGCGGTCATCGGCGCTGCTATCATCGCCGCAGGTATGGCGGCCGCCGTCTGCCTGTGCCTGTGCGCAGTCGCGTTTTCCGGTCCAATCGCGGCAGCGGCAGGGGAGACCGGCGTTTCCATGACGTATGAGACGGAACTCTTTGATACCAGCAGTATCCTGACGGTCAATATTTTAATGGATGAAGCCGACTGGAACGATATGCTGGCCAACGCCGCGGCGGAGGAATACTACCAGTGCGATGTAGAAATAGGCGGCACGACCTTTTACCGCGTCGCCATCCGCCCCAAGGGCAACACCAGCCTGACCTCCATCGCCAGCGACCCCACCACCGACCGCTACAGCTTCAAGCTGGAATTTGACCACTACGTGGACGGACAGACCTGTTTCGGTTTGGATAAACTGATCCTGAACAATAATTACGCCGACGCCACCAATATGAAAGAGGCGCTGATCTACGATATGTACCAGTATCTCGGCGCAGATGCCTCCCTTTACAATTATGCCAAACTCTCCGTCAATGGCGAATACTGGGGCGTCTATCTTGCGCTCGAGGCCGTGGAGGACAGCTTCCTGCTCCGCAATTACGGCGTGCAGGACGGCGAGCTCTATAAGCCGGACAGCATGAACATCGGCGGCGGAAAAGATTTCGGTGACTTCAATGCCGACGATATAGATTTCGGTGATCTGGATCTCGACAACCTGCTCCGCTATATGGCCGTCCACGTCTTCTCCGTCAACGAGGATAGCCTGTCCGGCATGATGGCCCACAACTATTACCTCTATGAAGCCGGTGGAAAGCTGAACCTCATCCCGTGGGATTATAACCTCGCCCTCGGCGGCATGGGGCGCAGCAATGACGCTACCAGTGTTGTGAACGATGCCATCGACAACGCGTTCTCCGGCACGACCTTCTTTGATACCCTGATGGAGAACGAGACATATCACAGCCAATACTACGCCTATCTGCAGCAGCTCGTAAGCGAGTATATCAACGGCGACGGCTTCGATGCGTTCTACACGCGCGTGCGCAGCCAGATCGACACGCTTGTCGAGTCGGACCCCACCGCGTTCTATTCCTATGACGAGTATCTGACAGCCGCCGGGACCTTCTATCAGGTGGTCAAGCCGCGCGGGCAGTCCATCCAGGGCCAGCTGGACGGGACGATCCCCTCTACCGAAGCCGCGCAGCGCACCAGCGACGCGCTCGTGGACGCCTCCGCGCTCGACCTCAGCACCATGGGCTATATGAACAGCGGCGGTGGCGGCGGCTTCGATGCACCAGCTGCTTCCGAAACGCGGACCGCGCCGGACGTGTCCGACGGGTCTGAACATGCGCCGCCCGCAGGCTTTGGCCCGTCCCAGTTCAGCGGGGAAGGGCAGAACGCTGACGACCCGCAGCAGACAGCCGAAGATGCACCGGCTTCCGGCGATGCCGCTTCCGGCGGCCGGCCGGATCCGGGCAGCTTCCCCGGCAGCTCCGCAGACACGTCCGCAGCGATCCCCACAAACAACCTGCTCCTGTACGCCCTTTCCCTCCTGCCCCTCACCGCCGCCCTCCTCTTCGCCCTCCTGTACCGCAGAAGGCCGCGAAAGCAATAACGCTCCCAGCCGCAAAACGTCAGACGGGACCCGTCTGGCGTTTTCCATAACTTGAAAAATCTGCTGGATATCCTTGTGCTTTTGCCGCATGTATGCTATAATTTTGATAAAACGAGACACAGCAGAAAAGCACACGCGCCCGCTGCCGCAAAGGGCTGCGGGAGAATCCGGAAAGGGAGGGCTACCTATGATGAGATGGAAAGAACTTCTGGAAAAGAAACCGCATGCCTGGGTCAAATGGGGCGTGATCGCGGCCTGTCTCTGCATTGTGATTGCCGGATTTTTTGTAATCAGACAGCGTGCGGCAGCCCTGCCGGTCGAGCAGGTGGAAAACCCCGTGTTCGTCTCGCGGGAGGAAGAGCCGGTGATGCAAAGAGACGACCTCAAAAACATGCTGGTGAACAACATCGTCGTATGGGGGACGGTACAGGACTGTTCCTACCTTCGCATCCGGGCCGGGGATTCGGTCTGGTATCTCACCACGATGCGCGTCGCCGTGGACACGGTGATCCGCGGGGAAGCGGATGCGCCGACGATCGACATCGTCTCCGGCGAATGCTATACGGGGGAACCTGTCCCGGAAGAAGAATTTCCCGTCCGGCCCGGTATCGCGGACTGCATTCCGGGGACGGAAGGGATCTTTGCGGTCAGCCCGGTGCAGGCGGGCGCTGTATGGGACATCGGCGGCCGGAGCACTGCTGTCCGCGAATTTGGCGACTATATCTACCGCATCCGCTGCAGCCTGCAGGAGGACAGCATCGTCTATGACGATCTTGTTCTGCCGATCAGCGAAGTGGAAACCGCGGGATCGTGAGGAAAAACCATGGATATCGAATTATTTTATCGGGAAAAGGGGAGCGGCGAGCCGCTGATCCTGCTGCATGGCAACGGGGAGGACGGCTCCTATTTTGTACACCAGATCGAGCATTTTCAGAGCCGTTACCGCGTGATCGCGCTGGATACGCGCGGGCACGGAAGGTCCCCGCGGGGCAGCGCACCGTTTACGATCCGGCAGTTTTCCCTTGATTTATATGACTTTCTGCGCGCGCACGAGATCCCGTCCGCGGTGCTCCTTGGCTTCTCGGACGGGGCGAATATTGCGATGCAGTTCGCGCTCGACCACCCCGAGATGGTCCGGGCCCTGATCCTGAACGGCGGCAATCTGGACCCGTCCGGCGTCAGACGCTCGACGCAGCTCCCCATCGAGCTCGGATACCGGATCGCAAAGCACTTCGCGAG
>ERZ773225.4657-NODE-4657-length-10802-cov-3.996836_pt1 | contig 10802 bp, 7 predicted proteins | sample MGYA00580993_ERZ773225 | MGnify/ENA primary metagenome ERZ773225 (study PRJEB29015, sample SAMEA2737748) | human gut metagenome | biome: human gut; feature: human-associated habitat; material: faeces | place: China | collected 2012 ... | reverse complement strand
CGTGTCATTAGCGCATCCAGTAAGTAGTAGCGTGGTCAGTTGTTCTATCAGCCCCATCAAATCCCGCTGACGGATATGCTTTTGCATTAGCTCCAGCAGCGCTATCCCTTGCGCGCCGCCTCATATGCCGACAGCGTCGCCAGCCTTGCCTGTTTATGATCCACAATCGGGCGAGGATAACTTAGTGTTACCTGAGCTTTTTCTGCCCACGACCACGGGTCATGAATGGCTTTACCCGGTACGTCGCGCAGTTCCGGCACCCACTGGCGGATAAACTCACCGTCACGGTCGAATTTTTCGCCCTGCGTCGTGGGGTTAAATATACGGAAATACGGTGCGGCGTCGGTTCCGGTTGAGGCTGCCCACTGCCAGCCGCCGTTATTGGCCGCGAGGTCACCATCAATCAGTTGCGACATGAAATATTGTTCGCCTTTACGCCAGTCAATCAGCAGGTCCTTCACCAAAAAACTGGCGGTAATCATGCGTAATCGATTATGCATCCAGCCCGTGGCGTTGAGCTGACGCATCGCCGCATCCACAATAGGGTAACCCGTACTACCCGTTTTCCAGGCCTGCAAATGCGTCGGATTATTCTGCCATTGCACGCGATCGGTCCAGTGGATAAAGGGTTGATACCGACACAGCGCCGGATGGTAAGTCATCAGATGACGATAAAATTCACGCCAGATAAGCTCGTTCAGCCAGACGCTACCCCTGCCGCCCTCAAGCGCCTGCGGCTGCTCCGCGAGCAGTCGATTCAGGCACTGGCGCGGTGATAGTCCTCCTGTCGCCAGGCTCGCGGATAATCGACTGGTCCCGTCAATCGCAGGAAAATCACGCTGCTGCTCGTATTCTCCCGCCGCCTGCTGGCAAAAATGGCGTAATTGCGCGATGGCCAATTTTTCATCTGCCACAAACCTCTGCGCATCAAAATCTTGCTGCGGATAGCTCAGCGTTATTGCGCTTAACGACGTGCTGAGTGCGCCGCTGTCCCTCATTTTCGGCGCGCTAACGCATTCTGGAATACCGTCTTTAATCCGCTTCAGCCAGGCATTTTTAAACGGCGTGAACACTTTATACATCTCATGATTGCCGGTCATCACCGCCCCCGGGGGCAGGATCACGCTGTCGTCAAACCCTTCGCACACCACCTGAGGTAAGGACTTTTCGACGGCGGCATCACGCTGGCGTTCGTTTATTTCATATTGATAGTTATAAAATAATCGACTGACGTCATGCTGCAGGCAGACATTTTTGATGGTGTCCACGCTGGCCGCAAAATCAGCCACTTCGTAAAACAATAAAGGGATGCCTTTTTCTGCCAGCGCTGTTTGTAACGCATTCAACTTCGCGCAGGTAAATGCCGCCTGGCGCGGGGCCATATCATGGGCCTTCCACTGCTCGGGGGTAGCGATATATAACGCCAGCACCTGCGCAGAACGATCCCGACAAGCCGCCGCCAGCGCGAGGTTGTCGTGCAGGCGTAAATCACGCCGAAACCAGACCAAATGGGTGGTCATAACACTCCTGAAGAAAAAACTTAACGCCCGTAGCGCAAACGCAGAGCCTCTGGCCAGGGATTGAAATAGCGCTGCCCGGAGAGATAAGCATCCGGATATTCCGCCATATAGTGTTTGAGTAATGTTATTGGCGCAAGCAGCGGTTGAGTCGAACGTCGATACCCGTCAATGAGAGAGGCCAGCTCCTGCCGCTGACGAGAATTTAATTGCGTACGGAAATAGCCCTGGACATGCATCAGCACGTTGGTATGGTTGCGCCGGGAGGGAAGATGCGCCAGCAAACTCATCAGCCTTAAGCGATACTCGACAAAATAAGCCTGCAAATCTTGCCATTCGCCGATCGCCGCGACAAAACGCCCGAGTTCGCGATAGTCCGGCTGGGAATGGGCCAACAGTAATAGCTTGTAACGGCTGTGATAATCGATTAGTGCGCCGCGCGTTAACCCTTGCTGACGGATACCGTTGAGCTCGTGCAAGGCATAAATGCGCTCAACAAAATTTTCCCGAATCTGCGGGTCGTGCAAACGCCCGTCCTCTTCCACGGGAAGCCAGGGTAACGTCGACATCAGCACAGACGTAAAGATCCCTCGTCCCGCTTTACGGTTGTTTTTGCCTTCCGCGTCGTAGACCCGCACCCGTTCCATACCGCAACTGGGCGATTTTGCACAGACAATATAGCCACACAAATGCTCCAGACGATCGCTTTGTCGCTGACTAAAAGCCGTCATTACGTCTGTCAAATCACCCTCGCGCTTATCACTAAAACGCAGGGAGACAGCCTCGCCCTCTTTGACCAGATGCAGCGCAGGTCTCGGGACCGGTAACCCGATACCCATTTCAGGGCATACGGGTTCGAAAGCGACCCACGGCGACAGTTCTTCCACAGCAAAGGCCAGCCGCTTATGCCCACCATCATAGCGAACCGCCTCCCCCAACAGACAGGCACTTATACCAACAGGGATTTTCTCGCTCATGATCGCTCCTTTCTCATTCCTGAGATAAGTGTAGCTATCCTGAACAAAAAAGCCGCTGATATCAGCGGCTTTTGGGGATTTATTAGCTATCAGTAGAAATCACAGGTGGCTTTTTCGGACTGCTCCATCCACACCGGTTTATCACTGGTTTTAGACCAGACGCGGTGCAGGTAGCTGTAAAAACGGGCGCGGTCTTTCCAGAACAACATGACCGGCAGCGCCAGCACGCCCGCCACAACGGCAAAGGTACGGCGCAAGAAAACAATGTGTGCTGGATATTCTTTATAAAAGTCCATAATCCTCTCCCATATATCTGTTCGGTGAATCGCACCGGAAAAATAAACTTGGTTAACTGATGAAAATAATACCGCCTTGTGTGTAATTTTGCTACTCATCCGACCACTTATTTTTATCTATTGATGCTCCGTTTAGCTAAAAACCGTAATTAAGTTACATAAAAGTTAAATTAATACTAATCATTAGTTAAATAATGGTCTTTGCCATTTTTATACTTTTTTTACACCCCATCCGCTAATTTTTGCGAAATCTTTGCAAGCAAAAATCTACGCTCTGGTTATCACATTTATGCCACTGGAGGTGCACCGTGAGTGCAGGCGTGATAACCGGCATTGTGCTGGTCTTTTTATTATTAGGTTATTTGGTGTATGCCCTGATTAATGCGGAGGCGTTCTGATGGCGGCCCAAGGATTTTTACTCATTGCCAGTTTCTTGCTGGTGCTGTTTGTCATCGCCAGACCGCTGGGCTTTGGGCTGGCTCGACTGATCAATAATACGTCCCTGCCGGGCCTGACTGGCGTGGAGAGTTTGCTCTGGCGTGGTCTGGGCATCTCACAGCAGGAGATGAACTGGCGGCAGTATCTGTTGGCGATCCTCGCGCTCAATGTACTGGGCCTGCTGGTCCTGTTTTCGATGCTGATGGCGCAAAACCTGCTGCCGTTAAATCCTCAGCAACTGCCAGGGCTTTCGTGGGATCTGGCGCTTAACACCGCGGTGAGTTTTGTCACTAATACCAACTGGCAATCCTACGCTGGTGAAACCACCTTAAGCTACTTCAGCCAGATGGTCGGGCTGACCGTACAAAACTTCCTGTCAGCGGCAACCGGGATTGCGGTGATTTTTGCCCTGACCCGCGCCTTCACGCGCCAGAGTATGAACACCTTGGGCAACGCCTGGGTCGATCTGATTCGCATTACGCTGTGGATCTTGCTCCCCATTGCATTGCTCATTGCGCTGTTCTTCATTCAGCAAGGTGTGCTGCAAAACGTGTTGCCCTATCAGCCCATCACCACCCTTGAAGGGGTTAAACACCTGCTGCCGATGGGGCCCGTCGCCTCACAGGAAGCGATTAAGATGCTTGGCACTAACGGGGGCGGTTTCTTTAACGCTAACTCATCACATCCGTTTGAAAACCCTACCGCGTTGACCAATCTGGTACAGATGCTGGCTATTTTCTTAATTCCTACCGCGCTGTGTTTTGCCTTTGGTGATGTGGTGGGCGATCGTCGCCAGGGACGGACCCTGCTGTGGGCCATGTCGCTGATATTTGTGGTCTGCGTAGCCGTGGTGATGTGGGCTGAAGTTCAGGGCAACCCGCACCTGATGGCATTCGGTGCAGACAGCAATATCAACATGGAAGGCAAAGAGAGCCGCTTTGGCGTGCTGGCCACGAGTCTGTTTTCCGTCGTGACGACAGCGGCATCCTGCGGCGCTGTCGATGCTATGCATGACTCCTTCACCGCACTGGGCGGCATGGTGCCGATGTGGTTAATGCAGATTGGTGAAGTGGTCTTCGGCGGCGTGGGTTCAGGTCTGTACGGCATGCTGCTGTTCGTGCTGCTGGCGGTATTTATCGCCGGGTTAATGATTGGCCGCACACCAGAGTATCTGGGTAAGAAAATCGACGTGCGCGAAATGAAAATGACCGCGTTGGCGATTCTGGTCACCCCTGCGCTGGTCCTGATCGGCACAGCGATCGCCATGATGACCGAAGCTGGCCGCAGCGCCATGCTAAACCCGGGTCCACACGGGTTTAGCGAAGTGCTGTATGCCGTGTCGTCCGCCTCGAACAACAACGGTAGCGCCTTCGCCGGGTTAAGCGCCAACAGCCCGTTCTGGAACTGCCTGCTGGCCTTATGCATGTTCTTCGGTCGCTTCGGCGTGATCATTCCCGTGATGGCGATTGCCGGATCGCTGGTCAGTAAAAAGATCCAGCCAGCCAGCTCCGGTACGCTACCTACCCACGGAGCGCTGTTTGTCGGGTTGTTGATCGGTACGGTGTTACTGGTTGGCGCTCTCACCTTTGTTCCTGCCCTGGCGCTTGGCCCGGTCGCAGAATACCTGTCATTACACTGAGTGATGCGGAGCACATTACTATGAGTCGCAAGCAACTGGCGCTGTTCGAACCCTCTCTGGTCGCACAGGCGCTGACGGACGCCGTGAAAAAATTAAGCCCACATACCCAGTGGCGTAATCCGGTGATGTTTATCGTCTGGTTGGGCAGTCTGTTAACGACCCTGTTAACCGTGGCGATGGCAACAGGCCATATGCCGGGTAATCCTTGGTTTACCGGCGCGATAAGTCTGTGGCTGTGGATTACCGTTCTGTTCGCCAACTTTGCTGAAGCGCTGGCGGAAGGACGCAGTAAAGCTCAGGCCAATAGCCTGAAAGGCGTCAAAAAAACCGCCTTTGCCCGCAAGCTTCGCGAACCGAAATACGGCGCGGCAATGGATCACGTCCCTGCCGATGATTTACGTAAAGGCGATATCGTGCTGGTGGAAGCTGGCGATATTATCCCGTGTGACGGCGAGGTGATCGAAGGCGGCGCGTCGGTAGATGAAAGCGCCATTACCGGTGAATCCGCGCCGGTGATTCGTGAATCCGGTGGTGATTTCGCCTCCGTCACCGGCGGGACTCGCATCCTCTCCGACTGGCTGGTTATCGAATGCAGCGTAAACCCTGGTGAAACGTTCCTCGACCGGATGATCGCCATGGTTGAAGGTGCACAGCGGCGTAAAACGCCCAATGAAATTGCCCTGACGATCCTGTTGATAGCCCTGACCATCGTCTTTCTACTGGCTACGGCCACGCTGTGGCCGTTTTCCGCCTGGGGCGGTAGCGCGGTCAGCGTCACGGTATTGGTTGCGCTGCTGGTGTGTTTAATTCCTACGACGATAGGCGGGCTGCTCTCCGCGATTGGCGTCGCCGGGATGAGCCGCATGTTGGGTGCGAACGTCATTGCCACCAGCGGACGTGCAGTAGAAGCGGCGGGTGACGTGGATGTACTGCTGCTGGATAAAACCGGCACCATTACGCTGGGTAACCGCCAGGCTTCAGATTTTCTGCCCGCCCACGGCGTGGACGAAAAAACGCTGGCCGATGCCGCGCAGCTTTCATCCCTGGCCGATGAAACGCCGGAAGGCCGCAGCATCGTGATTCTGGCTAAACAGCGCTTTAATCTGCGTATACGCGACGTGCAATCGCTGCACGCCACCTTTGTACCGTTTACCGCCCAAAGCCGGATGAGCGGCATCAACATTGACAACCGTATGATCCGCAAAGGCTCGGTTGATGCCATTCGTCGTCATGTTGAAGCCAACGGCGGGCACTTTCCTGCCGATGTGGAGCAGAAGGTCGAAAACGTCGCTCGCCTTGGCGCAACGCCGCTGGTGGTGGCCGAAGGCTCCCACGTACTGGGCGTGATCGCCCTGAAAGATATCGTAAAAGGTGGGATTAAAGAACGTTTTGCTCAACTGCGCAAAATGGGGATCAAAACGGTGATGATCACCGGTGACAACCGTCTGACCGCCGCCGCAATCGCCGCGGAAGCCGGAGTGGATGACTTCTTAGCCGAAGCCACACCGGAAGCCAAGCTGGCGTTGATTCGTCAGTATCAGGCGGAAGGTCGTCTGGTGGCGATGACCGGCGACGGAACTAACGACGCACCAGCCCTTGCGCAGGCCGATGTGGCCGTTGCCATGAACTCCGGAACCCAGGCAGCGAAAGAAGCGGGCAACATGGTGGACCTCGACTCCAACCCCACCAAACTGATTGAAGTGGTGCACATTGGTAAACAGATGCTGATGACGCGTGGTTCGCTGACCACCTTCAGTATCGCCAACGACGTAGCGAAGTATTTTGCCATTATCCCGGCCGCGTTCGCCGCCACCTACCCGCAGCTCAATGCGCTGAACGTGATGGGGCTGCATTCGCCGGACTCGGCGATCCTCAGCGCGGTTATCTTTAACGCACTGGTTATCGTCTTTCTGATCCCACTGGCGCTGAAAGGCGTGAGTTACAAACCGTTATCCGCTTCCGCGATGCTGCGCCGCAATTTGTGGATCTATGGCCTGGGTGGTCTGGTTGTGCCGTTTATCGGTATCAAAGCAATTGATTTACTGCTGACCCTGCTGGGTCTGGTGTGAGGTTTCTGATGAGTGGATTACGTCCTGCATTATCAACATTGATTTTCCTGATGCTTATCACCGGCGGGGCATACCCGCTGCTGACCACTGCGTTGGGGCAATGGTGGTTTCCCCACCAGGCTAACGGTTCGCTTCTCCGCGAAGGTCAGATTGTTCGCGGCTCCGAGCTCATTGGGCAACAGTTTACCGCTGCCGGTTATTTTCAGGGACGCCCCTCAGCCACAGCGGAAATGCCCTATAATCCAATGGCTTCAGGCGGCAGTAATCTGGCAGCCAGCAACCCGGAACTGGATAAACAGCTGCAAAGCCGGATTGCCGCGCTGCGTGCCGCTAACCCGCAGGCAAATCCTGCCGTTCCGGTAGAGCTGGTAACAGCTTCCGCCAGCGGGCTGGATAACAACCTGACGCCAGCTGCGGTGGCCTGGCAAATCCCCCGCGTGGCGCAGGCTCGCAACCTCAGCGTTGAAGAGGTCACACGCCTGGTTGCACAATACACGCAAAAGCCGTTGGTCAGTTTTATCGGCCAACCGGTGGTGAACCTGGTGGAACTTAATTTAGCGCTGGATAAGCACTGAGAAAAAGGACATGCATAACGAACCCTTACGCCCCGACCCCGATCGCCTGCTGGAGCAGACCACCGCTCCGCACCGGGGAAAACTAAAAATTTTCTTCGGCGCGTGTGCAGGCGTCGGTAAAACCTGGGCCATGCTGGCAGAGGCCCAGCGGCTGCGGGCGCAGGGATTAGATGTGCTGATTGGCGTGGTGGAAACCCACGGACGCAAAGAGACCGCCGCGCTGCTGGACGGTCTCAGCATCCTGCCGCTAAAGCGACAGGCGCGCCATGGTCGTCATATCAGCGAGTTCGATCTCGACGCGGCGCTGGCCCGCCGTCCGGCACTCATTTTGATGGATGAACTGGCGCACAGTAATGCGCCAGGCTCACGCCACCCTAAACGCTGGCAAGATATTGAAGAGCTGCTGGAAGCCGGTATTGACGTTTTTACTACCGTCAACGTGCAGCATCTGGAAAGCCTCAATGATGTGGTCAGCGGCGTCACCGGCATTCAGGTTCGCGAAACCGTCCCCGATCCTTTTTTCGATGCCGCTGACGATGTGGTGCTGGTCGATCTTCCCCCCGACGATTTGCGCCAGCGCCTGAACGAAGGCAAGGTCTATATCGCCGGTCAGGCGGAAAGAGCCATCGAGCATTTCTTTCGCAAAGGTAACTTGATCGCGCTACGTGAGCTGGCCCTGCGCCGCACGGCCGATCGGGTTGACGATCAGATGCGTGCCTGGCGTGGACGTCCGGGAGAGGAGAAAGTCTGGCATACCCGCGACGCCATATTGCTGTGTATTGGACACAACACCGGCAGCGAAAAGCTCGTGCGTGCCGCCGCGCGTCTGGCAGCGCGCCTCGGCAGCGTATGGCATGCTGTGTATGTCGAAACGCCAGCGCTGCACCGACTGCCCGAAAAACAACGCCGCGCAATTTTAAGCGCCCTGCGATTAGCCCAGGAGCTGGGTGCAGAAACCGCCACCCTTTCCGATCCCGCTGAAGACAAAGCAGTAATCCGCTACGCCCGTGAGCATAATCTGGGAAAAATTGTCCTCGGACGTCCGACTACGCGACGCTGGTGGCGCAGTGATTCCTTTGCTGACAAACTGGCCCATCGCGCACCGGATCTCGACCTGATGATTGTTGCGCTCGACGAACCACCTTCGCGCCCTGTGCTGCAAACTGCAGATAGCCGCACCTTTAAGGATAAGTGGCGGGTTCAAATTCAGGGTTGCGTGGTTGCCGTCGCGCTGTGCGCCATCATTACGTTGATTGCCATGCAGTGGTTGATGGCCTTTGACGCCGCCAACCTGGTGATGATCTATTTATTGGGTGTGGTGGTTATCGCCCTCTTTTACGGACGCTGGCCGTCAGTGCTGGCAACCTTTATTAACGTTGCCAGCTTCGATCTCTTCTTTATTGCCCCACGCGGTACGCTGGCCGTTTCCGACGTCCAGTACCTGCTTACCTTTGCCGTGATGCTAACGGTAGGGTTGGTTATCGGTAATCTCACCGCTGGAGTGCGTTATCAAGCACGGGTAGCGCGTTATCGTGAACAGCGTACGCGTCATTTATATGAGATGTCGAAAGCGCTGGCCGTCGGACGGAGCCAGCAGGATATCGCCGCCACCAGCGAACAGTTTATTGCCTCAACGTTCCAGGCCCGCAGCCAAGTTTTACTGCCCGGTGAGAACGGGAAGCTGGCCCCTCTCACTCATCAACAGGGCATGACGCCGTGGGATGACGCCATTGCCCAATGGAGCTTTGATAAAGGGCAACCGGCCGGCGCAGGCACTGACACGTTACCGGGTGTGCCGTATCAAATTTTACCGTTAAAAAGCGCCGACAAAACGCATGGGCTGCTGGTTGTGGAGCCAGGAAATTTACGCCAGCTGATGATCCCCGAACAGCAGCGCCTGCTGGAAACTTTCACTTTACTGGTCGCCAGTGCGCTGGAACGCCTGACGCTCACCGCCAGCGAAGAACAGGCCCGGTTTGCCAGCGAGCGTGAAAGCATTCGCAATGCCCTGCTCGCCGCCCTTTCCCACGATTTGCGCACGCCGCTGACGGTGTTGTTTGGTCAGGCAGAGATCTTAACGCTGGATCTGGCAAGTGAAGGATCGCCGCACGCGCGCCAGGCCAGCGAAATTCGCCAGCACGTCCTGAATACGACCCGATTGGTTAATAACCTACTGGATATGGCGCGAATTCAGTCTGGCGGCTTTAATCTTAAGAAAGAGTGGTTAACGCTGGAAGAGGTGGTCGGTAGTGCCCTGCAGATGCTGGAGCCAGGACTCTCTGCTCCTATTAATTTGTCGCTACCCGCGCCGTTGACGCTGATCCACGTCGATGGCCCGCTATTTGAACGGGTGCTGATTAACCTGCTGGAAAACGCTGTTAAATACGCAGGTCCAGCGGCGCAAATCGGTATTGATGCCAGCGTCGATGGCGAACATCTGCAACTGGACGTCTGGGATAATGGCCCTGGCATTCCATCGGGAATGGAGCAACGAGTTTTTGACAAGTTCTCCCGGGGAAACAAAGAGTCATCTGTACCGGGCGTTGGGCTGGGGCTGGCAATCTGCCAGGCCATTGTGGACGTGCACGGCGGTACAATTTCCGTCCACAATCGCGCACAGGGAGGAGCATGTTTCCGTGTTACACTGCCCCAGGAAATCCCCCCTGAACTTGAAGATTTTCATGAGGATATGTGACGAACGTACTGATTGTTGAAGATGAACAGGCTATCCGTCGCTTTCTGCGCACCGCGCTGGAAGCCGATGGTCTGCGTGTATATGAAGCGGAAACGCTGCAACGTGGTCTGCTGGAAGCCGCCACGCGAAAACCCGATCTCATCATTCTCGATCTCGGTCTGCCGGACGGTGACGGCATTGATTTTATTCGTGACCTGCGACAATGGAGCGCGATACCAGTAATTGTGCTTTCAGCCCGCAGCGAAGAAAGTGATAAAATTGCCGCCCTGGATGCCGGTGCCGATGACTATCTCAGTAAACCCTTTGGTATTGGCGAGCTACAGGCGCGATTGCGCGTGGCATTGCGTCGCCACGCCAGCGGCACGTCTCCCGAGCCGGTGGTGCATTTTTCCAACGTAAAAGTAGATATCGCCGCCCGGCTCGTACATCGTGGTGATGAAGAGATTCATTTGACGCCGATTGAGTTTCGCCTGTTAGCGGTACTGCTGAATAATGCCGGAAAGGTACTGACGCAGCGCCAGTTGCTCAATCAGGTTTGGGGACCAAACGCCGTCGAACACAGCCACTATCTGCGAATTTACATGGGACACCTGCGC
>ERZ773225.4654-NODE-4654-length-10805-cov-3.924000_pt1 | contig 10805 bp, 10 predicted proteins | sample MGYA00580993_ERZ773225 | MGnify/ENA primary metagenome ERZ773225 (study PRJEB29015, sample SAMEA2737748) | human gut metagenome | biome: human gut; feature: human-associated habitat; material: faeces | place: China | collected 2012 ... | reverse complement strand
GGTTATTTCTATAAAATATTTACGGAACGGCACCAGCTTACGCCGGCACAGTTCCGCAAAAAGATGTAACTATTTTTTCACGGTTTCGTCACCGGATCGTCACAAACTTTGGTTTTATTTGCTATAACCAAATATATAATCCAATCTGTAGTCTTTTCTTAAAAGAAAGAGCTGCTCCGACTCAGAACAGCTCTTCTTATTTTATAGACCTAAGGACTTATTGGGGGTATCACCCAATTCAAATACCAATTCGCCACCGGAGATGATTTCGTCATGGGAAATCCACAATCGGTCGAGCGGTTTGCCATTCAGCCAGATCTTTTGGATATAGACATTTTCGGGGGGAATTGTTCAGGGCCTTTACCATAAACTTCTTGCCGGGATAAAATTTCGGATCGAGTTTCAGCACAGCTTCATTGAAGACAGGACTGGTCGGTTCGTATAGGGTTTTGAAGAATAGTTAAACAAAAAAGGCACATGATGATCGGGTTCGTTGGGATGATTATAGTAATCACTCCACAGAAAATCCTTCGTCGTACGGTCGAAGAAAAGTTCCAATTCCTGAATAAAGAAAACCTCTCCCCTCAATGCCTTCATACCCTCGATATCGTGAGGCACAAACCAACCTTGCTGAAACGGATTACTCTCGACACAACCTTGTCCCTACCGTTTTTCCCTGCCAGTTCAGTCATCGATCTTTATTCTGACGGGCCTGAAATCAGCGCACTTCGGACTTCCAGACATTCCGGTAAGCCTGACTTTTCCGATATAGGCCCGGGCTTTATCCTGGTCTCCCAGACTCTCCCATAACTTACCCGTACTCCAATCTAAATAAGCCTATTCCAGGGGGTCGGATAAATTCCCGGATACGAATCCCTGTTCCCCGTTTCCGAATTTTTTCATCGAATTCTCGCAATACTCCGCTACTTTCCGGGCATAGAAACCACGGATTCCTTTCCATCAGGAGTACAACGCATCCATCCCTGTATCGTATGGTCATTAACCTTTTCTACACGTTGTTCGGAGTTCCTTAATCCGGATAAGCTGAAAACCACAAAGCAGTTATCTTTCGAATAACTGCTTCATGATTAAAGGGGTGGAAGATCGGGCTCGAACCGACGACCTTCGGAACCACAATCCGACGCTCTAACCGACTGAGCTACATCCACCATTTTGCTTTTGCGCTTGCAAAGATAAGGAGAATCTGTTATTCTGCAAACAAAATACCAAAAAAAATGTCTAAAATTCAGTTTTAGTCGTTCCATCCAAAACAATAAACTTGCATTCAAGTATTTACCGAGGAGGGATTTCTATATTTCCAGTTTCAATCTCACGGGCGGCATACTCCAACTGCTCGTACCATTCTTCACCATACCGAGCGATCAAAGCCTGTTTTAAAAAACGATACAACGGCATACCTGCTTGCTCACCTTTTAGCCGGGCACATCCGCAAATATCCCAACGGTTGTAATTCAGCGCTTCAAATCCTTCGTATTTTGTCACCCGGATCGGATATAAATGACAAGAAATCGGTTTACGAAAATCACACTTCCCTTCAGACCAGGCTTTTTCGATCGCACACCAACAACTTCCTTTTTCTTCTATGGCATAAGCACATTCTCCCCCTTGAATCAATGGGGTCACCAAATCCCCATCCTGATCGATCACCGAGAAACCTTGTTCCTTAACAGCTGCAATCCCTTCGGGTTTCATATAAGCCCGGATATTTTCATAGTTCGTCTCGATCCGCACCGGCTCATCCTCTTCCAAAGGGGCCCCCGAATCTCCTTCGACACAACAAATTCCCCTGCACTGCGCTAAATCACAACAAAACTTTTTTACAAAAATATCGAAACTTACGATTGTATCCTCTATCTGTATCATAGTCGAAAACCGACAACTATATGGTTTTGTTTATCATATTCATAAAGTCCGCAAAGTTTACAAACTTTACAGACTTTATAAACCATTTATTCCTGTTATTTTATCAAGCTTTTTCCGGTCATTTCTGCAGGCTGGGCAATTCCCATAATCTGCAGGATGGTTGGAGCGACATCAGCCAAAACACCGTTATTCAAAGCCTTTCCCTTTTCGTCGGTCACCCAAATGCAAGGCACCGGATTCAGCGAATGAGCCGTATTCGGAGTACCGTCGGGATTGACAGCATTGTCGGCATTTCCGTGATCGGCAATAATCAATACATGGCCTGAGCGGCAGTCACGACCTTTTCGACGCAACGGTCGACCGTTGCTACTGCCTTTTGGATCGCTGCATACACACCGGTATGTCCCACCATATCTCCGTTAGCGAAATTCAGGCAGACAAAATCAGCTGATTTGGCATTCAATTGTTCTACTAATTTTTCCGCCACTTCAGGAGCCGACATCTCGGGTTGTAAATCATAGGTAGCCACTTTCGGCGAAGGCACCAAAATCCGGCTTTCGCCTTCAAACTGCGCTTCACGTCCTCCGTTGAAGAAGAAAGTCACATGAGCATATTTCTCTGTCTCGGCAATCCGCAACTGTTTCAAACCGGCCTTACTGATCACCTCTCCCAAGGTATTCTCTACATTCTCTTTATTAAACAGAATATGCAGACCTTCAAAAGTAGCGTCGTAAGGAGTCATACAACAATAATACAAAGGCATTTTCTTCATCTGCTGTTCGGGGATATCCCGTTGGGTCAAAGCAATAGTCAATTCTTTGGCGCGGTCGTTACGGTAGTTGAAGAAAATCACCATATCACCCGGTTCGATCACACCCACAGGCCGACGGTCGCTTCCGACATGTACGATCGGTTTGATAAATTCGTCGGTAATCCCTTCGTCATAAGACTGTTGGATACTTACCTCCACATGCTGCGTAGGAGTACCGATTCCATTCACAATCAAATCATAGGCTTCCTTTACACGCTCCCAACGATTATCCCGATCCATAGCATAATAACGACCGATGACAGAAGCGATCCGTCCGGTCGATTTGTCCATATGAGCCTTCAATTCTCTTATGAATCCCAGTCCGCTTTTCGGATCGGTATCCCGGCCATCCATAAAACAGTGAACAAAAGTTTTGGCTATTCCAAATTCTTTAGATACATCACATAGTTTCTTCAGATGCTCCAAAGAGCTGTGTACTCCACCATCCGATACCAAGCCCATAAAATGTACTTGTTTTTTATTGTCACGGGCATAAGTAAAAGCCTTCACAATCTCGGGATTCTGCATAATCGAATTATCCCGGCACGCTTTGTTGATCCGTACCAAATCCTGATTCACCACCCGTCCGGCACCGATATTCAAATGGCCGACTTCAGAATTACCCATCTGGCCATCCGGCAAACCGACATTTTCTCCACAAGTCAGTAATTGAGCATGCGGATATTTTTCCGACAATGAATTCATAAAAGGAGTCGGGGTATTAAAAATAGCATCCGTCTTGTCATGCTTCCCGATTCCCCAACCGTCTAAAATCATCAATAATACTTTATTCATATCTGTTTTTATTTATTGTTATTGCTTAAAATCACTACAATCATTTGTTTACAAAGTTAATTTATTATCCCGACTTTCTCCCGAAAGTACCGATTTTTAGCGGAATAATTTTTACGGAAACGTTTTTATCGTCACTCTGGCAATTCAAATTTTTTCAAACGGTTTATACTCAAAAACGTCCTAATCTTTGTAAGGTACTATCCCAAACAAATATTTATAAAAATTTTAGTACTATGTATTGCATAATACTATATTAATCCATATATTTGTTCCGTAAAACCAAAGAAGAAGCGCTTATGAACATAGAAAACACACAGGCTCAAATGCGGAAGGGGATACTCGAGTACTGCATTTTACTGATCATCGCCCGAAACGACGCCTACGTCCAGGACATTATCAATAAGCTGAGCTTCGAAAATGCTGGTGGTAGAAGGTACCGTTTATCCTCTGCTCACCCGATTAAAGAATACCGGATTGCTGGCCTATCGCTGGGAAGAATCGACACAGGGCCCTCCCCGGAAATATTACAACATCACCGAACAAGGACGTCAATTCCTGCAAGCCCTGGAAACTTCGTGGGAAGAACTGACGACAGCTATCGAAATCCTAAAAGCACCACATACACCTCAATAACAAACATCATGAAAAAAACATACAACATCAATCTCAACGGTCAGGTATTTTGTATCGACGACGATGCTTGTCTGAAACTCCAATCTTACATAGACACCCTGGAAAGTCATTATCTGAAAGAAGAAGACGGCCGGGAAATCATGGCCGATATCGAAAGCCGGATCGCCGAATTACTGAAAGAAGCGCTCGGTAAAGGATACAAACAAGTGGTTACCATGGAAGATATCGACCAAATCATTCGGATCATGGGTAGTCCTGACGTAATCATCGACGAAGATACGGACAAGAGCACAGAACCGATAAAACGGAAACTATACCGGGATACCGACGAATCTGTTCTGGGGGGCGTAGCTTCAGGAATAGCAGCTTATTTCGATATTTCGGTGGTATGGATAAGAATTGCTTTTGTCTTGTTAGCGTTTTTCTACGGAGTAACGATCCTAGTTTATATTATCCTTTGGATCGCCACACCTGCAGCTGTGACCGCCAGGCAAAAAATGGAAATGAAAGGAGAAAAAATCAATGTTTCCAATATCGAGAAAAATATCCGGGATACCTATGACGATCTAAAAAAAAACTCCGGTATCCAAAAATTCTTCACCGGAATAGAAAACGGTGCTAAAACCTGTTTTCAGAAACTGAACACTATTTTAAGGAAATGCCTTAAGATCGTGTTCAGTGTGTTGTCTGTCGTGGGATTGCTGGCAGGAACCTTTCTGTTTATCCTGGTTTTCTGGTGTCTGCTGTATCCCGAAAGCGTTACAAATTTCAGCATTTATCATATTCTATGCAGCTCCATATCGTCAGAGCTATTACTGACTTTGAAAATCATCCTTTTACTCACCCTGAATATCCCTTTATTACTGATCATCTATATCTCGGCCCGTTATTTATTCCAGTTCAACTGGAATAAGATTTTCCTTCTAACGGCAATCGGTTGCTGGTTTCTTGCCGGATTCGCAGGTATCATCATCACGATACAGCAAAGTCTGAGCTATAGTGATGTCACAGAAGAAACGGAGGGCCATTCTTTTATCACCGCCGACACGACCTCGCATAAATACCTGTTGAAGATCGATGATCTGCCTCAGGTCAGCGAGAATAGTAACATCATCCATACAAACAGATATTTTGCAAATATACTGGCATTCGACAGTATTCCCCCCAAAGAGATCTATCTCAAAACTTTTATCCGTGCGATTCCAAGTACTTTTTCCCGGCCTTCCCTGACGATTCAGAAAAAAATCAGAGGCATCCGTACCCCGGATCATTTCAGGCCGTTGAATACCATCCGATACCATTGGGAACAAAATGGAAACGAACTGACCCTGGACAATTATTTCAAAATACAACCCCCTCATTGGAAAGGGCAGGAAGTAGAGGTCACTATCCGGATTCCTGAAGGGGATACCCTGGTCATCCAGGGAAGTAATAAAATAAGAAATAATATCATTCATTCCTGTATTCCTTTCCAGGGATATAAGAAAAACTATACCACTGTCATGAAAAACGGACTGTTGGAGATAGTGAAATGAAATAATTTTCTCACTGATTTTAACCGATGAATGGGGGGAAGCAAAAGTCCGGAAACCGACTTTCGGCCCCTCATTTATAATAAACGAAATTTCGTCTTGTTTGTCCAGGTTAGCTTCAATAAATCGGCACCTTCCCAAATTCCCACTCCCTGATACTCTTTTCCTCCCCGACGATAGATCTCGTCCAACCAGGGTAAAAGCAAATCTCCTTCTTCGAGTCTTCCCTGATAAGCCGCCACATAAGCCGCCACAATCAATCCACCATAAAACTCCAACCCTTGTATTTCACGAATTCGTCCTCCTGTATCGACCACATCTTTCACCCGTCCTTGTTCAAGAATCACATATCCATTCTTCACCAATGGAAATCCCGGCAAACAGATATAATTAGCAGCAATCTTTCTCATCAAACGGTATTTATCGTCTTCGCAAACTTTGTTTCAGCCTTTTCTCCGTTTCCCGGGAAACATAAGGCCGATAAAGATAAGTACCCCAGGCTTCCCCTCCCATTTCGTCCAATTTTACCAATTTTTCCTTTTTAGCGGGAGGAGTTTTTTTACCTTTCACCGGTTTGATATATTTTGCCGGAGGCATCGTATCCAGGAAAGTAATCACCAGCCGGTTATACACCGAATCGGCATATTGCGACCAATTGTAACTACGTTTTAACGTATCGAAATCGACCACCAGATCTCTCACCCGTAAAGTATCGTTACCGTCGGCAGAAAGAAAATACGAGCGAATCCGCCGGTTTTGGGTATTCTGGAGAGAATCGAAATGAATCGTCGTTCCGAATTTATATAATCCCGGAACAATACTATCGACGGTTATCGTGAAAACACTATCCAATTTTAAGGTATCCACCAACGGGAAATAGTTGACAGAATCTTTCGACTTCAACTCATTGAGCACCTTTTCAATAGCTGTCAGTTGCCGGTGTATACTATCGATAACCACGTCATACATCTTCGAAAACAGGACCGTCTGAGCCGAATAATAATATAAACAAGAGTCGAATTCCGCTTTGTCGATATGGTATTTCCGGAATACATCGTTGTAATATTCATAATTTTTCAGTTCATTGTATCCCTGCCCTATTCCCCGGTACACCGACAAGGTTCCGTCGACTTTATGCAAATCGATCAGCAGGTTTGTGAACTGCTCTTTATTCAAAGGTACCTTTTTAGATTCACAACCTCCAATGATTCCCCCCACACACGCCATGATGATTAGTATTCCTTTCCGGATAAATGATATCATAAATCTTTTTTTATAAGCTTAAACAACTGAGAAGAAAAAATAAATTCATTCAGATACGGATTATCCGTATGTGCAATTTGCTCTTTCGAACCTTCCCATTCCTTGCGTCCTTCGTGAATAAACACGATTTTTTCCCCGATTTCGAAAACAGAATTCATATCGTGTGTATTGACGACCGTCGTCATATTATATTCATGGGTAAGCTCGCTGATCAAATTATCGATAACGATAGAAGTCAAAGGGTCCAAACCCGAGTTAGGTTCGTCACAGAACAAAAATTTCGGCTGCAGAACAATAGCCCGGGCGATAGCCACCCGTTTTTTCATACCTCCACTGATCTCCGAGGGATACAGATCTTCGGCTTTATTCAGTTCCACCCGATGCAGGCAAAAGAGTGCCCGTTCTCTTTTCTCCTCGTAGGAAAGATCGGAAAACAGGTTGAGGGGAAACATCACATTTTCCAATACCGTTTGTGAATCGAACAAAGCCCCTCCCTGAAACACCACTCCGATTTCTTCCCGCAAAGATTTGAGTTGTTTGGAATTCATCGTCGTCAAATCGCGGTCACCGTAATAAATATGACCGGTCGTAACCGAATGCAAGCCGATCAGGGATTTCAGCAAGACCGTTTTACCGGACCCACTTTTCCCGATGATCAGATTCACTTTACCGGCTTCGAAAGTGATATCGATGTCCGATAATACCTTCTTATTATCGAAAGATTTACCCAAAGCTTCAACACGTATCATTACAGCATAATTTGAGTTAATACCAGGTTAGCGGTCAATATAGCGATACTACTATCGACCACAGCTTTCGTCCCGGCTTTACCGACTTCCCGGGCTCCCCCCTGGACGTAATATCCATAAAAAGCAGGGATTGAGGTAAATATAAAAGCAAAGAACAAGGTCTTTACGATCGAATAGGTCACATAGTAAGGATTGAAGGAAAAATGAAGGCCATAAACAAAATCTTCAAAATTGACAACTCCACTGATCAATCCGGAAATGATTCCCCCTAAAATACCGATAAAAACACTGAAGATATAAAGGATCGGATTAATCACCAGAGAAGCCAAGATCTTCGGTCCCACCAAATAAGAAACCGAATTGACTCCCATGGTTTCCAAAGCTTCTATCTGCTCGGTAATCCTCATACTCCCGATCTCGGAAGCGATATTACTACCGATTTTACCGGCTAAAATCAAGCTGACGATCGTCGATGAAAATTCCAGCAACATCGTTTCCCGGGTCAGGTAACCGATCAAATACCGGGGCAATAATGGACTCTGCATATTATAAGCAGTCTGCAAAGTCAGCACCGCTCCGATAAAAAAAGAAATAATCACTACTAAGACAATTGAATTCAAGCCTAACTTTTCAAATTCAACTATTACTTCTTTAGTATAGACACTTCTTTTTTCCGGACGGGAAAAGGCTTTTCTAATAAAAATAAGATAGCTACCCAGCTTATATAAAAACTTCATATTCCTGTCGGTTAAGAAAAACAAGGTAAAAATATAAATTATTCATGGATTTACGCGTTCCTACTCTCATAAAGTTCCTAAATCGGCTCAAATCCGGTACTGCGGCAGGGAATAAAAGCTATCTCAAAGGGGAATCGGCGGAATAATTTCAGGATTCTGAAAAAAGTAGTATATTTGGTATATTATTTGAAAGCTATTTTAAAAAGAGGAACTTTAAATATACAACTACGAATGAATCCAAATTCCTACTGCTTAATTATGGCCGGGGGTATCGGAAACCGTTTCTGGCCGGTAAGTAACCGCCGTTGTCCCAAACAATTTTCTGATATCCTGCACTGTGGAAAGAGCTTTATCCGTCAAACTTACGAACGTATTTCCCAGATTTTCCCCAATCATCGTATTTTTATCATCACCGGAGAAGAATATGAAGATATCATCAAAAGACAACTCCCGGAAATACCGGATTCCAATATATTGAAGGAACCTTATGTCAGAAACACCGCCCCTTGTATCGCTTATGCCGCTTATAAAATCAAAGGTCTGAATCCGGATGCGTATATCGTCACTATCCCTTCCGACCATTTTATCAGCAACGATCAGGCTTATTTGAACGACATCCAGGAGGGGTTATCTTTTATCGAGAAACAAAAGGGACTGCTCACGATCGGCATCACTCCTACACGTGCCGAGACAGAATACGGATACATTCAGGTGAAATCGAAAGACAATACACAAAAAATATCACAGGTCAAGACTTTCACCGAAAAGCCCAACCAAGAACTGGCCAATATGTTTTTCGATTCCGATGAGTTTTTGTGGAATGCAGGTATTTTTATCTGGAGTGTTCAGGATATCATCCAGGAATTCAAGACCCATATGTTCGATCTGCACGCCCTTTTCAATACGGAATGTAAACTGAATACCCCGGCCGAACCTGCTTTCATCAAGAGTGTATACGGGCAATGCCACAATGTATCGATCGATGTCGGTATTATGGAAAAATCACAACATGTTTATGTATTAAAAGGGAATTTCGGCTGGTCGGACGTCGGTACCTGGCATGCTTTTCACGCCCTTTGTGATAAAGACGACCACAACAATGTCACCAATTCGGATAAAGTGGTGCTTAACGATTCGAACGACTGTATTGTGAACGTTCCTCCCCGAAAAAATGTCGTCGTTCAGGGCGTCGATAACCTGATCATTGCTGAAAAAGACAACTACCTGATGATTTGTCACCGCAAAGACGAAGATAAAATCAAACGCTTCGAAAAGTTTTTCCGCCATAAAAAATGAGGGTGACCACTTAAACTCAGATCGGTGAAGCCAGCATCCGATCCTAATGAATCAGCCTATCAGCTTCACCGATCTGAGTTCATTTACCTAGGGACATTCAGTAAATACTATAAAATCAGCCAACTAATTCATACATAAAATATTGCGAATTAGTTGGCTTTTTTGTATCTTTAGGTATTCCCCCGCAAATAAGGTTTGGCAGCCAAAACGGGGGAAATACCCTGACTAAGATATGGCTAAGATACAAAATATTTCAGAAATTCACCCTACTTTGGGGTTTACAGAATTTGATATTCTGGAAAGATACCGCAAAAGTTTTCATGAGAGTGAGCTTGGCAGGCTTCATTCGGTATTTCCATTTGAGCATATAGCAAAGACTGTGGGCTTGTCGGACCAGCATCTGGGGCGCAGGAATATATTCAGTCCCTGCGCAAAGATTGCCCTTATGGTCCTGAAGGCATACACCGGATTCTCTGACAGGCAGCTGGTGGAACATCTGAACGGGAACATACACTACCAGATGTTCTGCTGGATTATGATAAATCCGTCCTTCCCCATAACCAACTACAAGATAGTCAGTGCTATCCGCAATGAGATAGCGTCCCGTCTTGATATTGATTCCCTCCAGGAAGTGCTGGCTTCACACTGGAAACCCTATCTTGACAGCCTTCACGTCTGTATGGCCGATGCCACATGCTATGAAAGCCATATGCGTTATCCTACTGACATGAAACTCCTTTGGGAAAGCCTTGAATGGCTCTATAGATATATCTGCAGGCATTGTGTGGAACCTGGCATAAGACGTCCCCGCAACAAATACAGGAATGTAGCGGAGTCCTATCTGTCCTACTGCAAGAAAAGAAAAAGGAAGGCTTCGAGGACAAGAATGCTCAGGCGTCGTATGATCAGGCTTCTTGAAAAGCTCCTCATACAGAGGGATGAGATTCATCGAGAGTACGGAACCTTACTCCGCTATACCCAGGATTACCAGAAACGTCTTTCCATCATCAGAAAGGTTCTTGTACAGGAAAAGGAAATGTTTGTAGGGAAGAAGGTCAGGGACCGCATCGTCAGCATTGACCGTCATTATGTACGTCCCATTGTA
>ERZ773225.4648-NODE-4648-length-10830-cov-2.566868_pt1 | contig 10830 bp, 7 predicted proteins | sample MGYA00580993_ERZ773225 | MGnify/ENA primary metagenome ERZ773225 (study PRJEB29015, sample SAMEA2737748) | human gut metagenome | biome: human gut; feature: human-associated habitat; material: faeces | place: China | collected 2012 ... | reverse complement strand
GCCGAAAAAAAACACCGGGGACGGATGATGGCTAATTTTACCAGAGGGAAAGGCGATTATATGGGCGTTGCGGGCTCGGCCAACGACGGCTGGGACTACACCTCACCGGTCAGATCATTCTGGCCGAACGATTTCGGTTTATACGACATGGCAGGTAACGTCAACGAATGGGTAGCCGATGTATACCGGACTTTATCTTTCCAGGATATGGCGGAATTCAATCCCTACCGGGGGAATGGATTTATTTCAATCGCCGGTACTGAACGAGGATGGCACAGCAGCCCCCAAAGACAGTCTGGGACGGATGCGTTACCGGAATCTGACAGATGCCGAACTGGCAAACCGCGAAAACTACCGTACAGCCGACAACCGTAATTTCAACGACGGAGATTTGAAATCACGGATTTCCGGAGATATCGACTGGCGTAACACAGAAAACGACCGGGGTACTCACGATATGTATTACAACGACGGAAAAGGGGAAATCACCACCCTGATCGATGATGAAGCCCGGGTATATAAAGGAGGATCCTGGAAAGACCGGGCCTATTGGCTGAACCCGGGTAGCCGGCGCTATATGAATCAGAAGCGATCCAGTAACGACATCGGTTTCCGCTGTGCCATGAGTCATGTCGGGAATGCTACCGGCGGCAAGAAAAATAAAGTATCGCAGAAATAGTTCTTAAATTATTAACCCAACAAAAGGTTGTCGTAGCATTCATTCCAGCGGCAACCTTTCTTTTTTCATCAGCTTATGACAACGATCGAAAAATTATATCCCGCTATCCGGGGTCACCGGATAACCACCGACTCCCGGCAAATTATCCGGGGAGATATTTTTATCGCCTTGAAAGGTGAAAACTTCGACGGGAACCGATATGCCGCAGCAGCCCTTGAACAGGGAGCCGCCTTAGCCATTATCGATAATGCCGATTACCTATCGCCGGGTTGCGAATTAGTTGCAGATAGTCTTCTTTTCCTGCAACAACTGGCTCATTATCACAGACAACAATTGCACATTCCGATTCTGGGTATTACGGGTACCAACGGTAAGACCACAACTAAAGAGCTCTGCCATGCCGTATTATCGAAAAAATTCAAGACTTTCGCCACTCAGGGGAATTTCAACAACCACATCGGTGTCCCCCTCACCTTGCTCAGTATGGACGAAACCACCGAATTCGGTATCGTAGAAATGGGAGCCAACCATCCGGGTGAAATCAAAACGCTCTGTGAAATTGCCGATCCCGATTTCGGGATTATCACCAATATCGGCCATGCCCACCTGGAAGGTTTCGGTAGCTACGAAAATATTATCGCCACCAAAAAAGCCCTCTACGACTATCTTTTACCGAAAAACGGACCAGTATTTGTCAATACCGGTGATCCGCTGCTGATGCAACTCAGCCGTGACCACAAACGCTACACTTATGGACAAGAAGGAGATTTACTCAAAGGTGAAATCAAACAAACCGTCCCCTATCTGGTCTATTCGCTGAAAACCCGGAAAGGGGATTTATATGTCAAAACCCACCTGGTAGGAGGTTATAACTTTGACAACGCTATGGCTGCTTCGGCCATAGGTATGCATTTCGGCATCGATCCCCTGGATATCCAAACCGCTATCGAAAATTACAGGCCTTCCAACCTGCGTTCCCAGCTGATCCGTTCCGGCCGTAACACTATCATCCTGGACGCTTACAACGCCAATCCGAGCAGCATGCGTGCATCCGTAGGCAATTTTTGCGAGATGCCCGGAGAGCATAAAGTGGTCATTTTAGGAGAAATGCTCGAACTTGGCACAGAAAATGCTGCAGCTCATGAAGAGATCGTCCGCTTAACGCAGCAAGGAAATTTCGACCGGATATTTCTCATCGGGAATAATTTTGAACATTGCGCTGATAAATGTAACTTTATCACCTGGTTTAAAGATACAGAATCGTTCATGGAATACCTGAAATCGCACCCATTAAACGACTCTTTTATTTTCATAAAAGGTTCACGGGGTAATAAGCTGGAAAGGATCGTTGAATATCTGTAAATCTGATAAATAGAATATAAAATCATATATTGTGAACGATAGATTAGTCATCATTCCGACTTATAATGAAAAAGAAAATATCGAAAACATTATCCGTTGCGTATTTTCTTTAAAACCCGCTTTCGATATTCTGATTATCGAAGATAATTCGCCGGATGGAACAGCGGGAATCGTAAAAACACTGCAAAAAGAATTCACAAATCTCCATATCATCGAACGTAAAGGTAAGTTAGGACTGGGAACCGCCTATATCACAGGTTTTAAATGGGCTTTGGAACATCGGTACGATTACATCTTTGAAATGGATGCAGACTTTTCACATAATCCCCGGGATCTGGTGAGGCTCTACGAGGCTTGTGTGCAAGGGGCCGACCTGTCGATCGGTTCGCGTTATGTGACGGGAGTCAATGTGGTCAATTGGCCGATGAGCCGGGTGTTATTGTCCTTTTTTGCTTCAAAATATGTAAAAATCATTACCGGAATGAAAGTACATGATGCCACAGCCGGTTTTGTCTGTTATACCCGGAAAGTATTGGAAACAATCAATCTGGACAAGATCCGTTTTAAAGGTTATGCTTTCCAGATCGAGATGAAATTCACTGCTTCGACACTGAAATTCCGGTTGCAGGAAGTACCTATTATTTTTACAGACCGTACATTAGGTACTTCAAAAATGAGTAAAGGCATTATCAAAGAAGCCGTCTTCGGGGTCATCACCATGAAAATACGGGCCCTGTTCGGAAAAATAAAACCACGGAAAGATTAGAAATGAAAAAGGTAATTCAAGGAGGTACTATCATCAACGAAGACCGGCAATTTCAGGCCGATCTGGTCATCGAAGGGGGAAAGATTACCCAAATCCTGGCTCAGGCACCGGAAACACTGCTTCAGGAAGCTCAGGTAATCGATGCCAGTCATTGTTTCGTTATTCCGGGGGTAATCGACGATCAGGTGCATTTTCGGGAACCCGGACTGACCCATAAAGGAAACATCGGGGAAGGAAGCCGTGCCGCTGCCGCCGGAGGTGTTACTTCTTTTATGGATATGCCCAATGTCGTGCCGCCAACCACTACCTTGCAATTGCTGGAAGAGAAACAGGAGATTGCCGGCAGGACTTCATTAGTCAACTATTCTTTTTATCTGGGAGCTACAACGGATAATATCGGTGAAATAAAACGTGTCGATCCCCGTACCACTTGCGGTATAAAAGCTTTTATGGGTTCCTCGACGGGAAATATGTTGATAGATAGTATTCCGGCTTTGGAACGTTTGTTTGCAGAGTCGCCTTTGCTGATTGCCACCCATTGTGAGGATACGCCCACCATCAACCATAATTTAGCTCTTTACAAAGCAAAATACGGAGACGATATTCCACCACAATATCATCCGCTTATCCGTAGCCGTGAGGCTTGTCTGAAAAGCTCCGCCTTGGCCGCTTCATTGGCCCGGAAATACAATAGCCGCTTGCATATTCTGCATTTGAGTACTGCCGACGAGTTGACTCTGCTCGATAGCGGAAAACGGTTGGAGAAAAAAATCACCGGCGAAGCCTGTGTACATCATCTTTGGTTCAACGACGAGGCTTATCTGACCAAAGGGAATTTCGTGAAATGGAATCCGGCCATCAAAACCGAAGCCGATCGCCAGGCCCTTTTGGAAGCAGTGAATCAGGGCGTCATCGATGTGATCGCAACAGACCATGCCCCCCATACCCTGTCCGAAAAAAACGGTCCATACACCAAAGCCGCCAGCGGTGGCCCTATGGTCCAACACTCTTTGACGGTAATGTTGGAATTAGCCGAACGCGGTATGATCTCTATGGAAAAAATAGTCGAAGGCATGTGCCATGCCCCCGCCGAATTGTTCCGAATCGAAAACCGGGGATTTATCCGCGAAGGCTATCAGGCCGATCTTTGTATTTTCCGGAAAGCCCCCTGGACGGTAACAAAAGAAAATATTCTCTATCAATGTGGCTGGTCGCCCCTGGAAAACCAAACGTTCACCTATAAAGTACAAACGACGCTGGTAAACGGACATGTCGTATACGATAAAGGAGATTTTTATACCGACCGTACAGGCGAACGACTCACTTTTAAACGGTAAATACCCGCATCGGATGTAAACAATTAAACCAAATACGTCAGAAAACAGGCAGACAATAGTAATACAAACACCAGATTGCTGAATAAAGCGGTCCGGCAGCAAATAAAATACTGGGCATATAAAAAAGAAAGAGGGACGGCAAACATATACATAAAATCATAATAATTGCCGGGAATAATCACAAACGTCAAGGACAGGAATATCATCATAGATACCAGCGAAAGAATTCCACGCCGCTGATTGACGATCATCAGGGAATAACGGGCCGACAGGTTTGTCAAAGCAATGATCAGCACCAATACGATCATCCCCAGCCGCACCAGATCGATTACAGGCAGACGATGTATATGTTCACCGACCATCAGGTTATCCGTAAAAATAGCCGGCAACAATTCCAAACGATCCGTCCAGAAATAATAAAAAGCAATAAACAGAACCGGCGTCAGAATTCCCAACCACAAAGCCACAATATCCTTCAAGGTAGAACGGCCCGAAAAGAACAAGACCCCGAAAGCCCAAGCGATCGACAGGATAAACTTCGGATAAATAGCAACGGACAGGGCGATTAGAAAACCGAAATCATACAGTGCACCATTACTTTTCGTATCATTGATCGCCATCTGCAATTTCCATACAGCGACCGTCACGATAAAAACAGCGATCAGGAGGTAGTCAAAACCGACATTGACCATAATGCCCGACGTCAGCAGGATATAAATAAGTGAAGGCAAGGTCGTCGTTTGTCCCAGCAATTTAAACCGTTCACTCAGAAAAAAGATCAGATAGGCCACCCCCAACACCATGACAAAGCCGATTGCCGATAACCAGGATTTATCCAGCTGATTGATATAAGCCATATTGATGACTCCCTTCACCTGCACCGATTGGAGAGACTCCAGAGAGAAATACCCACTAAGAAAAGCGATTGCCATTACAAGGAATGGCAATACAAAAAGCATATATAACCGTCTGGATTTTAAAAACTCATTCATACCGGTATTTCCCCGCAATCATTCAATTTATTTCTTCTCCCCCTTTAACCTCAAGCTTTTAGCTTATAGCCTCTAGCTTTTAGCTTATAGCCTCTAGCTTTTAGCTTATAGCCTCTAGCTTTTTACCTTTTACTTCTATCAAATCCTGCCCGATATCCCTACGGTAACTCATATCTTTGAAAGACAGTCTTGCCACGTTAGCATAAGATTGTTTCAGCGCCTGTTCCATCTGTGTTCCGAAAGAGCTCACAGCCATCACCCGTCCGCCATTAGTCAGGATCTGTCCATCAGCTTCTTTTGTTCCGGCATGGAATACAATACTCCCTTCGATATCATCGAGTCCGGTAATCACATTCCCCTTCTCATAACTTCCGGGATATCCTCCGGCCACCAACATCACCGTCGTGCAATAGCGTTCGTCCAGTTCGAATGCCGAATCGGCCAGTTTCCCCAAAGCCGTCGCTTCGAACAGTTCGAGGATATCGGTCTTCAGACGGGGCATGACCACCTCGGTCTCGGGATCTCCCATCCGGACATTATATTCGATGACAGCAGGGTCTCCTCCCTTATTCATCAATCCGAAAAAGATAAATCCCCGGTAGTCGATTCCATCTTTCTTCAAGCCCTCGACAGTCGGGCGCACAATTCTTTCCTCTACCTTCCGGTTAAACTCTTCATCGGCAAAAGGCACAGGCGAAACAGCTCCCATTCCTCCGGTATTCAATCCGGTATCCCCTTCTCCTACTCTCTTATAATCTTTGGCAGATCCCAATATTTTATAATCTTTACCATCGGTAATAGCAAACACTGAGATCTCTATTCCATGCAAAAACTCTTCGATCACCACCCGGCTACTCGCTTTGCCGAACTTCCCACCCAGCATCTCTTCCAGTTCCCGCTGAGCTTCCTCCAATTCCGGAAGAATCAACACTCCCTTACCGGCAGCCAACCCATCGGCTTTCAGTACATAAGGCGGACGAAGAGTAGCTAAAAACCGCTGTCCTTCCTTCACCCGATCGGGAGTCACCGTCATATATCCCGCAGTAGGAATACCATGCCGGATCATAAATTGTTTGGCAAAATCTTTACTGCCTTCCAGAATAGCACCGTCCTTACCGGGCCCCACAATCATCAATCCCCCGAAACGGGAATCGGCTTCCAGAAAATCACGTATTCCTTCCACCAGCGGATCCTCAGGACCTACCACGAGCAGATCGATCTGTTTATCCTGAATAAAATCACCGATAGCCCTGAAATCGGTCACTGCAAGACTGACATTTTCAGCCAACTGGGCTGTCCCTGCATTCCCCGGAGCCACATAAAGTTTTCCCAATTTCGGACTTTGAACTATTTTCCACGCCAGCGCATGTTCACGCCCTCCGCTTCCCAATAACAAGACTTTCATATGAGTATCTATTTTTTATTATGCAAAAATAATAAAGATTTCTCTCTTCACTACTGATTATCTATCGTATAATTAAAAAAGCGGTTAAACTTGTACATTTTACGAAACACTGCATCCACTTTCTGTAGTAAATCGTCGCTCTCGAACCAGGCTTCCGGCTTTACACTCATCACATCATAATGCTTATGTTTTAGGAAATCGGCCTCCGGGAAATCGGCCGGGAAAGGAGCCGGAACTTTCTTTAATTTATCATCGGTATCCAATTCAGGAAATTCGGCAATAAATTCAGGTTCCCGGATAATCGAAGTAAACTCTTCGATATTTTCATAGATATCCTGCCTGATCCGTTTCAACAAAGCCGGTTCCGGACAATAACACCCCCCGCCCAACATACAACACCCCGGTTGGAGGTGGATATAATACCCACAACGTCCGCTGTTACGTCCCCGCCAACCACAGATATAAGCGGCAAAATGATCTTTATAAGGACGCTTATCCGGCGAAAAGCGGATATCCCGGTAAATCCGGTATACACAATCCTTCGCTTTCAGATTCTTCACCTCCTCATCCCAAACCGCAGTTTGTGCAATCAATCGGTCTACCAATTCATCGAACCCCTCTTTCAATTTCTGATAACGGGGTTTCTGACCGGCAAACCATTCCCGGTCATTATTTTCCTGTAACTCCCGCAAAAAAGTCAGTATATCTCTAATCAACCCTTTCATCTTTTTCCTCCTCTCTCTCGCTTAAACTTATCAGCCTATAGCCTTTAGCCTCCCAGCCTTTAGCTTATAGCTTTTAGCCTTTAGCTTATAGCTTTTAGCCTTTAGCTTTTTACTTTTAACCTTTTACTTCCCCCCCCTCACCCGATGCTTCATCTCGAAAGGTATTTCCATCGACAATTCCATAAACCCCATAAACTCTCCTTCCACATACCAAGGCGTCTGATAAATCAGTTTTTTTACCCCTTTCTTCTCGATAGTATAGACATTGGTCCGGGGATTTTGTAACATATCGGCCAACAGGGAATGAGCCGGCTCGGGATGGCAATCCAACACATTTTTACCGATCAGATCCTCCTGTCCGGGCTTTAAAAATGTCTTACGCGACTTATCGTTCATTTCCAAAATCTTCCCTTCTTTGTCACATATCGTGACTGCCAGGTTAACCTCTTTAAAATAATCCATCTTCTATCGTTTAAAAGTTAAACTATAATTTCCATTATTTACCGGAACGGATTTCCTATTCTCTCAGTAACAACACCGTCCCCTGCGTCGTTTCAGGAACTCCCGACTCATTATTATCTCCGGTCCAGACCTCGGCATCCCCGAAGATCGCTTCTGCACGCCAGATATACATTCCCTGCGGCATTCGTTCGCCCTTGAGGTTACAGCCATCCCAGCCTTCCGAAGGCCGACCGTTTTCCAGGGCTCGGGTTTCCCAAATCTTATTTCCGTATTGATCGAAAATCTGTAGCCTATAACGGGCTAGTCCCATCCCGATCCCGTTAAAACGGTTGATCTTCGGATTCTGACTATGCGGAATAAAAGTATTCGGGAAATACAATCCTTTGATCAATACCCGATGTTCCATAATCGCCGTATCCCGGCATCCATATACATTCTCTACCACTAGTTCGGCCCGATACATCCCCTGCTCCCCGAATTCCACCGTCTGATCGCCGAAAGCATGGAAGGTCCCCTTATCAGGTAAATTCCAGATACAGTCCGAACATTCTTCCGAAAGATTGATAAAGGTCACTTTTTGAGGATTCCCTTTTTCCACCTTTTTGTCCAATAACGCCCTGGGTTTATTGGGAACAACCACTCCCCGCAGGTATTCCGATTTACATCCCTTATCCGTTTCGGCATATATCATCACCCGGAAACGCTGAACCGTATCGGATTCATTTACATACCAATGCTCCCTCGCCGAAGTCAGTCCCGACCGATCCCCATAATCCCACATCAGATAAGCCTCTCCTGTAATCTCCGGCTGGTACAGATAAGGCGAACATTGGATAGTATCTACCGGCTCGATCGTCAGGATCGGTTTGTTATAAACGACCACTTCCTTCATGACCGAATCAGTACACTGATTTATCTCGGCAGAAACTCCGATAACCGTTACCGGAAAGGTACCGTATCCTTCGTACACATACCTCAGGCTATCCTTGTTTCCTGTCTGTCCATCTCCCAATTTCCAGGTTACCTGTTTCAGTTCCTGATCTGAATTTACGACAAAGGTAAATGTATCCGCCTCACAAAGATAATCTTCACTTTTGATTTCCAAGTGCGGTAAAGGATAAATTATTACAGGCGAAGAAATCGTATCCCACCCGCAGCCGTTGTCTATCTTCAGTTTCACCAGATAAGTACCTTGCTTATCGTATTTATGTCGTGGGCTCCAGACGGTATCCCGACTACCGTCCCCGAAATTCCAATAGGTATTCAGGATTGTAGACACGGTGTCCGTAGAATTATTCCGGAATAAGATTTCCTGATTTACACAGGCGTAAGGATTGTCCAAAGGCGTAAAATGAGCACTGATCTGCCGGGGTTTCACAAGCAGGGTATCGGTATACTCATCCACATCACAACGATTCTCAGCCCGTAAAGTAATAAAATAGCTGGTAGCGGCTTCATCTGTCGTAAATTCATGCTCCGGATTACGGATATCCGTTTCTCCGATCACTTCTCCTGTTCGTGAATTGGTAAAAGTCCAGTTGAATACACAATTATTTCCGGTAGTCGTATTCTGCAATTCCAAAAATACCGGCGAACATTCCCATTCATGCATCAAAGCAAAAGAAACTTTCGGAGCCGAGAATACAGTAATCGTCGTATCGTAGCTCACGGTATCACAAACGTTGCTTACTGTCATCCGGGCAACAAAGGTCGTATCCCAGCTCCCGGCCGGATAAGGCTTCGGCACGATAGGCATCAAGGTGTCGGTCTTCGTCCCATCACCATAATCCCAATGAAAAGTCAGGTAATTATGATCGCTCTTATAGGTATCGGGATCGACCGTAAAGAGGACCTCGAAAGGAGCACACCCCTGTAAAGTATCGACATCGAAAAAAGGTGGAGGCGGCAAATTAATAATCTCGATACGGGTAGCTTCGGAAGTATCCCGGCATCCATAAACCGACTGAGCCATACAAATAACATCCCGATAACCGTACATGTCATAACTATGCAGGATCTCGTTGTCCGATATCCCATGAGGCGTATCGTCGCCGAATATCCATTCGAATGTATTCCCGTCAGACTGAGCGGGTGTAAACAACACATCCGTATGGATACAACTCCGAGGAGCCACCGTAAAATCGGTCGACGGCAAAGGATGTACCCGCATCACCGCCGAATCCCGGTTCATACACCCACGGCTATCCGTATAATAATACAACAATTGAAAATCCCCCGGAACAGTCGGAGTAAACAAATGTCCCGCCAACACGTCTTGACCCGATTTCCAATCTCCTCTGTTGGGTTGCCATACCTGCCCCGCTGCCGAATCTCTTCCCACCAGAGTCACCGGTGGATTGTTCAGACACATCTTCAAAGAATCACCGGCCTCTACATAAGGTAAGGGCCATATCCGCATATTCATCGTATCCCGGGCGATACAAGCCCCGTTCCGGTAATGATACACCAATCCGATATCTTTTTGCGCATAGGGATCGAAGCCCGGATAAAAATAACTATTTCCCCGCTCGGTATACAACACTTCAGCCGCTTCGGGAATTGCAGGATCTTTCAGCGTCCACCAGCCCCCTTCCGGCTGTGCACGAAGAATCCGGGCCTCTGCCAGTTCACAGATCGTATCATCCGGCAATGGGATCACAGGAATAAATTTATCGACCTTCACCTGAAAAACAGCCTGTCCCGGTGTTTTACAACGATTTTTATATGCTGCGACTACGGTATAATCACAGGTTTTGAAATCGATATCCGGATAATAAGATTTTAAATCCGTTCCATTCACCAGTGTATATCCCTCGGAAGCATAACCTTGATTCTCAGTGATCGTCCAATGTACCTGTTGTATTTTGTCGTTCCGCTGATCGACTTCTACCCGCTCTCTCCCGATAAAATGAAAAGGTTCACACTGATCTGCAATATCCCCGATCCTAACCCGGGGAATGGCAAATGCCTTGATCCGGAATACCGAATCGTCGTCGTGATGACAACCGTTGGAAACCGCTAACCGTACATCGTAGTCTCCCGGCTCCGAGAACAAGAGTTTCGGAGATTCACTGTTCGTATCCCCCTCGGCAAAACTTACCC
>ERZ773225.4643-NODE-4643-length-10840-cov-2.346407_pt1 | contig 10840 bp, 10 predicted proteins | sample MGYA00580993_ERZ773225 | MGnify/ENA primary metagenome ERZ773225 (study PRJEB29015, sample SAMEA2737748) | human gut metagenome | biome: human gut; feature: human-associated habitat; material: faeces | place: China | collected 2012 ... | reverse complement strand
TGGAGGTTCGCGCGGGCGACGTCGTGGCGCTCATCGGGCCGAACGGCTCGGGCAAGTCGACCATCTTAAAAACCATCACACGCCATCTGGCACCGCTTGCCGGCGCGGTCGAGCTCGACGGGCGGGAGATTTCCCGATGGAAGACGGCGGAGTTTGCAAGGAACCTTGCCGTTATGCTGACAGATCGCCCCCGGACCGAGCTCCTCACCTGCCGCGATGTCGTAGAGGCGGGAAGGCACCCCTACACCGGGCGAATGGGCACACTCTCGCCCGACGACCATAGTCGGGTCGACGAGGCCATGAAAACCGCACGTGTGGAAGAGCTCGCCGAGCGCGACTTCATGCAGATAAGCGACGGGCAACGCCAGCGCGTCATGCTCGCACGCGCCATCGCGCAGGATCCGCGTGTGCTCGTGCTCGACGAGCCCACGTCGTATCTCGATATCCGCTACCAGATCGACCTGCTGCGAATACTTCGCCACCTTGCGAAATCGCGGAATGTGGCTGTCATCATGTCCATCCACGAACTCGAGCTCGCGCAGAAAAGCGCCGACAAGGTGATTTGCGTGAAGGACGGCCGGGTCTTCCGCGCCGGCGCACCCGAGGACATATTCACGCGCGAGACGATTGGCGAGCTCTACGGCCTTCAACATGGCACCTTCAACGAACGCTTCGGCAGCGTGGAAATTGGACGCCCGCACGGCGATGCGCACACGTTCGTCATCGCCGGCGCAGGTACGGGGTCGGCTGTGTTTCGCCAGCTCATCCGGCAGGGCAAGGCGTTCTACACGGGCGTTCTGCACGAAGGGGACATCGACTGCGAGCTCGCGCGCGACCTGGCGGCGGAATGCGTGACCGAGCGCGCCTTCGAGCCGATCGGGGATAGAACCATAGCCCGCGCCAAAGAGCTCCTCGTCCACTGCGCGCGCCTTATCGTGTGTCCCGCCGCCTTCGGCACCATAAACGCCCGCAACGCAGAGCTCGTCGAGTTCGCACGCTCGCACGGTATCGAGGTCATGCGAGCGTGCGAAGGCGCATCGGAGGATTCCCAATTGGGGTGGAAAGGATAAACTGGACTTTCTTTTAAGGATCCTCAGGCTACAGCTCCTACGCCGGCGAGGTCTACAAGGCGCCGGAGAACCTCGTAAACAGGAATTTCCACGCCGACGAGCCCAACCTGCTGTGGCTCACCGACATCACCGAGTTCAGGCTCCCGGGCGGCGAGAAGGTCTACCTGAGCCCGGTCATCGACTGCTTCGGCGGGATGCTCGTCGCCTGGTCGATCGGGCTGCACCCCGACAAGCGCCTCGCGAACTCAAGCCTGCGCCTAATCCAAGCGAGATTCCAGACTCGACAGGCCATTGAGAGTCAGGTCGTTGGCGACCTCCGAGACGCGCTCGATAGGAACCGAGCCGTCAGACAGCGCCCATGTGCGATAGATTCCGATAATACCCGACAGCAAAAACGCCAGATAGTAGTCGAACATCTCGTCCTTGAGACCTTGGGGCAGCAGATCGCGCTCGGCAATCTCGTGCTCGAGCGGCGCACGAAGACGAGCCATAAAATCATCGAGCGGAATGTTCTCGATCAGCTGACGATTGAGCACCAGGTTGTTGCACAGCGCCTCGTTAACGGTTTTAAAGAAGGTCGCCGCCGCGCCCAGGGCGCGCTCGTTGGTGTCACCGTCCATGGAAGCAAGCGTTTTCTCGACCGAGTCGACAATCATCTCCACCACATCGACGGCAATGGCATCGAGCAAGCCATCAACCGTACCAAAGTGCACGTAGAAGGTCTTGCGGTCGACATTGGCCTCGCGCGCGATGGCACTCACCGTAATGTCTGCCAGCGGATTTTCCATGAGCAGGCGCTCGAAAGCGGAAAGGATGGCATTGCGGCTGCGAACGATGCGGCGATCAAGACGCGGTTTGCTGGTGTCCATGGACGTGTCCCTTCGATATGCGGGCATTCATCAACAGATGAGAGATAATCTACGTAAGAGGATTATCCCCCATACAGCACAAATATGCCCCGCATCATGAAGAACGCACGACTGCCCTACTGCGACTTAGGGTGCTTCTTCTTATTGAGTGCCGACGGAGACACGCGGATACCGTCGCCTGTCTGTCGCACATAGGCTTTATGAGCCGGCTTAGCGGTCCCAGAAGCCTTCTGAGCGTGCTTCTTGGGATCAACGGTAACAGCATTCATGGGGTGCGGCTTAGTGGGCGCAGAGGGCGTCTGAGGCGTACGGCCGAGCTTGCGCATCACACGATCCCAGCGCGCATGGATGCTCTCGTTGTGGGCGCTCTTAAGGCCCAGCAGGGGCGCAGCCAATATGGTCGGCGCGATAAACGTAATGAGGCGCCACAGCAGATAGCCGGCGGTCGATGCCGACCCAAAGAAATGACCCAAGAACAATGCAAAGCCGCCCTCGGCGCCACCAGTTCCACCGGGCAAGGGGACCGCAGAGCTCAGCAGCTGGACAAAGGCGCTCGCGGCCATGACCGAGAAAAAGTCGGCCTCGTGGTGGCCAAAGGCGAGCATCAGGAAATACGGCACGAGGTAGAAAAACGCGAGCTGCAACATGGTGATGACCACCGTGAGCAGCATGGACGAAAAGTGGCCGGCTGAAAGCTTGAACTTCTCGGAGAAGGAGTAGATCTCGCCATCGACAAACGTGCGCCATCCCTCGATCTTAGTGGCCGAGACACCAATGCGCTCAAGCCAATTGATGATGCAATGGGCGACGCGCGTGACGGTCTTAGGCATGAGCGCGACGGCGAAGATGCCGAGCAGGATGCAGCAGTGACCGCCAAAACTAAAGACGCACAGCAGCGTCATGTCGCCATAGCGCTCGGCAAAAAACGGCATTCGGGCAAGCAGCAGAATGGCGCCCCAGGCAACGAGGCCAAACTGATACACAATAAATCGGGTGAACTGCGTGGCACCCGCTTCGCCCACGTTTTGGCCCGCTTTGGTCAGGCGGTAGATCTGGGCAGGCGTAGAGCCCATCATCATGGGCGTCAGGTTGCCAAAGAAAATACCGCTCGCCTCGACCGAAATGAGGTCGCGGATACCGACGGGCGAATTGGGGTCGAGCCAGACGGCGATCGCATAGGCCACAATGCCAAAGAACAGATACATGAACATGCAAAGACACGCGACAACGAGCCAGGGCGCCTGAACGCTCGACATAGCAGCCCAGAACTGCCCCATCTGCCCGGTTACCACCAGATAGACGATATAACCCACCAGCACAACGCCGATAAAGATTGCGCCGCGGCGTGCGCTCTTATTGTCATCGCCGCCCGAGGCCTCAACCTCGACCTGGGGCTTGGGCGTATGCTGAGAGGACTCCGTCATGAGACTCCTTCTAACAGTCAAAATATCTTGGTTATTGTACCCGTAAGGGCCATAGGCAGAACGCAAAGCTCTGGTTCAAACGGGAATTGCAGACGGTTGTTTGAAAATAAAAAACCCGGCCTTCCATGGGAAGACCGGGTATCAGATGCGTGGTAGCCCGTACCAGATTCGAACTGGTGATCTCCGCCTTGAGAGGGCGGCGTCCTAAACCGCTAGACGAACGGGCCATATGTAGCAAATGCAATGGCTGGGATGGAGGGAGTCGAACCCCCATTGACGGAACCAGAATCCGCTGTCCTGCCATTAGACGACATCCCAATGACTGCATCGCTGCGCTCGGCTGTGCCTTTGCGCAAGAAAGAAATATACGGGAAGTACCGCCGTGACGCAAGCCCCAATTTTGACTTTTTTAAAATTCAGCCAAATTGGCCTAATTTAGTCCAACCCGTGAAGGACCTGTGAAGCCGACCGCTGCACACGAAGGGCAAAACGCCGCGAGCGGTAGCCGTCAACCGTTGGCAGATTCTACCGTGAAAACGATAGCACCAGGCAACACAATCGGAGTATCAATGATCGCGTAGATATCGAGGCGCCATGGACGAAGAGCTTGATTACCTATGGGAGACCCTGGGCCTCGAGATCACTGCTGACCTTTGGCCCGAACGGGACAAAATCCATCCCACACTGCGCCCCGCCATCACGGTGATGCAGGCAAACTACCGCCGTGCATCCTTTTTGATCATGCGGATGTCATGGCACGCGGGACTCCCCGCCCTTAAGCGAATCCAGGCAAGCCTCGTCGAGCTGTCCGGCATGCCGACCGTCATATCCGAGGCGCGCCTGGAGCAGCGCCAGCGCGAGCGACTGCAACAGCAGCGGATTCCCTTTATCTGCCCCGGCATTCAGGCATACCTGCCCTTTATGGACGAGGAGTACTGGAGCGGCAAGCCCAACAAGCACGTAAAGGTCTACGATCCGCACGAATGGGCACAGCTGAAGGACTGACTGGGGCAGGCCCGCACTCGAAATGGGACGTACTTTCCGCAGCCGCTACAGCAACGCCTCGGCCCAAGCCGATTCCCTAAAGCCGGGAATCACAAAGTCGTCGCCCACCAGCAGCGGACGCTTGACCAGCATGCCGTCGGTCGCCAGCAGCTCGTAGCACTCCCGATCCGTCATGCCCGCATCCAGGCGCGCCTTCAGGCCCAGCTCTCGATATTTCATGCCCGACGAATTAAAGAAGCGCCGCACCGGCAGCCCCGAACGAGCAATCCAGGTCGCTAGCTCATCAGCCGTGGGATTGTCCAAAACGATATCGCGGTCGATATACTCTACCCCGTGTTCGTCCAGCCACGCCTTGGCCTTTTTGCAGGTCGAGCACTTGGGATATTCAACAAACAGTACGGTCATGGGATTTCCTTTCTTAGAGAAAACAGGTGTCTGGAAAACTGCACATCGACGGCCACTCGCGATTGCAGCCGTTATTGTAGTCAATGTCGAAGCGCAGGCAGTCGCGATGTCTCGTCTTAAGGCTAGCGCCTCGCATGGGCGCCGATCGGCCGATTCGCATGGCGCACCAACGCCGCCGCCAGCAATACCAACAGCATGGCGGTGACATAGCCCGCAGCATCGAATCCTAGATCGATAACGTCGAAATGCCTGCCGGGAACAAAGATCTTATGTACCTGATCGCCAACGGAGCAGGCGGCGCAAAAGAGCAATACGGGCACGCAACGGGAGCATACGCTCCACGGACGCCTGGAAAAGCAAACCACGACCACCGAGGCGAACAATCCGACGAAGAAAAACTCTACGGTATGGGCAACGCGACGGACGTTCGTGCCCACCCACATGCGAATGGAAGCAAGTCGGCCAGACCGGACATTCGAGGCAGCCGAATCGGCGCCCCCGGTCATTCCGTTCTCCGTCTGGGCTTCACCCGTGGCATCGACAGCCTGAACGCCCGTAGCCTGACCCTCTACCACACGCGCGGTGGACTCGCTCAGCAACGACGTATCCACCGCATTTTGCTCCGTCAGCACCCAGATGCCCGCCAGCGTTACAACGAACAGAACGATCGCGGTCCATCCGATTATTTGTTTTACGCGCGACAAGGGCCAACCTCCTTTTTTTGAATATCAGCGAGTGTAGCCCCAAATGACATCGTCACCGTATCAAAATTTGAATCGCAACAGGAAGCGACAAAGCGACGCAAACCTCTACCCCGCCTCGCGCATCCAGCGATCGAACGTCCCCACGCACACGCCCAGGCACTTTGCTGCCTGGCTGCGGGTTATATCGCCCGCCTCATAGCTATCGCGCACCAGCTCAAACTGAGGAGGGCACGGCTTGCGAGGTCGACCGAAACGGACCCCTCGCGCCCGCGCAGCTGCAATTCCCTCCGCCTGGCGCCGATGGATATTCTCGCGCTCCACCTGCGCCACGTAGCTCAGCAGTTGCAGCACAATATCGGCAATCAGGGTGTTGGTCACATCCGGCGTGCCGCTGGCCCTGACGCGCGTGTCAAGCAATGGCATGTCCAACACCACAATGGCAACCCCGAGCTCCTTGGTAATGCGTCGCAAGAATCTCGGAGTAATTACGGCCAAGTCGGTCGATAGAAAGCACCACCAGCACGTCCCCGTCTCCCAGGATGTGCAGCAGCTCGCGATACCGCGGGCGATCGAAGTCCTTGCCGCTCGCATGGTCGGCATAAATATTCGCCGAGCCCACGCCATAGGCGCCCAGCGCATCCAGCTGCCGATTCAGATTCTGATCGCGCGAACTCACCCGCGCATAACCGTACACCGTCGCCATCTCATCCCCGCTTTCTTGTAAACCTGCCAAAAAGGGACAGGTTTATTTTGGTAGGTTTTACCTCTCGAATAGCAGGTAAGCGGGCGGCCGAGCAGACGGCAAGGTAGCCATGATCCAAATGCGGAGGGCGGCCCCGAAAGACCGCCCTCCGCTCTCCCGCCATGAGTCGAGATTTGGCTAATGGATAAGCTTAAAGTCCAAGTGCCCACGCGTGGTATTGACGCGCGAGACCTCGATAATCACGCGCTGACCCAGTTCATAGCGAGTCCCCGTGTCGGCACCTGTGAGCGTGAGCGCATCCTCGTCGAACTCGAACCACTCGTTGCCCAGGCTCTTGATCGAAACCAATCCTTCGACCTGCGTCAGGTCCAAGCGCACAAAGAGGCCCATGCTGCTAACCCACGAGACGGTTCCGGCATAGCGCTCGCCCAGACGGTCCTCATAGTACTGGGCAATCTTGATCTTTTGCGTCGCATGGCTAGCGGCATCTGCCGCGCGCTCGGCATCGCTGCATGCGCGGCAGATCTGCGGCAGAATGCGCGGCAGCGACTCGCGCCCCTTGCCGATCAGCCGCGGCGTACGGACCAGGGCGTCCTTGCCGCCGAGCTGCTCATAGGCCAACTGCAGTTTGAGCACGCGGTGCACCACCAGATCGGGGTAGCGACGGATGGGACTCGTAAAGTGACAGTAGCACGGCGCGGCGAGCGCAAAGTGGCCCTCGTTGCGCGGCTTGTACAGTGCGCGCTGCATGCTGCGCAGAAGCAGCGTGTTGACGAGCGGTGCGTTGGCCGTACCGGCGGCAGCATCAACTGCAGCCTGTAGCTCATCGGGACTCCCCAGGGCGATACCGGCAGCACGGCGATCGTCGATGATGCCTAGCTGCGCCAGCGCAACGGCGGCACCGTGCAGGCTATCGGGGCTCGGATCCTCATGCACGCGATAGCAGGCCTCGATATCACGGTCTGCCAGCCACTCTGCAACGCACTCGTTGGCGAGTAGCATGGCTTCCTCGATAAGCGACGTGGCACACGAACGCTCGCGCGCCACAATCTGCACGGGTACTCCGTCCTCATCCAATAGAGCGCGAATCTCGGCCGTGTCAAAATCGACTGAGCCGCGGGCACGACGAATACGACGGCGAAGTTCGGCGAGTTCGTTGGCGGCGACAAGGAAATCGCCGAGGTCGACGTTATAGCCGCGAGCAGTTTCCTCGCACGCAAGACCGCGCTCAAGCGCCTCCTCGCGCGAGGCCTCAGCAGCCGCAACATCCTCAGCGGCGCCTTCCAGCACCGAATACTCAACCGCGCCGGCACGCACCAGCAGCGCCTCGGCGCCGTCATAGTCCATACGCACACGCGAGCGAATCACGCTGGGGTAAGGATCGTAATGCCGCACGCGACCCTGCGCATCGAGCTCAATGTCAACGGTAAACGCAAGACGGTCCTCGTCAGGGCGAAGCGAGCATAGGTCACAGGACAGGCGTTCGGGCAGCATGGGAAGCACGCGATCGGCCAGATACACCGATGTCGTACGATGGCGAGCCTCAAGATCGATATGCCCGTCCCAAGCCACATAGTGAGAAACGTCAGCGATATGCACACCCAGCTTGTAGCCACCCTCGGGCGTGCGCTCAAGCGAAATGGCATCGTCAAAGTCGCGCGCGTCGACCGGGTCGATCGTGATGACAAAGCGGTCGCGCAGATCGCGGCGGAGCGGGTCCTTAAGCGCCGCGGACACATCGAGCGAAAGCCCCTCGGCCTCGTCCAGCGCGGCCTCGGGATAGCTATCGGTATAGCCGTAACGCGCCCTCACGTATTGAACGCCCAAATCGGGCGCGTCATCTCCGCCAATGCGGCGTTCGATCGTCACGGTGCCCGATTCCGGGCGCGTCGGGTAGGTCAAAATGCGCGCGACAACGGCATCACCCGGGTGGACGCCCAGACGATCCGCCGAGGTATCCTCGGGCAGAATGAAGAAGTCGGCCTTCAGGCGCGAATCGAGCGGCTCGATCACACCGAGCGGACCAGCGGTCTGGTACGTACCCACCACGCTTATGGCTGCGCGCTCAACCACGCCTTCGATCACGGCGCGCCGCTCACCGTGCGGGCTGTTCTTAATGCTCACGGCAACGGTATCGCCATCCATGATCTCGCGCTTACCGCGGCCCATAACCTTGTAGTCGCCGCTCTCGGTTATGACATAGGCGCCATGCTCATGGAGCTGCACGCGCCCGGTCAGGCTCGGACGGCGTTCGCTGCGCACCGGCCCACGCATATTGCGGGCACCGCGCTTATGCTTGTTATTGCGCCCCATGGCGCCTCCTTGCTATCGATGACGAACTCCAAAGAGTCTACCCAAATGATTCGCTTTCCTGCCGTTCCCTTGGGATCAAAAAACGGGCCGCCCCATAAGAGACGACCCGTTGGAAGGGATGAATTCCAGGCATGCCTACACGCGCAGGTAGCGGCGCATGGCTATGGCAGAACCAAAGAGACCGATAATCACACCGACCAGAATCAGCGCAGCATAGGTCACCAGGTAGTACTGCATCGGCAGGGCAAACGACATCCAGCCGATGCTCTCCTGCAAACGCGGAATCATCAGATTGCGCAGCAGCTCCAGAACGCCGATGGAAAGCAGCGAGCCCAAAATGGCCTGCAGTACGCCCTCGGTGATAAACGGGCCGCGAATGAAGCCGTTGCTGGCGCCGACCAGACGCATAATCGCAATCTCACGACGACGCGCCGTGATGGACAGGCGAATCGTGTTGTTGATGAAGATGAATGCGATAAAGGTCAGAAGGCCAACGAGCACCACGGCGGCGATGCGGATGTAGTTGGTCACCTGGAACAGGCGGCTCACTTCCTCCTGGCCGTACAGCACGCTCGCGTTGACGTCGCCGTCATCCGCGATCTTCTGGAAGTCGGCGTTCTTCTTGAGCTTCTCTGCCGTGCTCTCGACCTTGGACGGATCGTCCATCTCAATTGCAAACGAAGCCGGCAGCGGGTTCTGGCCATCGAGCGCGCTCATGGTGGCGTCGGCGTTGCCCGACATCTTGCTCGTATACTCGGCCAGCGCGTCGTCCTTGTCCTTATAGGTCACGGACTTGACGTTATTCCACGTCTTAAGCTCGGCCTCAAAAGCCTGAACATCGGCCTGATCGGCGTCATCGCTAATGAACGCGTTGATGACAACCTGATCCTCGACGGTGCCGATCACGGAGTTCAGCATCGCGGAGCCCATGATGAACAGGCCGATGATAAACAGCGAAAGGAAGATCGTGATGACGGCGCCGAGCGAGGTAGTCCAGTTACGGAAGAAGTGACTGATTGCCTCTTTGAAGGAGTAGCCCACGTTAGTTGGTGCCATAGTTGCCGTAACCTCCCCTCTCCTGGTCGCGGATAACGTGGCCGCCCTCGAGGGCGATCACGCGACGGTGCATGCTATCGACCATCTCGCGGTCGTGCGTGGCGACGATCACGGTGGTGCCGGTGCGGTTAATACGCTCGAGCAGCTTCATGATGCCCAGCGAGATCGCCGGGTCGAGGTTACCCGTGGGCTCGTCGCAGATCAGCAGCGGCGGACGGTTGACCATAGCGCGGGCGACGGCGACGCGCTGCTGCTCGCCACCGGAAAGCTGGTCGGGCAGCGAGTCCATCTGATCGGCCAGACCGACCAGACGCAGCACCTCCGGCACCTGGCTGCGAATGACGCCCTTAGGCTTGCCGATGCACTGCAGGGCAAACGCCACGTTTTCGTAGGCGGTCTTTTGCGGCAGAAGCTTAAAGTCCTGGAACACGGCGCCAATCTGGCGGCGCAGGAACGGAACCTTGCGGTTCTTGATCTTCATGAGGTCCTGACCGGCAACCAAGATGCGGCCGCTCGTCGGCTTGACGTCGCGGTTGAGCGTCGACAGCAGCGTGGTCTTACCCGAGCCGGAATGACCGACCAGGAAGACGAACTCGCCCGGATAGATCTCGATGTTGATGTCGTCGAGTGCAGGCTTGTTGGGCTGTGCCGGATAGATCTTGGTGACATGCTCCATAAGGATGACGGGCTCGACACCGGCCTGCTTGGCCATCTTCTTGCGGCTGGATGGGCGCAAACACCGACGTAAAATCGGGGTTGTTGAGCGCGTTATCGAGGCTTGCGACCTCGGCGGCCTGATCGTTCTCGACCACCGGGGCAGCAGGCTGCGTGGGATCGGGAATAGCGGCAAAGAGACCGGACTGCGCAGGCTGAGGAGCCGGTGTCGCAGGGGCCATGGGGTCGGGAATGCCGGCCATGGTAGGCTGCGGCGTGGCGGCGCCAGCCTGAGGCTGCTCCACGCGAGCGGTCACGGCCTGAACGGGCTCAAAACCCGCCGTGCCGGAAAGCGCGACATCGCTGGTGGGATTGTAGGCAAAGGGATCGGATACCGGCTGTGCCTGATCTGCCGGCTGAGCGGGGGCCTGAGCAACAGGCTGGCCCTCTGAATCCGGAGTGGCGAAACGACTGCCCTGGACGCCTGTCTGCGTCTTGGGGGCATCATCGCCCGCACCGGAGGTACGGAAGTGGTTACCCACTGGTGCTCCTTATCGTCGTGCGTTTAAACTACATGAGCGCTTTGTATTTTAGCAGCATTAGCTTTACTGCACATAAGAAGCATGGCGGGGTTTGG
>ERZ773225.4633-NODE-4633-length-10864-cov-2.813766_pt1 | contig 10864 bp, 3 predicted proteins | sample MGYA00580993_ERZ773225 | MGnify/ENA primary metagenome ERZ773225 (study PRJEB29015, sample SAMEA2737748) | human gut metagenome | biome: human gut; feature: human-associated habitat; material: faeces | place: China | collected 2012 ... | reverse complement strand
GGGAGACGCCGTGGCTCTTCAAATAGGAGATCACCTCGTCCACGGTCTGCTCGACTGAGGTGAAATCTCCGGGATACTCCGGCTGATGGCCGTCATACACCACCTGAAAAACATGCCATCTCTGAGAAAGCTGCGCGATTGTGTCGGCAAAGGCCCATACAGGCTCTGCCGTGCAGGGGAAAAACAGCAGCGTCCGCTCATGTTCCTGCCCGTGTTCCAATATCTGCATGGTTCATCCCTCCGATTTCACACACTCTGCGTAGGTCAGTGGGAAGGACGCTTTCAGCACGGTGCTTTTCCGCGCCATCCAGCCGTTTTCCCGCAGGAACGAAAGGTAATCTGCACTCGTCCACTTGCTGTGCAGCGGAAAGCCTGCCAGCTTCATAAAAAATGCTTTGACCTTTCCGAAGAAAGCGTTATCCGCATGGGTAAAGGTGGGCGCGACCAACACGCCGTCGTCCTTCAGCACGCGACGAATTTCAGAGAGGGCTTTCTCCGGTTCCGGTACAATGTGCAGCGCATTGGCCACGATCACCACATCGAAAGACTGGTCGGCATAGGGCAGATGGAACATATCCTGCACCGAAAAATAGAGTTTCGCAGATTTTACGCCCTGTTTCGCCTGCTCGATCATCTCTTTGGAAGCGTCGGTAGCTTCAATATGGTCAGCATAGCGGACGATATGTTTGGCAATCAGCCCTGTGCCGGTCGCCAGCTCCAGCACGGTTTTTTGCCGCACCACAGGGCGCAGCAGCTCGTACAGCCGCTCGTAAGCCGCTGCATCCTTGCGCATGAAACGGTCGTACCGCCCTGCGTTTCTATCCCAAAAGGTTTTTGGACTTTTCATCACTATTCCTCTTTTTGATTAGCATAAGCTAACTATCATATATAGAGACTTGTTAGAGAATGCTAACTGCGTTGTTTTTGAAAAGCCGCATTTCTGCGACTTTTCCTTTGTCCTTATAATAGCAAGCATCACTGCTCCTGTCAAGATTTTGCAGCACGGACCATTTCAAAATTCCGACAACCGGACATTCTTTCCCTGCAATCGCATTTGTGGGATGATTAATTTATGGAACAAAAGCCAATAAAGCCATACAAGCAGTTAAAACAAAAGCAGAAAGCAAAAATTTCCGACTATATGTATTTGGAAACACAATGATAACCGGATACAGCAGACGGTATCCGTAATTTTACAAGATGCGAATGGGGTTGTCTCACGAAAAGCAGCCTGTGAAAAAGCAAAGGGGGCTGTCTCAAAAAGACAAAGTGCCCAAACAGAGGAAATGTCTGTCATTGCGAACCAGTCCGCAGACTGGTGTGGCAATCCCCCCGATTTTCGAACAATTACGTCCGAAAATCGAGGGGATTTACTTCTATCCGGGAGATTGCCACGCCAGTGACGTCGGTCACTGGCTCGCAATGACAGCTTCTTTTAGGCTATTTTGACCCATTTGAGACCTTAGTGAGGCAATCTCTGTGGGGCTATTGGCTGTTACAGCGCCGGTGGTGTCCACAGGTCGCCGCTGCCGCCGGAGGAGCCGCCGCTGCTGCCGCCGCTTTCCGGGGCGGGGGTTACCACCAGCGGAGTCTGGCGCAGGGTGGCGGAGGCGGCGTAGAACCGCTCCCCATCTGCCTGGACCAGGGCGGTGAGGCCTGAATCCCAGAGTACCGTCAGGGGCTTGTTGGTATACAAAGTCTTGACCTCCTTGCCAAGGAGCAGATAGTGTTCGTAGAGCTTGCAGTTACTGCCCGCATACCCTTCCCAGGGGGTGAAGGTCTGGGCATCGGCCAGCCAGGCTGTGGGAATATAGGCGGTGGTGCCGTCAGACTCCAGGATGGCGGTGTAGCCCGGAAGCTCCGGGGCGGTGCCGGATTCCAGGACGGAAACCCTGTCCCCGTAATCACAGAACCGGAGCACCAGGGGCACGCCGGAGACCTTCACCTTGGCCTCGCCGGTTTTCACCTTGTCAGCCAGAAGCCGGAGGGTGCCGGGGTGCATCAGGGTGATGTCGCCGCCGTCCTGGGGGCCGGAGCTGCCGGAGCCGCCGGAACTGCCGGAGCCGTTGTCTGCCGGGGCCTGATAGGGGTAGCGGCTCTGCTGGGCCAGGGGTACGAAGCCGGTCTGTTCCCCTGCCTGTACATACAGGCAGTTTTCCAGTTCCTCCAGTACCTCCAATTTGGTGTTGGTGGCCAGCTTTTCCAGGGGGTCTCCCAGGCAGGAGAAGTCCGGGTAGAGCCCCGCATTCCACAGGGCGTAGGCGGTGCGGCGCTCAAAGGGTTCATCCGGGAAGCGGAGGAAGCCCGTCTCTACAAGGCCCTCCTCCTTCTCCGCCGTGACCTTTGCATAGGTTCCCTCATAGCCCGTGACCTCCAGGGTCTGCCCCCCCTCCAGCAGCAGACGGATCACCGGGATGCGGTCCCCCATGACCTGGACTTCCCTGGTTTTGGGTGCGGTGGTTTCCGGGGCGGTGGTCTCCGGCGCTGTCTCCTGCGTGGTGGGGGCCGTGGAGGCGGGAGGCTCCGTTGTGGGGGCCTCCTGCCCTTTTCCGCAGCCTGCCGTCAGCAGGCACAGGGCCAGAAGCAAGGCCATATATTTTTTCATTTGGTTTCTCCTCCCTGCTCCGTCTTGCCGTAGACGGCATCGATGATTTCATGGATGTACTTGTAGCCTGCCGTGCCGGGCTTGTAGGTATTCTCGTTCTGCTTGGCGATGTAGCCGATGCTCCGGCTGACGCAGCCGCCGTAGAGGGTGACGGTTTCGCCGGTGGTCATATCCTTCAGCTTGATATAGGGCCGCAGGGTCAGCGTATCCTTGCAGTCCTCCAGACTGAAGCCCACCAGGACGTTGGTATACTGGATCATCCCGTTCGCTCTGCTGAAAATCGGGTCGGCCTTGCCCTTTTTGTAGGCGAAGTTGTGGCTTTTGCTGTTTTCCAGGGTGGGGGTGCCTACGCCCCGCATGACCACGGTGCCGTATTCTTCCAGGGTGTAGCCCCCCAGGCCCCGGGCACCAGTCAGGGCCGTTCTCGCATTCTCGCCGATGCCGGTGATCATGCGGATGCCCTTGGTGCCGGTAAGGCGGATGGAGCAGCCGGCGTAGTTCAGAAGATTCGCAAACTCGGTGATTTCCTCGGCCTTCGCGCCGCCTTCCTGACGGGTAATACGGAACACCTGCATACCCGTGGGATAGTTGGTGCAGGAGCCCGTCGGCGTGCCGTCCTTAAAGGAGTAGATAGTCAGCAGATCGCCGGTTTCCGGCAGGTTGACATAACGCGTACCGTTCATTTCCTCAATGGGATATTCCTTCCCATCGACGGTCACGGTGGTCTTGCCGTCAAATTCCGGTTTGCCCGTCACATCCAGGTAATTGGCAGGTATCTCGACGGTGAAGGTAACTGTGCCGGTTCCGCTGTTGTTTTCCCCGTAGATCACCGTGAGTGTGTGTTCGCCAGGCTCCATCGAGACCTGCAAAAACTCCGGCCTCAGCGTCAGGGTAAACGGTTCGTCTATCGAACCGCTGACTGCCAGGAAACTGGGAGTCGCCGTGATGTGCATTTTGCCGTCCAAGAGGACTTTGGAAAATTTCCGGGTCTGGCCGTTGACGGTGAAACTCAAGGGGTTCCAGCTGCCCTTGAACCAGGTCTGGCCGTCGCCCTCGGTAATCGTCCAGGCGTTCAGCTGGGCTTCCAGCCGAACCAGCTTGTCAAGCTTCGTGCTGTCCACCAGGGTCTTCTGGTGGTCGGTCAGGTCGCTGTAGGCTTGCCGGGCGGGCTTGATCTGGGTATCCTCCACGGTCTGCTGGTACGGCTCCACGGAATCCGGCAGGGCATCGATCTGCGCCTCTACCGCCGCCACCTGATCCAGAACCTGACGCAGCTCCGCAATCCGGGTCAGCGCATCGTTAATTTCCTTCTTCTCCGGCTCGGTGGCGTAGGTCACATCCAGACCCTTGAGGGTCGCTTCCACATCGTCCAGGGTGGCACGGTCGGATTTGCGAATTGTGTCTTCCAGAATGCTGTCCAGGGGCTGGGTCAGGTCGGAAAGGGGCTTCATGTACACGGTGATGGTGGCCTTGTTGCCGCACCGGTCACCCACCGTGAAGGTATAGGAACTGCCGTTGTTTGGCAGCCGCAGCTTGATCGGATTCTCATCTCCGCCATTCGGAACCACTCCGATTGAGCCATTCGCCATATACCAGTCCGGCATACCGTCGTCATGAATCTCCATCTGCTGGGACACATAGTAGGTTTTCCCATTCTCCACGCCGGAGAAGGTAGGCGGATTGCTCTCCTTGACCAGCTTGCCGGTGCAGGCGTAGCCCACATTATTCGCCTTGTCCAGCGCCTTGACGTAGAGGTAGTACTCCCCGTCCTCGGTAATAGACACCTTGCCTTGATTCGCCGGCCGCGCCCAGAAAGCGCCGTTCATTCCCTTCAGTTCCTCCAGGGTCAGAGGCTTGTCGGACAGGTAGTACCAGAAGTCGGCCACGCCGGAGACACGATCCGTTGCCGAAATCACAAAATCGCCGTTCACAAAGTCGTCCGCCGGGTTCTCCCGGAAGCCCTCCCACTTGACATAGTAACCGCTGTCCTTACGCAGTCTGCCCCGGATGGAGGCTTGGGGTGCCACGTTGTCCGTCTTCACGCCGGTGACGGTGATGGTGATATCCTTTTCGGGGGCAGTCAGTTTGACCACACCATCATTGCCGAGGGTCAGCTTCGTTTTCTCGCCGCTTCCAGCTTCCGCCCAGACGCCAAAATCTGTGGCCTTATACGCACCCACGGAATCCAGTTGGAAGGTCAGCTTTGCATCCTCGTGCCAGTCCAGCTGGGTCTTGCTTGCCGTCAGGGTGTAGCCTTTCTGATTCTCCGGCAGGGTAACTTTCAGCTTCCGGCCGGGCTGGACGGTGATCTCCTGAGTGGTGGAGGGCAGGTAGTTCTTCGTCTCTGCCAGACGGATTTCATAGGTGACTCCCGGGATAAGCGTATGAAAGGTCTCACCCTGGGATGCCGATATCGCTTCGAAGGTCGCCTCGCCTTTCTCCCGGATTTCATAACCCTCTGCGGAGGGCAGCAGGGTCACGCCGCCGTCACCCTTGCCGGAGATGGTTTCGTTGACCACCGCAATGTTGGCGGTCTGGGCGGCCTTGTGAATCGTGACTGCCAGGCTCAAACTGGCTGTGGTGTAGTTGGTTCCTCCTGTCCAAGTCGCATACAGGATGTAGGTACCAGCGTCTACCGGATTCGCGCCTGGTTCCAACCCGGAATTATTCCCTGTCTTCCAATGGTAGCTGAACGTACCGTCCGGGTGATTGGAGGTGAAGTTCTCGGCCTTGGGGGTGGGAACCGTGTCGCCATAGGTAAACTCGGTGGGATAGTCCTTGTTTACCAGAGTGCCCGGAGCCTTGGTCACGGTGATCTGGATATCCTTACTCAGGGTGTAGTCGCCCACGGTGACGGAAACCCGGTAGGTATGCTCGCCCGCGTTCACGCCCGCAGGCAGGGTGAAGCTGGTTTCGACTTCCTCCGTAAAGGTCTGGACAGTGCCGTCGGACTTTACCTCAGCCCAGGCGTAGCTGGCAGTTTCGCCCTCGCTCAGCGTGGCGGAAGCGGTCAGGGTCACGGTCTGGCTCTCGCCGTAGGTGACGGTGGTTTTGTTGGCGGTGAGGGTCACGCTCTTGACGGGGGCTTCCTTCACAGCTACATTTTCCAAGGATTGAATCGTGGCCGCATCTGCGGCGGAAATCCAGGTTCCGTCATGCGCAATGTAGGCACCGCCCTCGGGCAGCAGGTCTGCTACGGAGCCGATTTCAACCCACACTACATTGAAGTGGATGCTTCCGGCGGTATCGGCAATGGTCACCTTTGCGCCGTTCCACACCTCCAGCCTCTCCATTCTGGACATGTCACTGCCTCTGTTTACAATCTGCAAACTGCTTCCCTGAATGCATGTCAGGTCGCACGCCAGATTCTTGCCGTTCAGATCCAGGATGCCGCTTATCCTACCAAAGGGGTGACCTTCCTCCACGGGTACATCCTTCAGCAGCTTCAATGTGCCGCGCTTGCCATCGCAAATCTCGTCGAGTGCCGATAGGAAATCGGTATAACCGGCGGTCACGTCGTTCTTGGTCACGGTGGCCACAAAGCCTGTGGCATTGCAGTAGGTGCAGCGGCCGGAGCTATCCAGGCCGGTGTGGGGGCAGGGTTCGATGGTCAGGTCGTCAACGGAGCCGCCGTTTTGGATGGCATAGTCATAGGGCAGGTATTCGCTGCCGCTCTTGGCCGCATAGCCGGATTTCAGCAGGCTCCCCAGGGTCATCTGGAAGCTCTCGAAGCTGTTCAGCCAAAGCTTGCCGATGGTGCCGCCCTGGAGCAGGATGGTGCCCTTGTTGTCGCTGCGCCAATTGCTGATATTCAGCGCACCCAGATGGCCGTTCCCGGTGGGGCCGACGAAGTCGCAGGCATTCTCAAGGTCGACAAACGCTACCGTTCCCGTCCATCCGCTCATATCCAGCTGACCGCCGTCAATGGCCTTCACGTTGAATCGAATCTCGCCGGAGCCGGTGATGACGAGCTTCGCCTTAGTCCCGTCGTCGGTATTGCCCTTCACTTGGATGATCTGCCAGGTCGCCCGGGTAATATTGTGGCCGTTCAGGTTCAGGGTGACGTTTTTACCGCCTTCGATATTTGCGCTCTTCGTCAGAACAAGGTCGCTAAGCAGCTTCACGGTGGTGCCGTCCTCGGCGTTATTCAGGGCGGCGGCCAGGTCGGTGGTGTAGCTGATACCGTCCGCAGTCTCCACCATGACGGTCATGGTCAGGCCGCAGGTACGACAGGTGTAAACGCCGCCATTTTCCGTTACGTCCTCGTGGGGGCAGGGATAGCCGCAGACGGTGCACTTGCCGTTTTCATAATGGTCGTGGGGGCAGATCTTGCCGCACAGATCGCACATGCCGTCCGTCCAGTGCTCATGGGGGCAGCTGTAGCCGCAGGGGCACTGCCCATCCTCGTCAAATTCATGCTGCTGGTGCTCCACCACATAAACCGTTCTATAGATATCCGACTTCCTCTGATAGACATCGAACAGCGAGTCATCATCCTCATAGGCGAAGGTATAGCCCGGGGCCAGCAGCTCCGCCAGGGATCCGCTGTAGCAGTACAGTGCCCCGTTCCTTCCGCTATCTTCGGGGCTCTCGAATCGGCCGCCGCTGATCCGGATGGGTCCGTAAGCGGTCCGATCTTTCCATAGCTGAGGAGAATAGACGCCGCCCCGGATGGTCAGGCTGCCCTGGGACCCCACGTAGGCACCTATGGCCGCTCCTCTTACATTACGAACGCCGCCGGTGCCAATACTGTCTGTTAGTGTCACCTTGGCTGCATCCGTAATGCACAAAAGTGCATTGCTCATTTCACCGGAAAGGGTATGGCCATGCCAGTCAATGGTGAAGGTGCCGCTGTCGATGTAGAGGTTCTTCTCCCCTGTCAGGGCCACGTCCTGGAAGAGGGTGAGGGTGGAGCCGGAGGCAGCCTTTGCCGCCTCAAGGGCTTCGGAGAAGTCGGCGAAATATTGTTTCCCCGCTTCTGTGGCAAGCGTCGCCGCCACGGTATACCCGCAGGGGCAATGGCCGCTGCTATCCGGAGTGTGCTCTGTGTGGGCACCTACATGGAGCCCCACTGTTGCTTCCTGGCCGACTCCCGGGTCATAGAGCGTATTGTCCGCGTCTTTATAATAGGCATACCCCGGAGCCAAAGAATCCCGCAGCGTAGCAGTAGCGCCCTCTATAAAGTGCATACTGGAGAAGCTGCCGCCCTTTAGGATCAGAGTATTCTGGCCCACCAGCTGTAGGCCGTCGGTCTTACCCTCAAAATGTCCGCCCAGAATTGTCAGCGTTGCATTTGCGTTATTGTACACCCATAGGCCCACACCGGAGAATTCCGAATCACGCGTTCCGGCAATGGTGCCGGTCTGCGCCGGAGAGCTGTCCTGAATGGTGGTGGGCCCCTTCTGCACAATCAGGCCCGAAGGGCCTTCCATTCGCTTTCCATTCAGGTCCAGGGTCAAGGGCACTGTCACATAGAAGGCTTCATCTGTTTCCTCAGCAACACAGTCTGCCAGCAGCTTCACCGTCGCATCAGCGCCGTGGCTCAGCGCCTCCTCCAGGGTCCGATAGCCGGTCACGGTGCCGTCTGCGGCGGTCACATTGGCCTCATAGACCTGGCTTCCGCATTTCTGGCAGAGGCCGGTTTCGTCGCTGACGGTGCCCTGGTGGTCGCAGCTGCGGCCGCAGTCGCATTTGCCGCCCCTGTAGTGGCAGGTGGGGTGGGCGGCCACGTGGATCTCCCTGCCCACGAGCTTGGTGGAGTCCGTGGCATCCACGACTTTGCCGTTGTCGTCGTAGAAGGCAAAGCCATCCTCCAGAAGCTCCAGGGCCCGGTCGACGCAATTACTGTCCAGCCCCTGTTCGAAGTGTCCGCCCATCAGGTGGGTGGTGCCGTGGAAGACAACCGGCCACTCAAAGCGCGTGTTCTCTCCCTGTACGGTCAGGTCAAACTGGGCGCTAATGAACGGATCCTTATAGTGAATATTCTCCAGAATCAGCTTTCCGCTGGCATCGGTGTCAATTACTCCCAAGGTGCCGTTTTTCACGGTGAAGGTGCCATAGGGGAAATTGCCCATGTCCAATGTATTCAGGGTATGACCCTGCAAATTCAGGGTCACGTTCTTGCCGCCCACATCGGTGCAGGACACGTCAACGGTTTTGTTCGGCACGTCTCCCGTGAGATAGAAGTTCCCGCCGCTGTACATAAAGTGGCCAACATTGGCTTTGCCTTGCTCTTCATTTGAAATCAGATAGTAGAGGCCGTCATCTCTGACAAGCAGAGCATCCCCATTGCTGCCTTTCTTCTGGCCGCATTGGTCACAGATGCCCTCATGATCGACTGTGGGGTGGGAGCAGCTGCTGAGCCCGAGGGTAACCGTGTCCGTATCCAGGCTGTAGCCGTCGTAGGACAGGGTGCAGTAGATCCGGATGGACTTCAGCCAGGGCTTGCTCTCGTCCTGGGTCAGCATTCCCTCATCATCCATACCATAGAGCCGCACGGTCTCTTCGGTGTATCCCACCATCGGTGTGCCGTCTGCCCGCTTCCACTGGAAGTCGATGGAGCCGGTGTGGCCCTTCGTCAGGTAGGCGGACACGTGGACCTCCCCGGCCTCCGGATCCGTGCTGATCGAATCCACCGGCCGCTCGTAAATGCAGATGGGCGGGCCGGAGACGGTAACCACGGCGGTCCTGCTGGCCTCGCCGACGCTGACCTTCAGGCGATAGGTCCCCGCCTGTACGGTTTTGTCTGTCGTAACGGTAAGGGTCTTGCCGTCGGCAGAGGCCTCCAGGCCGGTATGGGGGCCGATCCATTCGAGGTTCAGGGCGGACAGGTCCACATTCCTGCCGGATAGGGCGAAGGTAGCGGTCTTGACCGTGGCCTCATAGAGGTAGCCCTTCTGAGCCTTCACCGAGAGCATGGGGCCGGTGACTTCGCCGATGTAGACAGTTCTAAATTCCCCTATGCCCGCATTCTTGATCGCTTTCTCATCTGCGGATTCCATCACCGCCGGATCCGCGTCTCCCTTGTTGGAGACTAGGATAGTCAGCTTGTTAACAGCGGCATCATAGGAGGAGGGTCTGTACATGCTGATGCCGTAGTCGTCGCCGGTGGCGTAAAGAGAACCACTCGTCGTTTGCAGGATGGCACAAGCAATACCGGCATTCGAGCCGCCGTAGGCCTCCAGCTTGCCGCCATTCAGTTTCAGATTATAGACGCATACGGCGTTCTGGTCGCTGCCGCTGACCTTAACGGTACCGCCCGCAAGGGTCAGAGCTCCGCCGCTGTTGTAACTGGTGTAGGTGCTGTCACAAAGTGTGGCATCGACCCGGTAGTTGTTGTTGCCGCCTTTGCCCACCAGCTCCAGGGTACCGGTGCCCTGAATGGTCAGGTTCTTGCCATTCAAATCCAGGGGCTGATCGCACTCGATCTTGTTGTCGCCCACCAGGGTCAGGGTAGTGTCCCCGGTGAGCTTGACGGGGGTGGTAAAGGTCCGGTTGTCCCAGGTCACCTCGCCGGAGATGGTTTCCTCCGTCGCCAGGGTGGACACCTGGCTGTTCACCCAGTTGAACAAGGCTTCCAGCTTCTCCACGCCGGTGATCTGCGCCTGCTGAGCCTCGCTCAGGGCATCAAAAGCGGAGTACGCCGCTTCCAGCGCGTCTATGTACGTTTCGGACATATCGCTCACATCGGGCAGTGCGTCGATCATGGCCTGCACCGCCGCCACAGCCTCGTCCTCCCCGGGGGCAGCAGTCTCCTCGGCGGGGACCTCCGCGGCCTTGGGTGCCTCGGTAGGCTCCGTTTCCCCTTCCGTAGGCTCCGTTTCCGCCTCCGTGGGCTCCGTTTCCTCTTCCGTAGGCTCCGTTTCCTCTTCCGTAGGCTCCGTGGTGGGGTCCGTCTCCTCACTGGGGTTGGCAGCCCCCACCACCTCCACAGCCTGGGTGGGATCCGTAGGCTCCTCCGCCCAGGCAGGGGCGGGCAGCATCCCGACACACAGTGCCAGGGCCAGAATTAGACTGATGATTCGCTTCTTCATGGTTCATTCTCCTTTTGCGATAAAATTCCTAACCTTCCCCTGGGGGAAGGTGCCCGCCCCGGCGGGCGGATGAGGGGCAGGCTCCCTTGCGTAAAGGGAGCTGTCAGCCCCAGGCTGACTGAGGGATCGCCTTGCTGTAGGCTTGGTCCGCCCCACACCCGTCAGGGCTTCGCCCTGCCACCCTCTCCAAGGAGAGGGTTTTAGTAGTAGTTTTCCGGATCGTCCA
>ERZ773225.4632-NODE-4632-length-10865-cov-3.605920_pt1 | contig 10865 bp, 10 predicted proteins | sample MGYA00580993_ERZ773225 | MGnify/ENA primary metagenome ERZ773225 (study PRJEB29015, sample SAMEA2737748) | human gut metagenome | biome: human gut; feature: human-associated habitat; material: faeces | place: China | collected 2012 ... | reverse complement strand
TGAAGATCAGCCGCGAGACGAACTACTCCAAGGACAAGAACCTGTGGCATCTGAGCCATGAAGGACTCGACCTTGAAGATCCCGCGAACGAGCCGGATTATGACAAGCCCGGCTTCCTCGAGATGGGCGTTTCGCCGTTCCAGGCGCCGGACAAGCCCACCTACGTCACCATCGACTTTGAGGCCGGCGCGCCCGTCGCGCTCGACGGCGAGAAGATGAAGGCCAGCCAGATCATCAAGAAGCTGAACGCCATCGGCGGCGCGAACGGCATCGGCATCATCGACATCGTAGAGAACCGGCTGATCGGCATGAAGGACCGGGGCGTCTATGAGACGCCGGGCGGCTCCATCCTCTATTTCGCGCACGAGCAGCTCGAAATGCTGACCGTCGACAAGGACACGCTGCATGAGAAGAAGAAGCTGGCCGTCGACCTGGCCGACCAGATCTACAACGGCAAGTGGTATTCCGCGCTGACGAACGCGCTGGTCGCGTTCGCGAACGAGTCCAACAAGCTCGTGACCGGCTCGGTCAAGCTGAAGCTCTACAAGGGCAACATCATCCCCGCCGGCACGACCAGCCCCTATACGCTCTACAGCGAAGAACTGGTTACCTTCGGCGAGAGCGATTACAACCAGGCGCAGGCCGAGGGCTTCATCAACATCTGGGGCCTGCCGACGCAGGTCGAGGCCCTCAGAGAGCAGGGCAAGCTGTAATTCAGACGTAAATTAACTGAAAGGGAGTGACTGAGCATGGCGAAGCTATGGGCCGGGCGCACCGACGGGCAGACCGACCGTCTGGCGGACGATTTCAACTCGTCCATCGGCTTTGACTGCCGGATGTACCGGCAGGACATCACCGGCAGCATGGCGCACGCCGCCATGCTCGGCGCGACCGGCATTCTGCCAAAGGCGGACGCCGATACCCTGATCGACGGACTGCAGAGCATTCTGGACGATCTCGGCTCCGGCAAGCTGCAATTCGATCCCACGTGCGAGAACATCCACATGTTCGTCGAGCAGGTTCTGACTGAACGGCTCGGTGACGTGGGCAAAAAGCTGCACACCGCGCGCAGCCGGAACGATCAGGTTGCGCTCGACCTGCGGATGTATCTGCGCGAGCAGTGCGACGCCATTTCCGCGCAGGTAAAAACGCTGATCGAGGCGCTTGTAGATCGCGCGGAGCACTACAAATCGGCCATCATGCCGGGCTATACGCATCTACAGCGCGCCCAGCCCATCACCTTTGGCCACCACCTGATGGCCTACGCGATGATGCTCCTGCGCGACCGCAGCCGTCTGGCCGATATGGGACTGTACCAGGGACGACGTATCGGGCCTTATGTGGAACAGACCTATCTGCAACTGCTGGAGCAACGTTACCTGCCCTCGCTGTTTAACGGGCTGGTCAAAGCGATGAACGCCGCGCCGCCGGAGAGTGAAGAAAAACTCGCGGTGCTGCGCGTAATGCGAATGCTGGAGGACAAAAGCGGACGTAACAATGAGGTGGTGAAGCAGTATATGGCAAAACGCTGGAGCGAAAAATTCCACGGCCAGCGCGATATCCAGGCACAACTGATGTCCCATCTTGACTACGCGCTGGCTCATACTGACTGGCATGCAGAGCGTCAGGCGGGCGACGGTGACGCCATCAGCCGCTGGACGCCATATGACAAGCCCGTGGTATCAGCACAGAAAGAACTGAGCAAACTGCCTGTCTACCAGCGGGTTTACCAGAGCCTGAAAACGCGGGCGCTGGGCGTTCTTCCTGCCGACCTCAATCTGCGTGACCAGGTAGGGCCAACCTTTGACCAGGTGTTTACATCTGCCGATGACAACAAACTGGTTGTTCCACAGTTTCTTACCCGTTACGGCCTGCAAAGCTATTTTGTAAAACAGCGCGATGAACTGGTTGAACTGACGGCGATGGATTCCTGGGTACTTAACCTTACCCGCAGCGTGAAATACAGTGACGCCGACCGCGCGGAAATCCAGCGCCAGTTGACCGAGCAGTATATCAGCGACTACACCGCCACCTGGCGGGCCGGGATGGACAATCTGAATATCCGCAATTTTGAGTCCATCGGACAACTGACCGGGGCGCTGGAGCAGGTTATCAGCGGCGACCAGCCTTTGCAGCGGGCGCTGACCGTCCTGCGTGACAACACACAGCCAGGCGTCTTTTCTGAAAAACTCTCTGCCAAAGAACGGGAGGAAGCCCTGGCAGAGCCGGATTACCAGTTACTCACCCGCCTCGGGCATGAATTCGCCCCGGAAAACAGTACCCTGGCAGTACAGAAAGACAAAGAAAGCACGATGCAGGCCGTGTATCAGCAACTCACCGAGTTGCACCGCTACCTGCTGGCAATCCAGAACGCGCCTGTACCAGGGAAATCGGCGCTGAAAGCCGTGCAGTTACGGCTTGATCAGAACAGCAGCGATCCGATATTCGCCACCCGCCAGATGGCAAAAACGCTGCCTGCTCCGCTCAACCGCTGGGTTGGCAGACTGACTGACCAGGCCTGGCATGTGGTGATGGTGGAGGCTGTTCATTATATGGAAGTGGACTGGCGCGACAGCGTGGTGAAACCGTTTAACGAGCAACTGGCAAATAACTATCCGTTTAATCCGCGTTCTGCACAGGATGCCTCACTGGATGCCTTCGAACGCTTCTTTAAACCGGATGGCATACTGGATACCTTCTACCAGCAGAACCTGAAGCTGTTTATCGATAATGACCTGAGTCTGGAGGATGGCGATAACAACGTCATTATTCGCGAAGATATTATTGCGCAACTGGAAACTGCGCAGAAAATCCGTGACATCTTCTTCAGCAAACAGAACGGTCTGGGAACATCCTTTGCCGTGGAAACGGTATCGCTTTCAGGCAATAAACGCCGCAGTGTACTGAACCTTGACGGTCAGTTAGTCGATTACAGCCAGGGCCGTAACTATACCGCCCATCTGGTCTGGCCTAACAACATGCGCGAAGGCAACGAAAGTAAGCTGACGCTCATCGGCACCAGCGGCAACGCGCCGCGCAGTATCAGCTTCAGCGGGCCGTGGGCGCAGTTCCGCCTGTTCGGGGCCGGACAACTGACCGGAGTACAGGATGGCAACTTTACCGTGCGCTTTAGCGTGGACGGTGGCGCGATGACCTACCGTGTGCATACCGACACGGAAGATAACCCGTTCAGCGGTGGGTTGTTCAGCCAGTTTGGTCTGTCAGACACACTGTACTGAGGAGGCAGGGATGAATAGTAACGTACTGACACAAACTATCGTTACCGGCAGTGACCCGCGCGGGCTGCCGGAATTCAGCGCCATCCGCGAGGAAATAAACAAAGCCAGCCACCCGTCACAGCCTGAGCTGAACTGGAAACTGGTGGAGTCGCTGGCGCTGGCGATTTTTAAAGCCAACGGTGTGGATTTACACACCGCCACCTACTATACGCTTGCCCGGACACGGACACAGGGACTGGCGGGATTCTGCGAAGGTGCGGAACTGCTGGCGGCAATGGTAAGCCACGACTGGGATAAGTTCTGGCCGCAGGGCGGCCCGGCGCGTACTGAAATGCTGGACTGGTTTAACTCCCGAACCGGCAATATTCTGCGTCAGCAAATCTCCTTTGCGGAATCCGACCTACCACTGATCTACCGCACAGAGCGGGCATTGCAGCTTATCTGCGATAAGCTCCAGCAGGTGGAACTGAAGCGCGTTCCGCGCGTGGAGAATCTGCTCTATTTTATGCAGAACACGCGTAAACGGCTTGAACCCCAGCTGAAGAGTAACACTGAGAACGCCGCACAGACCACGGTCAGAACGCTGATTTATGCCCCGGAAACACAGGCATCTTCCACACCAGAAGCGGTAGTGCCTCCCCTGCCCGGCCTGCCTGAGATGAAAGTGGAAGTGCGCAGTCTGACAGAGAATCCCCCACAGGCCAGTGTGATAAAGCAAGGCAGTACGGTAAGAGGGTTTATCGCAGGGATCGCCTGTTCAGTGGCTGTCGCCTCAGCATTGTGGTGGTGGCAGGTCTATCCGGTGCAGCAGCAACTGTTACAGGTTAACGACACCGCTCAGGGCGCAGCAACGGTGTGGATGGCCTCACCTGAACTCGAAAACTATGAGCGCAGGCTGCAACAACTTCTTGATACCTCCCCGGTACAGCCGCTGGAAACCGGGATGCAGATGATGCGTGTTGCCGACAGTCGCTGGCCGGAAAGCCTGCAACAGCAACAGGCCTCGACACAATGGAATGAGGCACTCAAAACCCGCGCACAGAGTAGCCCGCAGTTGCGTGGCTGGTTGCAGACCCGCCAGGACTTACATGCTTTTGCAGATCTAGTGATGCAGCGCGAGAAAGAGGGACTAACCCTTTCCTATATCAAAAATGTCATCTGGCAGGCGGAGCGGGGACTGGGGCAGGAAACACCCGTTGAGTCTCTGTTGACGCAGTACCATGATGCCCGTGCGCAGAAGCAGAATACAGATGCGCTGGAAAAACAAATTAATGAGCGACTCGAAGGCGTGTTAAGCCGCTGGCTGCTGCTGAAGAATAACGTCATGCCAGAGGCGGCAACCGGTACCACGGCCGAAAAATAATTATTTAATTAAAGGAGATTATCATGGCAAATATAAGTTATTTATCTTTGAGTGGAGAGACACAAGGGCTAATTTCAGCAGGTTGCTCAACGCTTGATTCTGTCGGAAACAAAGCGCAGCCAGAACATAAAGATCAGATCATGGTTTATGCGTTAATGCATTCCATCTCAAGAAGTCAAAATGTCAATCATCATGAATTAATTATCACCAAACCGGTTGATAAATCCTCACCATTGCTGGCAAAAGCACTTAGTGACAATGAAAAAATGGCAATATGTGAATTTATACTCTACCGAACCAGTAAAGCGGGTATTTACCAGCCTTATTATAAAATAAATCTGTCAAAAGCCCGAATATCAAGTATTGATTTTGTCACACCGCATGCTGTCCTGGAAAAAGAACTGGAACCACAGGAGAGAATTGCCTTTATTTATGAAGATATTTCCTGGGAGCATACGTTAGCCGGTACGAATGCAATGAGTAAATGGCAGGATCGTGTACAGTAACTTACTGTAATAACATAATAAATTACTATTGCGGAGAGATAAAATGGCTGGTTTAAGGAATAACAACAACACACAGAATGCACAGTGGGCTGATTATGTGGGTGACATTCTTCGGGGGGCTCAGCCGATAAACCAGCTAGTACCTCAGCACCCTTATCTTAACGACGTCCCACTCATTGATGAGTTAAGGCATCAGAACACTCATCATGTTATTCCCTTGACACTTGATGTTGCAAAAAAAATACTCAGCCCAATAACATCATTTGATTACATTCATTTTATCACTACACATCCTTCAGGTATAAAAGATACACTCGCCTGGTTAGTTAACGCGGGTAAATTAATGACTGAGTTTGATGACAATGGGAAAATTATATTTAACCTTAATGCCTTAAAGTATACAAAAGCAAGTTACTTTGAAATACTTGGAGAGAAATATATAAAAATCACAACATCCAGCCCCTGGCTTTTAGAAAAGCTCGGTAAATATATTTTCTCTTCACGAGCGCCTCAAGTTCTGGAACTCGCTATTGGCTGGCGAGGAGCTTTATCTGAATCAATAAAAGGAGTTAAGTTCTGTATCTGGTTTTCAGTAGCCTGGAGAACCATAGAATTTATTATGAGTTCAGAGCGAGATCTGGTTAATTTTCTTGGCGATTTTTCAATGGATGTGGCCAAAGCAGTTATAGCCGGTGGTGTTGCAACCGCTATTGGAAGTCTGGCTTCTTTTGCCTGTGTTAGCTTTGGCTTTCCAGTAATTCTTGTCGGAGGAGCAATTTTACTGACAGGGATAGTGTGTACAGTTGTTTTAAATGAAATCGATGCTCAATGCCATTTATCAGAAAAATTAAAATATGCAATTAGAGATGGACTAAAACGGCAACAGGAACTTGATAAATGGAAAAGGGAAAACATGACTCCATTTATGTATGTTCTTAACACTCCACCCGTGATATGAGGATTAACCATGCGTTTACATGTTAAATTAAAAGAGTTTCTTTCGATGTTTTTTATGGCCATATTATTTTTCCCTGCATTCAATGCTTCTTTGTTTTTTACCGGAGTTAAACCTCTATATTCAATAATAAAATGCTCCACGGAAATATTTTATGATTGGAGAATGTTGATTCTGTGCTTCGGTTTCATGTCGTTTTCCTTTTTAAATATTCATGTAATTTTACTTACGATAATAAAATCATTCTTAATCAAAAAAACGAAGGTAGTCAATTTCGCCACAGACATAACAATACAGCTAACTCTTATATTTTTACTAATAGCTATCGTAATAGCACCTTTAATAGCTCCTTTTGTCACAGGATATGTCAATACTAATTATCACCCCTGCGGTAATAATACGGGAATTTTCCCAGGAGCAATCTATATTAAAAATGGCATGAAATGTAATAATGGATATATTTCTCGCAAGGAAGATTCAGCAGTTAAATAATTAAATATTCTAAAACAAACAGTTTTTAACTCCGGATTCCATGTCCTTTCTTGCACTGTCTTTGTCAAGAAAAATTTCTTATGCAAAGAATTTTGTATTATTGCCGCCAGAAATTCCTGGCGGCAGATATAATTTATTATTGATAGCGGTTAACCAAATCTTTTACCATCGCTTTATAGGTCTTTTGCTTAAGTTGCATGATTTGCTGCTCTGTCATATCAGTCGTACTGGCTTCATTCTTGTCGGGCAATGGTGGAAGCACTTTATATTCATAATTCACCGGCGACCAGGTAGCCCACTCACCTGTTGCCACATCCACCAGCGTGAAACGTACCAGGTAGCGCAGGGAGATAGCGTCAGTGAGTTTGTCATTTTTATAGTCGGACCATACTGTTGATTTCAGCGCAGAGTCATATTTTCCTGTCTGCAACATATCCTGGTAAACAATAATCGCTTTCTGATGTCCTTTTGCAGCCACAAAACGCAGTGCCTGCATCCAGTTCATATTCTCAGCACTGGCAACATCCTCGTTCTCATTTTTATCTTTGTTTTTGTTACAAGTCAGAGGCTTTTGCCTGTCCGGGATACCAGAGAATGTGGAAACAGTATAATATTTTCGCATCTCCTCCTGCATAATGGTTTCCGGTGCGCGGTTGCCGGATTGAACAAGTATTACAGGAGAATTAAGGGGAACGCGGAACTCATCTCCATCAAGCGCAGCTTGAATATCCTCTTCGGATACGGCCAGAGTGGTTTCATTACCGAATAAATCTTTGTCTGTCAGTTGCTGGGGAGTGTTTTTATTAATATTACTTTGTGTGACTTGAGCTTTTTTCTTCTTTTCATCAATAGAAGATTCAGAGGCACATCCTGCAAGCAGCGAGAATAACACACATATGCAACAAAGCTTTTTTGAATTCATAATTGGACACTCCCTCGCCTGTCATAATGATTAGAATATTTAGCATTGATAACGGACTCTAATTATATACCTCACTTAAATAATAACAAACAAAATCAATTTGAAATATACATTCATTTAATCAATATAAATTTATTCTCTAGAAATATATTTAAGCTGAATGGTTCGATATCATTATTGAATTTTAATGAATGAGACAACAAGCGAGAATCACGCACCTACGCCAGAGTAAAATCATTGAACAGAGAAATGGTGGAATTCAAATACAAAAAAACCGCAAAATTAAAAATCTTGCGGCTCTCTGAACTCATTTTCATGAGTGAATAGTGGCGGAACGGACGGGACTCGAACCCGCGACCCCCTGCGTGACAGGCAGGTATTCTAACCGACTGAACTACCGCTCCGCGTTGTGTTCCGTTGGGAACGAGGCGAATATTACGGATTGCCTCGACCTTCGTCAACGGTTTTTCTCATCTTTTGAATCGTTTGCTGCAAAAATCGCCCAAGTCGCTATTTTTAGCGCCTTTCACAGGTATTTATGCTCGCCAGAGGCAACTTCCGCCTTTCTTCTGCACCAGATCGAGACGGGCTTCATGAGCTGCAATCTCTTCATCTGTCGCAAAAACAACGCGTAACTTACTTGCCTGACGTACAATGCGCTGAATTGTTGCTTCACCTTGTTGCTGTTGTGTCTCTCCTTCCATCGCAAAAGCCATCGACGTTTGACCACCGGTCATCGCCAGATAAACTTCCGCAAGGATCTGGGCATCGAGTAATGCCCCGTGCAGCGTTCGTTTACTGTTATCTATTTCGTAGCGAGCACATAACGCATCGAGGCTGTTGCGCTTACCGGGAAACATTTTCCTCGCCACCGCAAGGCTATCGGTGACCTTACAGAAAGTATTGGTCTTCGGAATATCGCGCTTAAGCAACGAAAACTCGTAGTCCATAAAGCCGATATCGAACGCTGCGTTATGGATCACCAACTCCGCGCCGCGAATATAGTCCATGAACTCATCGGCTACTTCGGCAAACGTGGGCTTATCGAGCAAAAATTCATCGGCAATACCATGTACGCCAAAGGCTTCCGGATCCACCAGCCGATCGGGTTTGAGATAAACATGGAAGTTATTGCCCGTCAGGCGACGGTTCACCACTTCAACGGCACCAATCTCAATGATCTTGTGGCCTTCATAGTGCGCACCAATCTGGTTCATACCGGTGGTTTCGGTATCGAGAACGATCTGGCGTGTAATTGCAGTGCTCATAGCGGTCATTTATGTCAGACTTGTCGTTTTACAGTTCGATTCAATTACAGGAAGTCTACCAGAGATGCTTAAACAGGTAGAAATTTTCACCGATGGTTCGTGTCTGGGCAATCCAGGACCTGGGGGTTACGGCGCTATTTTACGCTATCGCGGACGCGAGAAAACCTTTAGCGCTGGCTACACCCGCACCACCAACAACCGTATGGAGTTGATGGCCGCTATTGTCGCGCTGGAGGCGTTAAAAGAACATTGCGAAGTCATTTTGAGTACCGACAGCCAGTATGTCCGCCAGGGTATCACCCAGTGGATCCATAACTGGAAAAAACGTGGCTGGAAAACCGCAGACAAAAAACCAGTAAAAAATGTCGATCTCTGGCAACGTCTTGATGCTGCATTGGGGCAGCATCAAATCAAATGGGAATGGGTTAAAGGCCATGCCGGACACCCGGAAAACGAACGCTGTGATGAACTGGCTCGTGCCGCGGCGATGAATCCCACACTGGAAGATACAGGCTACCAAGTTGAAGTTTAAGCCTGTGGTTTACGACATTGCCGGGTGGCTCCAACCGCCTGGCGAATTCGTGGCTTGTTTTTACTCTGTTTCATCGGATTTAGCGTTAAAGGAATAGTCCGTTTCCGGGCAACAATAAGTTGTAAGCAACCAAGCGCAGGAATATGCGCATTCAATAGTTTTCCTCCGTGTTTGTTCCACGGGAGAACGTGGAAACGGCTGGCGTGTAGCACTTCAAAATTCAACAAAGAGAGCCAGTCCAGCTGCCGCATCAGAGTAAACATCCGGCTGTTATAGGGCGAGGTTTTGCGCAATACCGGCACAAGTTTGCGTAATCCCATAAAACTGATGGGATTGAAGCCACTAATGACCAGCCAGCCATCATCAATCAATACCCGATCGGCTTCACGCAATAAACGATGCGGATCGGTGCACCACGGCAATGTATGTGCCAGTAGACAAACATCAACGGATTTATCGGCAAAAGGAAGATGAAGTGGGTCCGCCTGTACCTGGACGGGCATTCCTTGCGCAGAAACATTCACTTGATGAGAAACCGCGCACGCTTCGCAATTGATTTCTGCGCTTAAATTGCCAATCTTAAGCAGATGAAAACCATACATTTTAGTGAACCACGGGTTGAGCTGGCGCTCCAGCGCCTTGCGATAAAGCTTTCCCCAGGGCAAATCGCCCCAGCAATCAGGAGCCACGACAGTTTGAGGGACTCTTGCCGGTTTCATCACAACCTTCCGTTTCACACTGAGAGGTAATCTATGAATCTTAACAGTATTCCCGCCTTTGATGACAATTACATCTGGGTTTTGAATGATGAAGCAGGTCGCTGCCTGATTGTCGATCCCGGAGACGCAGAGCCAGTATTAAACGCCATTGCCGCCAATAACTGGCAACCGGAGGCCATATTTCTCACCCACCATCACCACGATCACGTTGGCGGCGTAAAAGAACTGGTGGAAAAGTTTCCACAAATTGTGGTGTATGGTCCACAAGAGACACAAGATAAGGGAACAACACAGGTAGTCAAAGATGGCGAAACTGCCTTCGTTTTGGGGCATGAATTTAGTGTAATTGCTACGCCGGGTCACACTTTAGGACATATCTGTTACTTCAGTAAACCTTATCTATTTTGCGGCGACACACTGTTTTCTGGTGGGTGTGGTCGGTTGTTTGAAGGGACAGCATCACAAATGTATCAATCACTTAAAAAGTTAAGTGCGTTACCTGACGATACATTGGTATGTTGTGCTCATGAATATACCTTATCAAATATGAAGTTTGCTTTGAGTATTCTTCCGCACGATTTGTCCATAAATGATTATTATCGTAAAGTTAAGGAGTTACGGGCAAAAAATCAAATAACACTACCCGTAATTCTGAAAAATGAGCGGCAAATTAATGTTTTTTTAAGAACGGAAGATATTGATTTAATTAATGTAATTAATGAAGAAACATTATTGCAACAACCTGAAGAGCGTTTTGCATGGTTAAGGTCAAAGAAAGATAGGTTCTGATAAAACTTTCTTGTCATCGGCTCCGTTCGCCGTTATGATCGGTCGTCTTTTAAGCAACTATTGACACACACATGAAGGCA
>ERZ773225.4631-NODE-4631-length-10871-cov-2.435466_pt1 | contig 10871 bp, 12 predicted proteins | sample MGYA00580993_ERZ773225 | MGnify/ENA primary metagenome ERZ773225 (study PRJEB29015, sample SAMEA2737748) | human gut metagenome | biome: human gut; feature: human-associated habitat; material: faeces | place: China | collected 2012 ... | reverse complement strand
TGTCTGCTGTGCCAATGCCGAACATGTCGGTTCCGTCGCCGCAGAGTGTGTGCCACCAGCTCATGGCAAACTTTAAATGCTCCTTCATGGGCTTTCCGCAGATTTCCTCTTCGGGGTTATAGTGGCGGAACGCAAACATATTTTTAGAATTTGCGCCTTCATAGGCAATTTTGGGTACGTTAAAAAACTCGTTCATATTTATTCTCCTTTTTATTCAATGAAATTCTTGTTATAAGTCAATCATACCATTGTGTTTCATTGAAGTAAACACAATTATTGTTTAATTTGCGACACTTATTGCTTTTTTATAAAAAGTGCGGTACAATGGAACATAAGAGGTGAGGCAGATGGAAAATGCTTATTTTGAAGAGGTTCACAGGGCTGAAAAAGGATATCCTTACATCAACCCCGACACGGGGAACTTAAGCTATGTGGTTCATTTTCACGACGAGGCGGAAATTGACTGCGTGCGGGAGGGGGAAACGGTTGTCGTTTGCGAAAACGGAAGTTTTGAGGCAAAGCAAGGCGACATTTGCCTGTTTATGCCCGGCGAGCTTCACGGATTTGTGAGCCGGGGCGAAAACAATATTTTTGTAATGAAAGCGGTGGTAACGGGCGCTGAGGGACAGGAAGGTTTTTTAGACCTTTCTAAAATCAGGCTGCTGAAAAACGTTATCACAAAACGGGATGCGGTGTATCAGAAATTGCTTTCCTATGTGCAGGATATTCAAACGGAGCACGCGGGAAAAAAGCCTGGTTTTGAATATGCGGTGAACGCGCTGTCGCTGTCGGCTTTTGTGGAGGTGCTGCGGGGCGTGGGATTTCGCGCCGTAACCACAAAGCAGTCGGCACAAATTGCAGAGAGCATGAAGCTTTTGCGCCACGCGGAGCGGTTTGTGGAACAGAACTATATGCGGCCGGTATCTTTAGAGGAAATGGCGGACTACTGCAACTTTTCAAAATATTATTTTTCCCACTACTTTAAAAAGGTGACGGGGGTAAGCTTTTTTTATTACCTAACGGTATATCGTTTAGAGCGTGCCATGGGTCTGATGAAATCTACAAACCACAGTATGACAGAAATTTCTTATCAGTGCGGGTTTGGCAGCACGCGGTCGTTTAACAGGCTGTTTAAAAAGCATTTTGGAGTAACGCCCACAGAGTTTCGTGACCAGTGAAATATATCTTTGTTTTACACAAAAAATAATGTGAAATGTTATGGAAGCAAGTTGAAGAACGCGATATAATGAATGGCAAATAAAAAAGAGAGCAGGTGACATTTTGTTTGAAAACATTACCCTGGAAATGAGTCTAAAGCCGTTTAAAAAGACAGACGCCCCATTTATCAAAACCGTTTGCGAAACTGCTTTTTCGCAGTGGAAACCGCTTTTAAAGAACGCCGAAACCGTTTCGGTGCTGCTTTGGTGCGCCGACGGGTCGGAGCTTTTAGACTACCGCGGCAGCTTAAACGACGAATTTGAATGGTGTTATTTTTTAGGCGGCGCCAATCAGCGGGAGAACCACCCGCCGGAAATTGACCCCGAGGGCAAGGGACTGCACACCAGAAACTATCTTTACACAAAAAATCCTCCCCAAATGACCTACCAAATTTTAAAAGAAATTATCTGTGCGTTAAAAACTGCGGGGAAAAAAGTGCTAGGGGAGGACAAACAGATTTTGGTTGGCGAAACGGTGGACCCCGGGCCGGAGTTTGCCGTTTCAGATTTTAAATATAACCGACACAACGAAATTTGCCTGGGGCAGGACATGGGCAAGGGCACCATGATTTGCGCCCACGCGCGCCTGAAAGGCGACAACGTTCACTATGCCGGTTTTCCAAACGGCATACCCGACGGGCTTCCGTTCGGTACGTTTTTAGGCCGGCAGTCCCAGGCGTTTTTAAGCGACTTGGGGTTCGACTATTTGTGGCTTTCTAACGGATTGGGCTTTGGACGCGAAACCTGGAGCGCACACGGCGCAATTTTTGACGGCGAACGGTTTGACGCCACAGCGCTTCCTGCTGTGAAAAAGGAGGTGCTGGAATTTTGGAACCTGTTTCGTGCCGAGTGCCCCGACTTTCCGGTTCAGACCCGTGGCACAAACATGTCTTGCGGCATTGACATGGCTTCAGACGGCGTGCCTCTTTCTGCAATTTACAAAAACGCCAAGGGCGTTCTTCCGCCGCCAAACTCGCCCTGGGCGGCGCTGAATTTTGATTTTGGCTTAGAGCTTATGGGGCACATGTCGCGAATTGCGGAGCTGCCGGCCAACGAGTTTATGTTCCGCTACTACATTCACGACCCCTGGTGGGTGAACTCGCCGTGGTATGACCGGTATGGCGGCCAGCCCCACGACATTTATCTTCCCGGGGCGTTGTCGCGGATTGATGAAAACGGGAAAATTGGCCTGCCGACGCATTTTAACATTTTATCTATTGACAACTCCTTCGGCGACATGCCGGAAAGCTGTGTATATGAGCCGCTGCCCCACATTTTAAAGGCAAGAAAAGACGCCCCCGACGGGGTTTCGCCGTTGGTTTGGGTATATCCCTTTGCAGAATATGGCGAAGCAGACAGCGCAGAAGCGCTTTCCGCCATGTATCACGGCGACTGGTTCGTTCGCGGCGCAATTAATTGCGGCATGCCGTTAAATCAGGTGGTTTCCGGCGACATTTTTGCAGGGCTCAACAAGCAAATGTTTTGTGAAAGCGTGGTTATCACCCCTGTTCCCTTGGCTGGCAGCAGACACGAGCGCACGATGATAGACTATGCAAAAAACGGGGGAAAGGTAATCTTTTACGGCGGCGGGGAAAATGTTCCGGAGGCGTTTTGCGGGCTGTTTCCTACAGGAACGAAAGAGCGAAGCGGCGTGGTTTGCCGCGGCAGCGCAGTTTGGGTGCAGTTTGGAGCTTCAGAGCGCGAAATGGTTTGTGCCTTAAAACACTTCGGAATGGAGCTGACCTTCAGCAAGGAAAACAGCGCAAAGCCCCCGGTTATGACAATTCACAGGCACGACAACGCCTATATGTTTTCGGTATATTCGCCCAACACCACGGTGGAAACAAAACTGAAAATGTCCTTGGGTGCGCCGGTATTGATGGGATATGAAACCGAGGTGGAAGGCGGCACAGCCAGCTACCATTTTCCGAAGGCGGAGCACCGGGAATGCAGGGCTTTTGTAACCCAGAAAAACGGCACAGTAGGCGCCCGTGAGGTTGCGCCGGCGAGCGCACAGTTCCGGCGCAGAATTGAGCTTTCCGGCTTAAACCACGCCACGGTGCGGCTGTTTGGCGAGCAATATTGCGCAGACAATCTTACCTGCGTGTTAAATTCCCAGCCGGATTTCTATTTTGTAGGCGACCCGTGTGAGGGAACGTATGTAACAGACGGCCACGGAACCTATTATGAATTGCACGACGTTACGGGAACGCTGGTGTTTTCTATGCCCGTGAGAGAAGAAAGAAGCTAAACGCTTTCATTTTCTGTGCTGGCAAACAGGCGGTTTAGTCCCTTCTCGTCGGACAAAAGCTCTAAAATGAGCAGGGAACCAGTTTTTATGCCGTGAACGAAGGCGTCTTCGGTTTCGATGGTAAGCTGTTCGATGTGCAGGTCAATTAAATTTTCCAGCCGGCGGTAATCCGCTGCTGTTAAAGCATTGGCAAGCTCTTCTTGCTTTTTTTCGATTTCATCAGCAAGTTCTTCATAGCGTGGCGTGATGAAGTGGGCGCTGTTGGCATAAATTTCGCCGTTACAGAGTTTGGTTAAGATGGTATCCATGTTTGTGCTCCTTTCTGCTTAAGACATAAATAAATGTTTGACAAATGATTGCCGTAATGGTAAAATAAAACTGCTACGGATTATTTTTATACGGCATTTTGTCTATTTTTGTTTATGAAAATATTTTAGCACGTAAAACAAGTACAGTCAAGTGTAAAAGTTTGATAAATACGTATTTTGTTAGTTTTTCACAAAAAAGAGGTGAGCAATTTGAGTACTTTAGACAGAATAATGCTTTTATTAAAAGAGCAAGGTAAGAAACAGAAGGACCTAACTGATTATTTAGGTATTACAAAAAATGTTTTTACTGACTGGAAAGCTGGCCGGATAAATTCGTATATGAAATATTTACCTCAGATTGCTGAATATTTTGGTGTATCTACCGATTACCTCCTGGGAAATGAAAGAGAGCAAAGCTTTCACGCAATTGGTGTGAATACGGTTTTATACAGGAAAAGTGGAGACGTTATAGAAGAAAAATATAATGACGAGCAGATGGAATATGTCGAAAAATTTTTAAAATCTATTAAAGAGAAATAAGCGGCGGGAAATCCCGCCGCTTTGTTTTTAAGGGGTTATAAAATTGTTTCCATTCCAAACTTTTGCGGTTTTAAGCCGCACTTTTCATAAAATTTCTTTGCACTTTCATTACACGCCCACACGTTCAGCGTCACGTTGTAGCAGCCGCTTTTTTTCGCAAAGTCTACAACAAATTCATAAAGCTGTTTTCCAATGTGCTGACCACGGAGGGTTTCGTCCACGCATAGGTCGTCAATATACAGCGTTTTAATATCTGTCAGAATATTGTCGCCGATATGCTGCTGAAAAATGCAGAACGCATAGCCGAGAACGTTTTCACCGTCTGCGGCCACAAAAACCGGCCTTGCGTCGTCTGACAAAATTTGTTTTAGCTGGCTGTCGGTATATTTTTTTGCGTCCGGCTGAAACAAGTCCGGCCTGCCGTTGTGGTGCACCGCAAGTACTTGGCAAAGCAAACGGTTAATTCCGGCCATATCCTTTTCTTCTGCGCGTCTAATCATCATTTGCAACCGCTCCTTTTTTACCCATATTATAGCACAAACCCACCCGAAACACAAGGGCTTCGAGTGGGTTTTACCGGGAAAAATTTATACTTCGCCCTGAATGACATTTGCGCACATGGGCGGGGTCTTTTCGTAACGGGACTCCATTTTATGATATAGCTTTTGCGTGTCGCTGGTTTTGAAAAATTCCATCATTTCTAAAACATGCAGGGCCAGCGCTCCCGACGCTTTGTTTTCTCCGCTGGACAAAATGCATTTTGCCATGTCGCTCACCCCAAGCCCACGGCTGTTTTCTGAATAGTTGTGGGTGAGGGGCACTTCGCGAAAACCCGACCCGTCTTTCGTAGCGAGCAGAACCGGCCCGCCAAAGGTGTTGGGGTCGGGAACCAGCAGGGTTCCCCGGGTGCCGTAAAGCTCAATTCTGGGAAGGCTGGTTTTCGTTACGTCAAAGCTGGTGGTTATGGTGCCGATTGCGCCGTTTTCAAACCGAATCATGCCGGAAATATGGGTGTCGGTTTCAACGGCCATCTTCGTGCCAAACTTCTTTTCGCTGGTTATGGTGCGGTTTGGGAACGTAATTGAACCCATGCCGCAAACTTCTTCGGCGCCGCCCATTAAGTTCACCAGCGCGGTTAAATAGTAGGGGCCCATGTCAAACATTGGGCCGCCGCCCGTTTTATAATAAAATTCTGGGTCGGGGTGCCAGCTCTCGTGGCCGGGGCAAAGCATAAACGCCGCCGCGCCCACCAAATCGCCGATGAAGCCGCTGTCAATCAGCTTGCGGCAGGTTTGAATGCCCGCACCCAAAAACGTGTCTGGTGCACAGCCTATGAGCAGCCCCTTTTTCTCCGCCAGGCGAACCAGCTCTTTCCCCTCGCCAAAGTGCAGGCTTAAGGGCTTTTCCGTATATACATGTTTTCCGGCCTCTAACGCCTTTTTGCAAATGGGGTAGTGGGACTGGGGTGTAGTGAGGTTTAAAATAATTTGAATTTCAGAGCATGCAAGCATTTCGTCCAACGTCATGATGTGTAAAATTCCATATTTTTCCGCCGCCTCTTTTGCCCGGGCTTCGTCTAAGTCGGCGCAGGCATAAACATTGGTGTTTAAAAATACCGTAGTGAGATTTTGAAAATATATTCCGCTGATGTTGCCGCAGCCGACAACGCCAATGTTCACTTTTTCCATTATTCTGACCCCTCCTTTATCGTGCCGCCCAGATAAGGCCGCGCTTCATCAGTTCTTTTGCTTCCGGAATGTCGAAAATGTCCGGCGTGTGGCCTAAGGAGTTATAATAAATTTTGCCCTTGCCCCATTTTTTTGTGAACACCACGGGCACGTCAACGTGTCCGTTTGCCGCGTGGGGGCCGTCGATAACGGGGAACGAGGTGGTGGCTAAAACATGCACCGCAGGGTCTGTGTGTATGTAATATTGCTCGCTGGTAACGTCAAAATCGCAAATGCCCTCCGTCAGCGGACTGTCTGCGCTTTTTAAAATGTTAACGGTGTAGTGCGCCTCGGCATTGCCCGGGTGCGCCACCCACTGTGCGCCGGTGATGAACTGCCATGTGGTGTTGTTTCGAAACGCGTCGCACATGCCGCCGTGACAGCCGGCCATGCCAACTCCTGCCGCCACCGCCTGGCTGACGTTTTCTGCATACTCGTTCGGAATTTCTCCCATGGTCCAAATGGGCACAATGAGGTCATAGGTTTTTAATTCTTCTGCTTTTGCAAAGGCGTCTAATGAGTCAGACTTGGTAACATCAAATCCGGCTTCGGTGAGCCAGCCACCAAACAGCTCAGACAGGGGAACGGGGTAGTGCCCCTCCCAGCCTCCATATACAATCAGTGCTTTTTTCATAAACGTTGTCTCTCCTTTTTTATTTTTTGTTACGTCAAATTATAAGCCCCGCGTATTGTAAATGCAAGACAGATGTGATATAATCATAGACAAAATTGGTTTAAGGAGGAACGGCGCATGTTTTACCAGACACAGCCTGTGGCACGGGGCGGTAATTTTTCGTTGTCAAGAATGAAGCCCTGGAACTATCCGTTACACATGCACAGAAGTTTTGAACTGGTTTGCGCAACAAGTGGGGAGCTGTGTGTTACGGTGGAGCACCGCGACTATATGGCGGCGGCAGGGGAGGCAGTGTTAATTTTTCCGCACCAGCTTCACGGGTTTCAAGAAAAAGGCGCGGGGCACGGCTTTTTATCAATTTTTGCCCCGGAGCTGTGCGCGTCGTTTTACAACCGGTTTAAAAACAGCCTGCCGGTGGAAAATCTTATGCCGTTTACATATGACTTTGAAAAAATTTCAGCTTGCAGCGACATTTTCAGCATTAAGGCGTTTTTATACAGCGTTTGCGCAGCAGCTTTTAAAACATTAAAATTTGTTCCCCGGCCCGCCAGGCAAGAGCGCACGCTTTTGGACAAAATTCTTGTCTTTGTTGAGGATAACTACAAGGAATCCTGCACGCTTTATGATGCGGCCAGGGAGCTGAAATATGACTATGGCTATCTTTCCAAATATTTTTTAAAAAACATTGGCACGTCTTTTAACGACTATGTTAACCGCCGCAGAATTTCAGACGCAACCTATCTTTTGCGCAGCGGCGAAAACACAGACATTGGGGAAATTGCCATGGAATGCGGATATGACAGCATTCGTTCGTTTAACCGCAATTTTAAAAAGATTTGTGCAAAAACGCCGAAAGAATATCGCGCCGGCATTGACTAAGGTTTTAAAAATTGATATAATAATAGTAAGATTAGATAGAAAAACGCGTTTTTGGCGGGAGAAAACCAATGAAAAAACTATTAAAACGGCTTATTTTGCTGCTGCTGTTGGCCATAATCTGCGCCGGCGCATATTTCACTGCGGCAGGGTATGTGATGTATAAAAAAGCAACGCAAGCCATCAGCGTTGTTCAAAAGGTGAAAGAGGTGCGCACGGAGGACTGTTACACCACTTTAGACCAAATTCCCGATATTTATGAGGACGCTGTGATTTCAGTGGAGGACCACAGGTTTTACAAGCACCACGGCGTGGACGTGATTGCTTTAGGGCGGGCGCTGGTGAAAAACATTCAGACCATGGAGTTTTCCCAGGGGGGCAGCACCATAACTCAGCAGCTTGCAAAAAATTTATTTTTTACCAATGAAAAGAAAATAGAACGTAAGGCCGCCGAGCTTTTTGTGGTGTATCAGCTTGAAAAAAATTATGCAAAAGACGTGATTTTAGAGCTTTACATCAACACGGTTTATTACGGCGACGGATATTATTGTGTGAAAGACGCGGCGGAAGGGTATTTCAACAAGGAACCGGCGGAAATGACCGACTATGAAAGCACCATGCTTGCGGGAATTCCCAATGCGCCTTCGGTTTATGCGCCTACGAAAAACAACGATTTAGCCCAAAAGCGGCAGGAGCACGTGTTAAACCGCATGGTGAAATGCCGTACAATCACCGAGGAACAAAAACAAAAAATTTTAGCGGAGGCAGACTAAAAAGCCAAAAGGGAGGAAACCGGAATGAAAAAATTATTCACCGCATTTGTTTTAACCGCGGCAATGCTTTGCTTTGCAATGGGCACCGCTTTTTCCTATGACGTGCCCGAGGCCTATATGGGATTTTCCGTTTCCGACCAGTGGTATGTGTTTTCAAAAAACATGACGGACGACGCGCTTTTAAACGCGGTGGGGCTGACTGCCGACGAAGTGAACGAAGCGCTGTTTAAGTCTGACTGTGAATATTTCATTACCAACCCCACGGAGGACAGTGAAATTTATGTTAAGGTGAAGAAAAACGACTTGTCCTACGAGTTTTACAATATTTTGGAAACGGACGACCAGACAATTAAAAACGATTTAGACCGCATTTTAAAAGACGGCTTTTCCGTGGACGGGTTTGAATATAACCCGGAGAGCGTTTCCATTGTGCCTTATTCCCAAATGAAGTTTATCACCGTGCCGGGAACGGTGCAGTTTGACGGGAAAAAACACGGAATGGTGTTCGGCGCAACCTTTGTAAACGGCAACGGCATTTCTTTTTTGCTGTATTTAAATAAGGAAGCGGCAGGGGAGGCAGATTTGAAAACTATGTCCGACCTGGCAGGGTCGCTTTCGTTTACGGTGATTAAGGAAAAAGGGGAAAGCGGTGAGGCTTTTAACACTGACAGCAAAAACGGAGAAAAAGAAAAGCCGGAAAGCGCCCTTTCATACATTGCAGGCGGCTTGGGCGGCCTGGCGCTGGTGGCGCTGTGTTTATATTTCATCGATAGAATTAAAAAATCGGAGCGTAGGGAAGATCATGAAAACAGAGAAACTGGAAAAAACAAAAAATTTAATCAATAAATTAACCGACACCCACAGCCTTTTGAAAGACGAGTGGGTGTATTTGCTTCAAAATGCAGACGTGTGCCGGGATTTCGCATTTAAAAAGGCTTGCAGCATGCGGGACAACATATACGGCAAAACGGTGTTTATCCGCGGCCTGATTGAGTTTACAAACTATTGCAGAAACGACTGTTACTATTGCGGAATTCGGCGTTCGAACAAAAACGCCGCCCGCTACCGGCTGAATAAAGACGACATTCTCTCCTGCTGTGCGGAGGGCTACCGTTTGGGCTTTCGCACCTTTGTGCTTCAGGGCGGGGAGGACATGTATTTTTCTGACGACGAAATGTGCAGAATGATTTCGTCCATCAAGCAGGCATATCCCGACTGCGCGGTAACGCTGTCTGTTGGCGAGCGGGACAGAAGCACTTATCAGCGCTTTTACAACGCCGGGGCAGACCGCTATCTTCTGCGTCACGAAACCGCCACAGACAACCACTACCGCAAGCTTCATCCGGATGAGCTTACGCTCAGCAACCGCGTAAAGTGTTTGTATGACCTAAAGGAAATTGGGTTTCAGGTGGGGTGCGGCATGATGGTGGGTTCGCCTTATCAAACCAACGAACATTTGGCAGAAGATATGCTGTTTTTAGAAAAATTTCAGCCGCACATGGTGGGTATTGGGCCGTTTATTTCGCACAAAGATACGCCATTTAAAAACGAGCCCAACGGCAGTGCGAAAAAGACCATTTTTATGGTTGCGCTGACGCGCCTGCTGCTTCCGAGCGTGCTGCTGCCTGCCACAACGGCTTTGGGCACGCTGGACGAAATGGGGCGGGAAAAAGCGGTTTTGGCCGGTGCTAACGTGGTAATGCCCAACCTTTCGCCGAAAAATGTGCGGGAAAAATATATGCTCTACGATAACAAAATCAGCACTGGGGACGAGGCGGCGGAATCTCTTGCTTCCCTTGCCCTGCGCATGGAAAAAATCGGATATGAAATTGTTTCCGCCCGGGGCGACTTTGCGGGTTTTAAGCGCAAATGATGCGGACAGCGGCGGGCGTTTCGTTTACTCTCACGCGGAAAAATGTGAAAAACATAAATCTCCGGGTGACGGAGCGGGGCGTGTTTGTGTCGGCTGGCAAGCATGTTCCGCTAGCTGCGGTTGACGGATTTGTTGCGCAAAAAGCGGACTGGATTTATAAAGCCCTGCAAAGGATTGCAGCCCGGATAAAGAACATAAATGCGGAGGCCGCGCCGCCGGCTTGCCAGTGCGAAGCAATTTTCGCACCTTTTGTTGCCCGGGTTTGGGAACTGTTTCATGACAGAATGGAGCAAAAACCGAAAATTAAAGTAAAGCATATAAAAAGCGCGTGGGGCATTTGCCATTTTAAGGATGGATATATTACGCTGGCCGCACGGCTGGCAAACATGCCGCCTGCGGCCATTGAATATGTGGTGCTGCATGAGTTTGTCCATTTTTTTGAGCCAAACCACGGGGCGGGATTTCATAAGATGATGGCGCAGTTTATGCCTGACCATCAAGCGCGGAGGAAACTGCTGAAATGAACGGAAGATTTATTGACAGCATTCAACTGAAAAGGGAAATTGGGCGGGGGTCCTATCTGAGAGAAATTCCTGCGGTACAGTTTTTAATGAGGAATCACTCAATTGTGTTTGACAGCGACGTGACGTTTTTTGTTGGAGAGAATGGAAC
>ERZ773225.4620-NODE-4620-length-10901-cov-5.219897_pt1 | contig 10901 bp, 10 predicted proteins | sample MGYA00580993_ERZ773225 | MGnify/ENA primary metagenome ERZ773225 (study PRJEB29015, sample SAMEA2737748) | human gut metagenome | biome: human gut; feature: human-associated habitat; material: faeces | place: China | collected 2012 ... | reverse complement strand
TGCGAAGGTCGAGATAGAACTGATAGTCCTTCTCCTTCAGGCCGCACTCGTGCATGCGCTGCACAAGCATGTCATAGTTGTCCTCACGCTGGCTGCCGCCGATGATCTCGCCGATGCCGGGCACAAGGCAGTCCATGGCCGCGACAGTCTTGCCGTCGGGATTCATCTTCATGTAGAACGCCTTGATCTCCTTCGGATAATCCGTGACGAAGACCGGGCGCTTGAAGATCTGCTCGGTCAGATAGCGCTCGTGCTCGGTCTGCAGATCGCAGCCCCAAAAGACCTTGTAGTCGAACTTGTCATTGTGCGCTTCGAGCAGCTTGACAGCCTCGGTATACGTCACATGGCCGAAATCGGAGGTCATGACGTGGTGCAGGCGGTCGATGAGGCCCTTATCGACAAACTGGTTGAAGAACGCCATCTCCTCCGGTGCATGCTCGAGCACATAGGCGATGATGAACTTGATCATATCCTCAGCAAGCTTCATGTCGTCGGAGAGGTCGGCAAACGCGATCTCCGGCTCGATCATCCAGAACTCTGCTGCGTGGCGGGTGGTGTTGGAGTTTTCGGCGCGGAAGGTCGGACCGAAGGTATAGATATTGCGGAACGCCTGTGCAAACGTCTCGCCGTTGAGCTGGCCGGAGACGGTCAGGTTCGTCTCCTTGCCGAAGAAGTCCTTGCTGTAGTCGATCCTGCCGTCTTCAGTGCGGGGCAGGTTATCAAGATCGAGCGTCGTGACCTGGAACATCTCGCCCGCGCCCTCGCAGTCGGAGCCGGTGATGAGCGGCGTATGGACGTAGATGAAGTCGCGCTCCTGGAAGAACTTGTGGATGGCGTAGGCGATGAGGCTGCGGACGCGGAAGACGGCCTGGAAGGTGTTCGTGCGCGGACGCAGATGCGTCACGGTGCGCAGATACTCCATCGAATGGCGCTTGGGCTGGATGGGATAATCCGGGGTGGACGGGCCCTCGACGAAGACCTCGCTCGCCTGCAGCTCAAACGGCTGCTTGGCCTCGGGCGTCAGGACCAGTGTGCCGGTGACGATGACGGCCGCGCCGATGTTCAGCTTGGAGATCTCGGCGAAGTTCGCGAGCTCGGAGCCGTAGACGACCTGTACCTGCGAAAAGAACGTGCCGTCGGACAGGTTGATGAAGCCGAAATTCTTGCTTGCGCGCAGATTGCGCACCCAGCCGCCGACCTTGATCTGCTTGCCGGCATAGGCGTCAGTCTCTTTGAAAAGGGAACGGACAGAAATGAGCTGTTCCATGGTGATCGATCCTCTCTATGATAAAATGTCGGAAGTTACAGAAGCAGGATGCCCGCGCTGCGGCAGGCGTCGATGGTGGCCTTGTCCCAGATGCTCGACTGGACCTCGCCGATGTGGCAGGTGCCGATCATCAGCATGCACACGCGGCTCTGGCCAATGCCGCCGCCCATGGTCAGGGGCAGCTCGCCGTGCAGGAGCATTTTGTGGAAGGGCAGATCGCGGCGGTCGTCGCAGCCGGCCAGCGTCAGCTGCCGGTCGAGCGAAGCTTCGTCGACGCGGATGCCCATGGAGGAGATCTCAAACGCGCACTCCAGGACCGGGTTCCACATCAGGATATCGCCGTTGAGCTGCCAGTCGTCATAGTCGGGCGCGCGGCCGTCATGCGGCTTGCCGGACTTCAGCTTGCCGCCGATCTGCATGAGGAAGACCGTGTGATGCTCGCGCACGATGGCGTTTTCGCGCTCCTTGGGGGTCTTGTCGGGGTAGCGGTCCTCCAGCTCCTGCGTGGTGATGAAATACACGTCGCGCTCGAGCTTCGTGTGCAGGCTCGGGAAGGCGACGCCCAGCGCGTCGTTCGTCTCGCAGACCGCGCCGACGATATCGCGCACGGTACGCTTGAGATAGTCCACGGTGCGGTCTTCACGGGCGATGACCTTTTCCCAGTCCCACTGGTCGACGTAGACGGAGTGGAGGTTGTCGACCTCCTCGTCACGGCGGATGGCGTTCATGTCGGTGAAAAGTCCCTTGCCGGGGTTAAACTCATAGCGCTTGAGCGCCAGGCGCTTCCACTTGGCCAGCGAATGCACGACCTGCGCGTTTACCCCAACGTCCGGAATGTCGAAGCCCACCGGCCGCTCATACCCATTTAAGTTGTCATTCAGGCCGGAATTCTCCTCCACAAAAAGGGGTGCGGATACTCTGCGCAGATTCAGCGCATTGCCCAGATTGACCTGAAAATTGCTTTTGATGAATTCAATGGCGCGCTGCATTTCGTACGTGGACAGCGGCGCGCGGTATCCCTGCGGGATCACGAGCTTGCTCATAAAAATGGGCTCCTTTCTGAAAAATATGCCAAAATTATAGTATAGCTTCCCGAATTTTGCAAGAGATATTTATGCAAAAGGGAAAACTTTGCGGCGAGGCCCCCGCGGGACACTTTTTCGCCAATTCCCGCTTTTCTTTTGCCCGGATTTATAATACAATAATACTGGCCAATATCGGTCTTCCGATGATATATTTTAGATGTGGAGTGATTTCCCTTGCAAACGGTTTTGCTGGTCTTCGACATCGGCACAAGCGGCCTGAAAGCGTCGCTCGTCGATGAGAGACTGAATATTTTGCGAAACGTGACCACCACCTATCCGACGCATCACCGGCCAAACGGCGGTGTGGAGCAGGACGCGGCCGACTGGTGGATGAGCGCGGTGCGCGCGATGCTTATGCTTCGCGAGCTCGTGCCGGAATACCTCAAACGGGTCGACGCAATCGGCATTTCCGGCCACATGCTGGGGCTTCTGCCGATGGACAGTGACGGGCAGGCGCTTCGGCCGGCGATCATTCGGCGCGATACACGCGCGAAGGACGTGGCAAAGGCGCTGGAGGATACATACGGCGCGGACTATTTCTACCGCATTTCCGGCAACGTCCTGACCCCGAACCTCACGCTCTCCAAGGCCGTGTGGCTGAAGAGAACCGAGCCCGAGGTCTACGAGAGAACCGTGAAGTTCCTGCAATGCAAGGACTATCTTGTTTATCGCCTGACAGGTAATATGGACTCCGGCGATTTTTCGGACGCGTCGCGCGCCGGGCTCATGAACCTCTCCACGCGCGATTATGACTACGATATGCTGGACGACCTCGGCCTGCACGCCGAAAAATTCCCGACGCTCCGCCCCTCCTGCGCGATTGCGGGCAGGCTCACCGAGGAGGCGGCCTACCATCTGGGGCTGCGCGCGGGGATCCCGGTCTCCGTCGGCGGCGGCAACGGCATGTGCGAGAGCGTGGGCGCGGGTGTGGCGCAGGATGGGGCGTATTACATGAGCCTCGACACGGCGGCATGGATCGCGGGGCAGTCGAAGGAGCCGTTTTTCGATCCCCAGCGGCGGCTGGGACACATCTGTACGTTAGATGGCCGGAGCTTTTCTGTCTTCGGCGCGATGCGCTGCGCGGGGAAATGCGTCAACTGGGCGCAGAAGCTCTTTGAGGTCGGCTCGCCGAGAGCCTTTGACGCGGCGGCCAGCAATATCCCGGCAGGCGCGGACGGGCTCATCTTCCTGCCTTACTTAGAGGGCGAGCGGTCTCCTGTTTATGACGAACAGGCGCAGGGCGTGTTCTTCGGCATGACCCAGCAGCACCGGCGCGAGCACTTTCTGCGCGCGGTACTCGAGGGCGTAGGCTGCGGCCTGAGCCAGATTCTGGACGTTCTTCGCGAGCGCGGCGAAATTCTTGATCTTCGCATCATCGGCGGCGGCGCGAAGTCAAAGGTCTGGAAGCAGATCATCGCGGACCTCTGCGAGGTGCGGCTGCACGACGTGACGACGTTATCCGACTCGGCGGCAACACTCGGCGCGGCTGCGGCGGCAGGCGTCGGCATCGGGCTCTTTGACAGTCTTTCGCAGGCGGTCTCCTGCATCGCGCAGGCGAGCGTCCTTTCCCCCGAGGAGGAAACGTATCCGGCCTATCGCGCCCTTCGCGCCCGATACGACTGCCTCTATCCGGCGCTTGCGCCCGTGTTCCATCAGAAATAAAAATCCCGCCCGTAAGATCATGCGCTGGTCTTGCGGGCGGTTTTTCTGTCTCAAGTGTTATCGGTGTGCTTGCAGCCAAGCGTAAATTGCCTCTGCGGCGGGTCTGGCGGTGGATTCCTGCATGGCGTTTCGCATGGAAGAAAGGCGCGCTTCGTCGTGCGCAAGCGAAAGGGCCAGGTCTGCGATTTTTTCCGGGGTGTCCGCTGTGACAGCCATGCCTGCGCGGAGAAAATAGTCGAGGTTGTGCTCCTCGCAGCCCGCGACCGCGTCAATTAAAACCATCGGAAGATTTGCCGCGGCAGCCTCGCTGGTGCTTAAGCCGCCGGGCTTTGTCAAAAATACATCCGTTCCTTGCATGAGCTTCGGCACGTTGTCGATCTGCCCCAGAATCCGAATGTTCGGGTAGTCGCCCGATAGCTTCGTGAGCTTTTTGAGCAGCGTCTCGTTTTTGCTGCAAGCCACGGAAAGCACGTCGGTATCGTTCATTTTCTCGCGCAGCACCGCCGTGATTTCCGCCATCGGCCCGCAGCCCATGCTTCCGCACATCATAAGAAGGTGCGTCTGGGAGGGGGCGATTCCGAGCGCTTTTTTTGCCTGCGCTTTGTCAGAGGCCTGATAAAACGCTTTTCGTACGGGCATGCCGCTTGCAATGAGCTTGTCCTCCGGAATTCCGCAGCGGACGAACTCGTCCTTGAGAAGCCCGGACGGCATGAAGTACCAGTCAAGTCTGGAATCCGCCGTGCACGGAGAGCAGGTGTAGTCGGTTGAGACGTGGCTTGTTGTGATGCTTAGGCCCGGATGGCGGCGGAGAACCTCCGTGAGCGCAAGCGCGGGAAAGACGTGCGTGCAGATAACGTTGTCATAGCCGTTGGTTACAATGTAGTCGTACATCCGGTCTGCACCGGAGGTGATGTATTTGTAGACGGGCGTTCCCTCGCGGAACAGGTCGTCTTTTTCTTCGGCTTTTTCATATCCAGCGCTGAAAAATTTCGGCGCGTGCAGATAGATCCGCGTGTGCCAGTTGGAAATGAATTTGGAGGCGCGCTTGGAGATAAACAGCAGTGCGTCGATGACGTCGCAGGTCTCCCCGCGGCTCTGATAGACTTCCTGAATGGCCCGGGCGCAGGAATTGTGCCCGGCTCCTGTGTTGCAGCTCAAGATCAATGTGCGCATGCTCACGCCTCCTTTCGGCTCGTTCGGCGGGTTTGCCGCGCCAGAAGCTTTTGCAGCCGCGGGCGGTTGTAGCGCTGAATGAGAAGAAACGGCAGATTGCCGAATACAATATAAATAACCGTCAGGAAAACGCCGCCTGTTCCCGGCCAGATTTTAAGAAGAAACAGCCCCGCGATGCACAGAAGTCCGTGCGTGAGCTCCGCGACGCAGGTTTCCTGAATCATCAGGGGTAAGTCCTGCGCGGTCTTCTGTGTGAGGGCTTTTGCGGGCATGAGCTTTTTGAAAAGCCTGCTCATATCCGGTACCTTGGATTGCCACTTGCGAATCTGCAGCGCCTTCCAGAGCCTGTCCTCCCACGCGTAGGTGCGGAAGGGGAATTTTTCGGGGTGCAGCCAGCGCTTCGGCAGCAGTCTTCCGAGGAAAAAGGACAAAACGCCAAGCGCGGCGGCATAGGCAAAACAAAGGATACATTCTTTCATGGACACGTCGACTCCTTCTGCTTTCGGATTTTTTCAGCATAGCACAGACATGTGTTCGAAAAAATGGACAATTGCGATTAAATGCCCCCAAACGCGACACTTTTGGAAATTTGCCTAAAAACCGACGCGCCCCAGCGGGGATTCAAGACAGACGAAAAAGCGGCCCACCCGATTGGGTGAACCGCTTTTGGAGGGGCTTTGCAGATTCGAACTGCCGAAGGTTCGCCGCAAGCGGCCAATCTTCGTTTGCCGGATTGGATCTGCGCTTCGCGCATGAGGTCGGCAGTTCGAATACCAAGAGATGCGAAAAACCGGTTCATCCCAATGGGACAAACCGGCTTTTGGAGCTGCTGGGCAGATTCGAACTGCCGACCTCGTCATTACCAATGACGCGCTCTACCGACTGAGCTACAGTAGCATGGCTGTTTCAAACAGCTTCATCATTATAGCATAAAGAAGCGGTTTGTCAAGAGGGAAATCGAAAAATGTTTGGAAAAATTCCGGGCGCGGCAGAAAAATAGTGCTTGCTTTTCACATGCGTATATGATAAAATACCCAAGTCTGTGAAAAGGACGGTCCTCTGCCACGGCCGGCACTGCGGTGCAGCGGCATTTTCCGTGCGGCATGAACGTCTTAATTTGAAGGAGGACAATACTATGGATCTGATGAAGGCTCTGACCAGCCAGTACATGAAGAAGGAACTGCCCGAAATGAACGTCGGCGATACGGTTCGTGTTCATGTCAAGATCAAGGAAGGTTCCCGCGAGAGAATTCAGGTTTTCGAGGGCACCATCATTGCCAAGAAGCATGGCGGCATTGAGGAATCCATCACCGTGCGCCGTATCTCCTACGGTGTCGGCTGTGAGAAGGTTTTCCCGGTTCACGCGCCCAACGTTGTGGACGTCGAGACTGTCCGTCACGGCAAGGTTCGCAGAGCAAAGCTGTACTATCTGCGTGACCGTCTGGGCAAGGCCGCCAAGGTCAAGGAAAAGGTCTAATAGCGATCGAAAAAAGAAGGGCTCGGGTGAGCCCTTCTTTTTTCGTTTGGCGGAAAGCGGGGCTTTCCGCCAAAAAGATTGCACCGCGACTGCGCGCTCGTCAAAGCAAACTCCATATCCTTCACTCCGCCGCAAGCGGCAGAGTTCATACATTCCGTTGCTTCTCCTCTCCAAGTCAAAACCATAGGTTTTGACTTGGTATAAGGGGCAAAAATTCCACACTTGCAAACCGTAAAGTATTTTTCCGGTCAGCGGAGCCGCCGGATAAAATGGATTTCAAATTTATTTCGCCATCTGCGGATGGCAAAACTCTGCGAGGCTTTTTACTCTGATTTTCGGGAATGGCACTTTCTTTCTGGGCGGAAATTGTGTATAATGTCTTAGAATACGCATGTGAGGTGCAGAGTATGGATTTTGAAGAAAACAGACCGGCGCAGGATGTGCCGTTGGAAGAGAATATAGAACAGACACAGGACGAGGGAACCGCGCAGGAAACACAGCAGAATGAGGCGGTGCGGCGGGAAAAGCAGTATGAGACGTTTACGATGCTGCATGACCTCGTGTACATTCTGGCGGGCATCACGCTGGTGTTCGTGTTCTTCTTCCGGCTGGTGGGTGTGGACGGAAGCTCGATGTACCCGACGCTCGTTGACCACGACTATCTGGTTTTAGAGAGCAATTTCCTCTACCGGAGCGTCCACGCGGGAGACATTGTTGTCATCGACCCGCCGGAGGAGGCGGGCTTCAGCGGCCCAATCGTCAAGCGCGTGATCGCGACCGGGGGCCAGACGGTGGACATTGACTTCGACGCGGGCGTTGTGTACGTCGACGGCGAAGCGCTCGAGGAGAGCTACGTCTTTGAGCCGACCTACCGGAGTTTCCGAGAGGTAGGCGACGGGCTTGACTACCCCGTGACGGTTCCGGAGGGAAGCGTCTTCGTGCTGGGCGACAACCGCAATCACTCAGCCGACAGCCGCTATGCAAAGCTTGGCTGTGTCGATGAGTCCCGGATCTTGGGCCGCGTGCTGCTGCGGATCATTCCCGGACGGCAGACAAATGAAGAAGGAGACGTCGTCGGCGGCCGGGACTTCCGGCGCATCGGCGCGGTAGCATAAATGGAAGAACAGAAAAACAGCATGAACATCCAGTGGTATCCCGGTCATATGACCAAGACCCGCCGGATGATGGAGGAAGATCTGAAGCTGGTCGACGCGGTGTGCGAGATTTTGGACGCGCGCATCCCGATTTCCAGCCGGAACCCCGATATTGATGCGATCTGCGGCAAAAAGCCCCGGATGGTGATTCTGAACCGCATTGATATGGCGGACGCTGACTTAGTCGGCCGGTGGAGCAATTACTTTAAAGGCAAGGGCATGGCCGTCATCCGCACGGACTGCAAGTCGCGAAAGGGCATTAACACGTTTGCCCCCGCCGTGCGGCAGCTGCTGGCAGAAAAACTCCAGCGATACGCGGAGAAGGGGCAGGTCGGGCGGCCGCTCAAGCTCATGGTCGTCGGCATTCCGAATGTCGGAAAATCGACGTTTATCAATCAGATCGCAGGTCGGAAGGGCGCAAAGGCGGAAAACAGACCCGGCGTGACACGCGGCAAGCAATGGGTGAATGTGGACGGAGGCTTACTGCTTTTGGACACCCCCGGCATCCTCTGGCCGAAATTTGACGACCCCGAGGTCGGCATGCGCCTTGCCTACACGGGCGCGGTGAAGGACGATATCTTGGACACCGAGACGCTCGGCTGCCATCTGATGGAGCTTCTGGCGCGGGAATATCCGCAGGCGCTCGTGGAGCGGTACAAGATTGAAATCCCGACGAAGATCGACGGCTGGGAACTTTTGCAGGCGGCAGGCAGGAAGCGCGGCTTCCTCGTCTCCGGCGGCGAGGTCGATACGGAGCGGATGGCGAAGGTGCTGCTGGAGGAATACCGCAGCTGCAAGCTTGGAACATTCACGCTGGAACGTCCGGAGGAGCTGGCATGAGAGAAGAACCGAAGGATTTATGGCTCTATGAGCGAGAAGCGTTCGCGGAAGGGTACCAAGCGGTCTGCGGCGTAGACGAAGCGGGACGTGGCCCTCTGGCGGGGCCGGTGTGCGCGGCGGCAGTGATTTTGCCGGCGGGACTCGTCATTGACGGGCTCAACGACTCCAAAAAGCTGACCGACAAAAAGCGGCGTGAGCTTTTCGATGTGATTACCCAAAACGCTGTGAGCTATGGTATTGCGATGGCGTCGGAGCGGGAGATTGACGAGATCAATATCCTGCAGGCGACGTTTCTTGCCATGCAGAGGGCGATCGACAAGCTGGATGTCCGGCCCGATCTGGCGCTCATCGACGGAAACCGCGCGAAGAACTTTGGCCTTCCCGTGCGGACAATCGTGAAGGGCGACAGTCTGTCGGCGTCCATTGCGGCGGCGTCTATTTTGGCGAAAGTCACGCGGGATCGGCTCATGGAGGAGCTGGACGAAGCGTATCCCCAATACGACTTTGCCGTCCACAAGGGCTACGGCACGAAGCGGCACTATGAAGCGCTGCGCGAATACGGCCCATGCCCGATACATCGGAGAACCTTTCTCAAAAAGCTCTATGGCGAATAAAACAGAGCTTGGCACGTGGGGCGAGGCGATCGCGGCGGAGGCGTTACGATCCCGGGGCTTCACAGTTGTCGAGCAGAACTACAGGTCGCGCTACGGTGAGATCGATATCATCGCAGAAAACCGGGAGTACCTGGTCTTTGCCGAAGTCAAGCTCCGCAAGAGCGCGTATTTCGGCGCGGCGCGCGAGTTTGTGGACGCAAGAAAGCAGGAAAAGTTGCGCGCGACGGCTTCTATGTGGCTCGAGAAGCATGAGACGAGCTTACAGCCGCGGTTTGATGTGATCGAAATTTATGCGCCGGACGGGATGCAGACGAAGCGCCCGCAGATCCGGCAGATAGAGGATGCGTTTATATGAAATATACGGTAGTAGACGGCCACTGCGACACGCCGATGGAGCTTTGGCTGCGGCAGGAGAACCTGCGGAGCAATACCTGCCAGGTATCGCTCGAACGGGCCAAAAAGCTTTCGGGTTACGTGCAGTTTTATGCATTCTGTACGGTGTGGCTCGAACAGGACGGGAGCTTTGAAGCGCACTACGCGGCCGCTTTGGAGCATTTTAACCGCCAGCTGGACGAGAACAAAGACCAGATCGTCCGCTGCAAAAACGAAGCGGATGCGCGCGCGGCCATCGGGAGCGGAAAATACGGTGCGTTCTTGTCGATCGAGGGCGCGGAGGCCATTTCCTGTGACCCCGGAAAATTAGAGCTTGCCTGCGCGCAGGGCGTGCGCATGATCGCACCGGCGTGGAACGCGCAGAATGCGCTGACCGGAAGCTGCATGACAGGCGGGGGTCTGACGGCGCAGGGCAAAGAATTCGTGCGCCGGGCGCAGAAGCTTGGCATGATCCTAGATGTCAGCCATATCTCGGAGAAAGCGTTCTGGGATCTTTGCGACATCACAGAAAAGCCGTTTGTGGCGAGCCATTCCAATTCGCGCGCCATCTGCAAGCATGTCCGCAATCTCACCGACGAGCAGTTTAAAGCGTTGTGCGAGGCGGGCGGTACGGCGGGGCTGAATCTCTACGGCGCATTTTTACGCGATGAGGGCAGGCCGACACTGGAAGACGTCTGGCGTCATATCGAGCATTTTTTGGAGCTCGGGGGAGACGGACATATCGCGCTCGGCGGCGATCTGGACGGATGCAGCGTGCTGCCGGAGGGCTTTGCCGGTGTGGACAGCTATGCAATGCTTGCGCAGTGGCTGGAAGACAGGAAGCTGCCAAGCAGTACAATAGAAAATATATTCAGTGAGTCTTTATTAAAGGTTGTGAAACAATGCACTATGTAAGCACCAGAAATCCAGAAATACGCCTTTCCGCGGCGCAGGCGATCGTTCAGGGGCTCAGCCGCGACGGCGGTCTGTTCTTGCCGGAGGAAATTCCGCAGATCCCGTTAGAAGAAATCAAGGCGCTCTCGAAGCTGCCGTACCCTGAGCGCGCGGCAAAGATCATGAAGCGGTATCTCGAGGAATTTACCGAGGAAGAGCTGCTTGGCTTTGCCGAAAAGGCCTATGGCGCAAAGAAATTCGACGACCCGAAGGCCGCGCCCGTGAAGGACCTGGGAGATGGCCGGTATATCATGGAGCTCTGGCACGGGCCGACGTGCGCGTTCAAGGATATGGCGCTTCAGA
>ERZ773225.4615-NODE-4615-length-10910-cov-2.965730_pt1 | contig 10910 bp, 11 predicted proteins | sample MGYA00580993_ERZ773225 | MGnify/ENA primary metagenome ERZ773225 (study PRJEB29015, sample SAMEA2737748) | human gut metagenome | biome: human gut; feature: human-associated habitat; material: faeces | place: China | collected 2012 ... | reverse complement strand
TCCCTTGTCGGCCTCTTCGAACAGCCCCTTTTTGTCCTTCGTCGCACCCGTGAAACTGCCGGCGCGGTGGCCGAAGAGTTCGCTTTCGAGCAGCTCTTTGGAGAAGGCCGAGCAGTTGACCGCCACGAATGCCTCTCTGGCGCGCGGCCCGGCTTGGTGGATCGCCTGTGCGAAGACCTCCTTGCCTGTTCCGGTCTCGCCGGTGAGCAGTACCGACGTGTCCGTCGCAGCGACTTTGCGCGCGAGGTTCACGGCCTGTCGGAGCGCCTCCGACGAACCGATGATGCGGTCGAACGAATGTTCGTCGGAGAGTTTCGCCTCGAAACGCGCCAGTCGGCGCTGCATCCGCGCCTTCTCCGTCGCACGGCTCAGCAGCGGCAGTATCTTGTTGTTGTCGTCGCCTTTGGTGATGTAGTCGAATGCGCCGTTCTTGATCGCCTGCACGCCGTCGGGTATGTTGCCGTAGGCGGTGAGCAGGATGACTTCGGCGGCGGGTGCGATCTCCTTGATCCTGCCGACCAGTTCCACGCCGTTGCCGTCGGGGAGTTTGACGTCGCACAGCACGACGTCGGGTTCGTATTGGCTGAGCAGCCGGAGGCCCGTGGTACAGTCCGGAGCCTGCTCCACGTCGTATCCTTCCAGTCCGATGATGCGCGCCAGCAGCGCACGCAGTTGGGGTTCGTCGTCGATAATTAGAATTTTCGCCATTGCGGTTAGCGTTCTTTGCGGCAAAGGTACGACAAAATTCGAAATTGTCGACATGCTCCTGCGGCGGCCGTCGCGGAATCCTGCCGTCCGGTTGTGGGGTGTGTCTCCGGTCGGAATTGCGATGCGTTCCTGCCGGTCAGGCCGCCCCGTCGCATATCCGTCCGCCCGATCCGGACGGCGTAACGGAGGGCGAGAGTGAAATTATTTCGGAAAAAAATTAACAAAATTGTTGAATGTTTCGAAACTCTTCGTATATTTGCACTGACAAAATTGTTAAATCAAAATGTTAAACAAAGGTAGAATGGGAGAGAAACCGATGCGGAACAAGGAGCAGGCGATTCTCGAAGCGGCCGAACGCGAATTCATCGTCAAGGGATTCGCGGGGGCGCGGACGACCTCGATCGCCGAAGCGGCCGGCGTGACGCACGCCATGCTGCACTACTATTTCCGGACGAAGGAACAACTGTTCGAACGTATCCTCGACGAGAAGATGCGGTTGATGGGCGAATCGGTGCTGGCAGCCTTCGGGCAGCCGGGATTGCCGCTGGCGGAGCGGCTGCGCGACGGAATCGAGCGGCATTTCGATTTCATCATGGCCAATCCCGACATGCCGCGCTTCATCGTCAACGAAGTCTTTTCGCGGCCGGAACGTTATGAAACGATGCAGGCGCGCATCCGTGAGATCGCAGGCGTCCTGATGTGCGATATCCAGCGGGAGCTCGACGCCTCGGCCGACCGCGGCGAAACGGAAAGAATCGACGTGCGGATGCTGTTGCTCGACATCATCTCGCTCAACGTCTTTCCGTTCATCGCCTATCCTGTCATCGAACCGATTCTGGGTGACCTCACGGCCGACCGCGAACGTTTTTTCGCACGGCGCAGGGCGGAAAACACGGAGGTGATCCTGCGGCGACTTAAAAAATGCGACTCATGAAACGGATCGTTTTACTGTGCGGGTGTCTGCTGGTCTGGGGTTCGGCCGACGCCCAACTGACGCTCGACTCGTGCCGTCTGCTGGCGCGGAACCATTACCCCGAAATCCGGCGCTACGACCTGGTGCGGCAGACGGAGGAGTACACGCTTTCGAATGCACGGCGGGAGTGGCTGCCGCAGCTGTCGCTTTCGGCGCAGGCCACGTGGCAGACCGCCGTGCCCGCGTTCCCCGATGCGCTGACCGGTATGCTTACCCAGTACGGCGTCGGGATGCCGGGGATGAATAAGGACCAATATAAAGTGCAGTTGGAAGTGACCCAGACGATTTGGGACGGCGGAAAGTCGGCTGCCGACAAACGCATCGCCGAAGCCGAAGCCGCCGAACAACGGCAGGCGACGGATGTCGATCTCTATGCGTTGGAGGGGCGGGGGGACGACCTCTATTTCGGCATTCTGCTGCTCGACGAACGGGTCGCGCAGACGAAACTGACGCTCGGACTGCTGCGGAGCAACCTCGACAAGGTGCGTTCGCTGCAACGCAACGGTGCGGCGATGCAGAGCGATGCCGATGCCGTCGAAGCCGAACTGCTGACCGTCGAGCAGCAGCTCGCGCAGGTCGAAGCCTCACGTGAGAGCTACCGCCGGATGCTGGAACTTTTCATCGGAGAGGAGCTGGCCGGTCGGGCGCTCGTGCGGCCGGACGTCGCGGAGCCCGCTTCGTTCGAGACCGCACGTCCCGAACTGGCGCTGTTCGACGCGCAGGCCGAGAAGCTCGCGGCGCAGCGACGGCTGGTGAAATCGGCGACCCGTCCCCGTTTCGGACTCTTCGCGCAGGGATACTACGGGTATCCGGGCATGGACTACTTCGAGAGCATGATGTCGAACGACTGGTCGTGGAATGCGCTCGTCGGATTCCGGATGTCGTGGAATTTCGGGGCGTTCTACACGAAGAAGAATTCGCTGGGCAAACTCCGCACGGCACAGCGGCAGCTCGATGTGCAGCGCGACGTCTTCCTCTTCAACACACGGTTGCAGACCGTCGAGGAGAGCGGCGACATCGCCCGCCTGCGCCGCGCGCTGGCCGACGACGTCCGCATCGTGCAGCTGCGCCGTGCGGTGCGCGAAGCCGCAGAATCGAAGCTCCGCAACGGGGTGATCGATACCAACGACCTGCTGCGCAAGATCACCGAGGAGGCGACGGCCGCCACGGCACGGTCGGCGCGGGAGATCGAGTTGGTGAAGACGATCTATGAATTGAAACATACGATAAACCGATAAGACTATGAAACGATTCATTATTTACGGTGCGATCCCGCTGTTGGCAGCCTCCTGCGGGGGCGACGGGGATTTCGATGCCACGGGGACGTTCGAAGCCACGGAGATCGTCGTGTCGGCCGAAGCTGCCGGGCGTATCCTCCGCTTCGACGCCGAAGAGGGTGACGTGCTCCGAGCCGGCAGGCAGGTCGGTGCCATCGACACCGTACAGCTCTATTTGCAGAAATTGCAGCTGGAACGTCAGCGCGCTTCGGTGCGGAGCGGCCGTCCCGACATCGGGAAACAGGCCGCGTCGCTGCGCGAGCAGATCGCCAAACAGCAGACCGAACGCCGTCGCGTGGAGAACCTGTTGAAGGACGGTGCGGCCACGACCAAACAGCTCGACGACATCGACGCGCAGTTGAAGGTGCTCGGCGGGCAGTTGGACGCGCTGTTGTCGACGCTGGAAAACAATGCCGTGTCGATCGACGAGAATTCGTCGGCCATCGAGTTGCAGATCGCGCAGGTCGAAGACCGGCTCGCCAAGTGCCGCATCGCGTCTCCCGTGACGGGAACGGTGCTGGCCAAATATGCCGAGGCGGGCGAACTGGCCTCCGTCGGTCGGCCGTTGATGAAGGTCGCCGACCTCGACCGCATCTACTTGCGGGCCTATTTCACGTCGGATCAGTTGGCCGACCTGCGTCTGGGCCAGGAGGTGACGGTGACGGCCGATTTCGGCGGGGAGCGGCAGCTTGACTATCCGGGACGCATCGTGTGGATCGCCTCCGAGAGCGAATTCACTCCCAAAACCGTTCAGACCCGCAATTCGCGGGCCGGACTGGTCTATGCGGCCAAGATCGCCGTCGAGAACGACGGCCGGTTGAAGATCGGCCTTTACGGAGAGGTGAAACTCTAAGTGCGACGACGATGCGGAATGCCATAGAGATTCACGCCCTGACCAAACGTTACGGTATCCTCACGGCGCTCGACGAGGTGTCGTTCGAGGTCGGGCGGGGCGAGCTGTTCGGCCTGATCGGTCCCGACGGAGCCGGCAAGACGACGCTTTTCCGGCTACTTGCGACGCTCGTCGCACCCGACGGCGGCACAGCCTCGGTCGACGGGCTGGATATCGTGGCCGACTACAAGCGCATCCGTGAGCGGGTAGGCTACATGCCCGGACGGTTTTCGCTCTATCCCGACTTGTCGGTGGGGGAGAACCTCGCTTTCTTCGCGGCGCTGTTCGGGGTGGAGATCGCGGAGAACTACGATCTGATCGCGCCGATCTATCGCCAGATCGAACCGTTCCGCGCACGCCGTGCGGGAAAGCTTTCCGGCGGTATGAAGCAGAAGCTCGCACTCTGCTGCGCGCTGATCCACCGGCCCGCGGTGCTCCTTCTCGACGAGCCGACGACGGGCGTGGACGCCGTGTCGCGCAGCGAGTTCTGGGATATGCTCTCCGAGTTGAAAGGCAAGGGGATTTCGATGCTCGTTTCGACGCCCTACATGGACGAAGCGGTGCGCTGCGACCGCGTGGCGCTGTGCGATGGCGGGAAGATCCTGGCCGTCGACACGCCGCAGGGTGTCGTCGGGCGGTTCGACGAGCCGCTCTACGCGCTTGCGGGCGACGATATGTACGGCCTGCTGCTCGAAGCGCGCCGCCATGCCGACGTGAAGGAGTGTTCCCCCTTCGGCCAGACGCACCACCTGATCGCGGGCGAGGGGTTCGACGCCGGACGCTTCGTCCGCGAGACCACCGCGCGGGGATTCCGCCGTGTGACGCTCCGACCGGTCGGGGCGGGAATCGAGGATGTGTTCATAAAACTGATGCGCCATGCGTGAACCGATCATATCCGTCAGGGAACTGAGCAAGCGGTTCGGCGATTTTACCGCCGTAGACCGCATTTCGTTCGATGTGGCGCGGGGCGAAATCTTCGGATTCCTCGGCGCCAACGGCGCCGGAAAGACCACCGCCATGCGGATGTTGTGCGGATTGAGCTATCCCACGTCGGGAAGCGGTACGGTCGCCGGTTACGACGTGATGCGCGAAGGAGAGCGGATCAAACGCCGCATCGGCTACATGAGCCAGCGCTTCTCGCTCTACGACGACCTCACGGTGCGGGAAAATATCCGGCTTTTTGCCGGAATCTACGGTCTTCGGCGGATGCAGACGCTGCGCCGCACCGTCGAGCTGCTGCATCGCCTCGATTTCCGCTCGGAGGCCGATACGCCGGTAGGTTCCCTGCCGCTGGGCTGGAAGCAGAAGCTCGCCTTCTCGGTGGCGACGCTCCACCGTCCCGAAATAGTCTTCCTCGACGAACCGACGGGCGGTGTCGATCCGCTGACGCGCCGTCAATTCTGGGAGATGATCTACGAGACGGCCGCCGCAGGGACGACGGTCTTCGTTACCACGCACTACATGGACGAGGCGGAGTACTGCTCGCGGGTGTCGATCATGGTCGACGGGCGGATCCGCGCGCTGGGAACTCCGGCCGAATTGAAAGAACAATATGCCGCAGGGTCGATGGACGAGGTGTTCCGCATCCTGGCCCGCACGGCCAAACGCTCGGAATAAGATGAAAGGATTCTTCTCGTTCGTCCGAAAGGAGACGCTGCACATCCTGCGCGACCGGCGCACGATGCTCATCGTGCTGCTGATGCCCGTGGTGCAGTTGCTGCTGTTCGGCTTCGCCATTTCGGTCGAGGTCAACAACATCGACTTCGCCGTCGTCGCGTCCCATCCGACCGAAGCGGTGCGCCGGCAGGTGGAGCGCATCGCGGCCAATCCCTATTTCACTTTCGGAGGGTACATCCGCCAGGACGAGGCGGACGAAGTACTGCGCACGGGAGAAGTCGGGGCCGTGGTCGTCTTCGCCGCCGACTACGACCGGCGGACGGCCGGTTCCGGCGAGCCGGACGGTGCGGCGATCCAGTTGATTTTCGATGCCTCGAATCCCAACGACGCCTCCTCCGGCGCAGGGTACCTGCGAAGCGTCCTGCTGGCGGAGGGGACGGGCGGCGCGCCGACGCCCGAACTGCATCTGCTTTACAATCCGCAGATGAAGAGCTCCTACAACTTCGTGCCGGGACTCATGGGATTGATATTCATGTTGATCTGCGCCATGATGACCTCCGTGTCGATCGTCCGAGAGAAGGAGACCGGAACCATGGAGGTGCTGCTCGTGTCGCCTGTGCGGCCGCTGCGGATCGTCGTGGCCAAGATGATTCCCTACTTTCTGCTGTCGTGCGTCAACCTGGCGACGATCCTGCTGCTGGCGCGTTTCGTGCTGGGCGTGCCGATGTCGGGCAGCGTCGTGGGACTGGTGGGGCTGTCGCTGCTCTATCTCGTCCTGGCGCTCGCGCTGGGGCTCTTCATCTCGACGATGGCCGACAGCCAGGTGACGGCGATGCTCATTTCGGGCATGTTGCTGATCCTGCCGCTCATCATACTCTCGGGGATGGTCTTCCCGATCGAGAACATGCCCGGCGTTTTGCAGGGAATCTCCTGTATCGTTCCCGCCCGCTGGTATATCGAGGCCGTGCGCAAACTGATGGTCGAGGGGTTGCCCTTCGCTGCCGTGCTGAAAGAGTTTGCCGTCCTGGCCGTCATGACCGGTGCGCTGATCGGCGTGGCGCTCGGAAAGTTCAACGATAAACTCGAATAACGATGCGAACACTACTCGTTTTACTCGACAAGGAGTTCCGGCAGTTCTTCCGCAATCCGTTCCTGCCGAAAATGGCGGTCGCCTTTCCGATGATGGTGATGCTCGTCATTCCGTGGATCACGACGATGGATGTCCGTCATGTCGGCGTCTCGGTGGTCGACAACGACCGCTCGACCGCTTCGCGGCGGCTCGTCGGGAAGATCGGAGCCTCGGACTATTTCCGGCTCTACGGTGTCACGGAACATTACGGCGCTTCGCTGGCAGCGCTGGAGCGGGGCGATGTCGATGTGATCGTCGAGATTCCCGACGATTTCGAACGTTCGATCGCGGAACGGTCGCCCCGCAGAGTGAGCATCACGGCCAACGGCGTGAATGCGTTGAAGGGGAGTCTCGGTTCGCAGTATATGGTGCAGACCGTCATGGGAACCCTCGCCGAACTGCTCGCAGAAGAGGGTGTCGCACCGTCGCCCGACCTGATTACGGTGCAGAACCGCTACAATCCGACGCTCGACTACCGTGCCTACATGATCCCTGCGCTGATGATCATGCTGCTTATCATGCTGTGCGGCTTCCTGCCTGCACTCAATCTGGTGGGAGAGAAGGAGCGCGGGACGATCGAGCAGATCAACGTCACGCCCGTCGGCCGCCTGACCTTCACGCTGGCCAAACTGATTCCCTATTGGATCATCGGTCTGGCCGTGCTGACGGTCGCCATGTCGCTGGCATGGCTCGTCTACGGACTGACGCCCGTCGGCGCGGTCGGTGCGGTCTATCTGGCCGCCGCGCTCTTCATCGTCACGATGTCGGGACTGGGCGTGGCGATCGCCAATCGATCCGATACGATGCAGCAGACGATGTTCGTGATGTTTTTCTTCGTGATGATCTTCGTGCTGATGAGCGGACTGATTACCCCGATCGCGTCGATGCCCGGCTGGGCGCAGGCGATCACGCGGCTTCTCCCGCCCCGTTATTTCATCGGGATCATGCGTGCGGTCTATCTCAAAGGTACGGCGCTCGGGGAACTGTGGGGCGATTATGCGGCGCTGGCCGGTTTCGCCCTTGTCTTTGGTATGTCGGCTATACTGACTTGCAGGAAACGGACGTAGGACCGCAGAGCGCTTGGAAACGGGTATTTCGGTAGGAAAAAACGAATTTGTCCGACAAGATGCATGTATTCGAAAAATAATCCGTATCTTTACGAAAATGCTCCGGTAACCGATCACGAACGATGTGCTGTTCGGAGGGGCCATTGCGGATATTCTGGCCAAAATCTCTGCATGATGTGCGAAACGGAGATTTTGGCTTTTTTATTGCTACCCGAATACCTCGGGGTTTGGACGACCTCGAACTGACTGCTTAAATCGAAATAAACATGGAAGAAAAACGAATTTACGAAACACCGGAACTGTCGCTTTGCGACACGGCCATAGAGCGAGGATTCGCGGCATCGATGGATACCTCGACCGAGGAGATCACCCCCGGAGAAGAGGTGGATTGGTAATTTAAAAAACACAGCTATGAGAAAAATCTTATATTTACTCCCCGTCGCTGCATTTTTCGTCTCCTGCGTCGCCGACAGTATACAAGAGGAACTTTCGACCTCGCAGGGGCAGCACGGCGTTTGTCTGTTCGACGCTTCCATTTCGGAACGGGAGGGGACACGCGTCGTCGGAGAGTGGGGTACCGACGGCATTCTCGCCGAATGGGAATCCTCCGACCGGATCGGCGTCTTCGCCGGCGACGAAACAGGCGGCCGTTTTCACCGTCAAGGAACTTGACGGTACGAACGCCGTATTCGAAGGCGAGACGATTGCGGACGCAGCCTCCTATCTCGCTTTCTATCCTTACAGCGAGTTGTTGGGACGCGAGGGAACGTCCCTCTCGGGGAAGATGAATTTCCTGCAACGTTATAGTTCGCCCGGATACGGCGAGAACCGGATCGGCATCCAGCCGGATTTCTTCCCTATGCTCGCATACTCTCCGACGGGCGCGCACAGTCTCTCATTCAGACAGATGTGTGCCTACATCCGGGTACGGGTACGCGCCTCCGCAACCCTTGCGGGAGATACCTATCTCAAATCGGTCATTCTGCAAGGCAACGACGGCGAGGTGCTCGCCGGCGAAGGCATCCGGGTTGCGGTCGCCGCGGCGGACGATGCGTCGCTGAATATCCGTACCGGCGACCCTGTTCTGAGCGTCGATGCTTCGGAACAGACCTATTCGGCCGTGGCGCTCGATCTGACCGACCCCGACCAGCCGGAGGGCGAGACGAACGGCAGTCTGCTCTCGCAGAGCGAATTCACGGAGTTCTACATCGCCCTGCCTCCGCAGAATTTCGCGAAGGGGTGCAAACTGACCTTCATAGATACTCGCAACCGGTACATGGGCACCCTGACTTCGAAACCCTTCAACGCGGCGCGGGCGCAGTTCGTAACCTTCCGCGCCGGCGGCGGGGAGAAGGTGTTCGAATACATCGCCGACAACGCCCTGATCTGGCAGGACACACCGAGGCTGCTCCTGCATGCGAACCGTCAGGCCGAATCCCCGAGCGGGTACGATCTGACGGGCGGCAGCGATGCCAATCTCGCCAATTGCTATGTGATCACTCCGTCGATGCTGGCGGCGCATCCCGACGGACTCTTCTGCTTTCCGGCCAAATCGCCCGTCCAGTCGGGAACGGTCTATTGGGACGACCTGCTGCTCGACACGAACGACTACATGGTCTTTACCGTCGACAAGACGATGGCCCGGACGGGAGGTAACGCGGTCATCGGCTATCTCGATCCGGCGACGGGTCTCGTGAAATGGAGCTGGCATATCTGGGTGGTGACCGACGAACTCTTCGCCAAGGATCAGGACTACGAACGGCAGGAGGGAGAGCAGACGCTTATCTACCGCATGATGGACCGGAATCTGGGTGCGAACGATCCGACGGGTTCCGGCGACAAGTCCCGTTCGTGTCTCTACCAGTGGGGGCGCAAGGACCCCTTCTCGAACGCTACGACCGTGTACGGCCCCGAGGGCAATACGCTGGACATGCACTCGTGGCCCAGTTGCGAGGGGTATACCATCGATCCGGTATGGAATGCCCAGATCGGCCGCAAGTCGGGGGATTATCTCTACAACGGCACCGTGGAGTTCACGCTCTCGCATCCGGCGACCTACATCTCCTATGCCGATGAGAAGGATATATCGAACCCCAATCAGACATGGCTGCGCAGCGATGTTCCGGGGCATCAGAACGACCGTCTCTGGGGCACCTATTTCGAGAAGGAGGCCGTGGGCGCCGCGACCGTTCTGCTCTCGAAAAGCGCCTTCGATCCCTGTCCGGCTGGGTACCGCATCCCCCTGATCGCACCTTTGAAGTTCACGGGAAACGATGTCGAATCGTATACGACAGAGGGCGTGTGGCTCTACGTCGATTCGCAGCGTTCGGTGAAAGCTTGGTATCCCTATGCGGGATCGCGTTTCTCGAAAATGGACGCTTCGGGTAAACAGATCGGTATTCTGGGATATACGGAGGGGGCTTCGGGGCTTTACCAATTCAGTTATGCGGCATCGATTTGGAGCGCCACGCTGGAATTCGTGCAGGAGATCTCCGTCGGCACCTCCTGCAATTCGGACGATTTGACGGTTACCGGGTACAGTAGCACAGGCTATCGGCCGGAGTTCGTCTATGAAGGACCCTATGCCCGGAGTTTCGCCCTCGCTGTCCGCTGCGTCAGAGAGGATGCGAACGGAATTGTACGGTAGCCGGACGAAGCAAGCATGGTATCTGCGGGAGACGAAAACAATGGAAATACCGTTCGAAAAGTCTGATCCGACGGCCTCGCGGTTGCCTCCTTTTGCGAAGGTTCGTAATTTTATTGGAGTATGACCTCTCCGCCGACTTTTGAATGTGTACGGCGTGGTGAAATCCCCTCGGTGAACGCTTTGTTGTAAACGGCTTTCGGCACGTCGGATTTCGAGGCTGTCGAGTTGCTCTTGTTTCCATTCGGGGGCAGGAGCATTCGAGATCATGCAGGTAGCTGACCGTAATTTCGTCGAAACGGATATTGGTCGAGCGGAATTGTTGCGGGATTGAAAACGAGACTTAGTGTTTCGACGCCGAGCCGATTTTTCCCACCGATTCCGACAGTGCAATCGTGCGGCGGAAATATTCGGCTATCGTGCAATAGACCCTCCGTCCGTCGGTTTCCAGCACATTGTCCAGCGTTACGGGGACCTCCAACGCTTCAAGCCGTTTGACGCGCTTGTCGTATTTCTCGATTTGCTCGTAAATCCGTAGCTGAACGGCGGGATTCTGCGTTTTAAGCGTTTGGGTGTCGAAATCCCAATCGTCGGCAGGGATAT
>ERZ773225.4614-NODE-4614-length-10913-cov-6.100663_pt1 | contig 10913 bp, 6 predicted proteins | sample MGYA00580993_ERZ773225 | MGnify/ENA primary metagenome ERZ773225 (study PRJEB29015, sample SAMEA2737748) | human gut metagenome | biome: human gut; feature: human-associated habitat; material: faeces | place: China | collected 2012 ... | reverse complement strand
CTTCTGGGGCCTCATCATCCTCATGTGCTGGCAGCAGGTCGGCTATATGATGATCATTTACATTGCCGGCTTGCAGGCTGTGCCCGAGGATATGCTCGAGGCCGCGAAGATCGACGGCGCGAACCGCTGGCAGACGCTCTGGAAGGTCACCATCCCGAACGTAATGCCCTCCATCACCATCTGCACCTTCCTCACGCTGACGAACAGCTTCAAGCTCTTCGACCAGAACCTCGCCCTCACGGGCGGTCAGCCCTACATCATCCAGTCCGACGGCTCAGCCATCAAGACGACTGAGATGCTGGCGCTGAACATCTACAACACGTTCTACGGGCAGAACGTCAACTCCCGCGGCACCGCGCAGGCCAAGGCCGTTTTGTTCTTCCTGCTCGTCGCCGCCATCGGCTTGATCCAGCTCCGCGCTACACGCAAAAAGGAGGTGCAGCAGTAATGAACGGTTCCCTTTCCGCCGAACGCCGCCGCAAGACCATTCTTTCGGTCGTGCTGGCCTTCATCTGCATCCTCTACATCCTGCCGGTGCTGGCTGTGGTAGTCAACTCCTTCAAGCTCAACACCTATGTCAAGACCGAGACCTTTGCCCTGCCCACCGCCGAGAGCTTTGCCGGCTGGGCAAACTACATCAAGGGCGTCACCTTCGGCAATTATCCCTTCTGGAAGTCCGCGTTCTACAGTCTTTTCATCACGCTTGTCTCCACGGCGCTGATCCTTCTGTGTACCTCGATGGCCGCGTGGTACATCGCCCGCGTGGACAGCAAGCTCTGCCGCGGCGTCTATTACCTCTGCGTCTTTTCCATGGTCGTGCCGTTCCAGATGGTCATGTTCACTCTCTCCAAGACCGCCGACCGCGTGAAGATCCCATACTTTAACTTTGCGAGCGGCAGCCTCGAAAAGGCCGCGCTCAACACGCCCTGGACCATTCCCATCATCTACCTCGGCTTCGGCGCGGGCCTTGCCATCTTCATGTTCGTGGGCTTCGTGAAGTCCATCCCGCTGGAGATCGAGGAGGCCGCCGCCATCGACGGCTGCGGTCCGCTGCGCACCTATTTCTCCGTCGTGTTCCCGATGCTGCGGCCCACGATGATCTCCGTCGGCATTCTCGAGATCATGTGGGTGTGGAACGACTATCTGCTCCCCTATCTCGTGCTCGACAGCACCAAGTACAAGACCATTCCCATCCATATCCAGTACCTCAAGGGCAGCTACGGCACGGTCGATCTCGGCGCGACGATGGCGCTCATCTTCCTGAGCATCGTCCCCGTCATCATCTTCTACCTCTGCTGCCAGAAATACATCATCAAGGGCGTCGCGGCCGGCGCCGTGAAAGGCTGATCTCACATGAATCGTTCCTCCGGCATTCTGATGCCGATCTCCTCGCTCCCCTCGCCCTACGGCATCGGCACGTTCGGCAAGGCGGCGTATGACTTTGCCGATTTTCTCCACGCGGCGGGACAGAGCTACTGGCAACTCCTGCCGCTCGGCCCCACAAGCTACGGCGACTCGCCGTATCAGAGCTTTTCGACCTTTGCGGGCAACCCGTACTTCATCGACCTCGATCTGCTCATCAAGGATAAGCTGCTCACGCGCAAGGAAGTCACCTCCTGCGCGTGGGGCTCGGAGCCGCGCTACGTCGACTACGGCAAAATTTACGAGAGCCGCTTCGCGCTGCTCGAAAGGGCCAAGGCGCGCGGCTGGGAGCGCGACCGCGAGGCGGTCGCCGCCTTCGAATCGGAAAACAGCCGCTGGCTGCCGGACTACGCGCTCTTCATGGCGCTCAAGCGGCATTTCGGCATGAAGTCCTGGACCGAATGGCCCGACGAAGGCGCGCGGCTGCACCGGGCCGACGCGCTCGAGCGCTACCGCGCGGAGCTGCGCGGGGACGTGGAGCTGTTCACCTACATTCAGTTTCTCTTCTTCCGGCAGTGGAGCGCGCTCAAGAGCTACATCAACGGTCTCGGCATCCGCATCATCGGCGACATCCCCATCTATGTGGCGATGGACTCCTCCGACGTGTGGAGCGAGCCGGAGAAATTCCAGCTCGACGAGCGAAACGTACCCGTCGAGGTCTCCGGCGTGCCGCCGGACTACTTCAGCGCCGACGGTCAGCTCTGGGGCAACCCGCTCTACGACTACGAGGCCATGCAGAAGGACGGCTTTGAGTGGTGGATCCGACGCATCGGCGGGGCGGCGAAGCTCTACGACGTCATCCGCATCGACCACTTCCGCGGCTTCGAGAGCTACTGGGCCGTGCCCTATGGCGAGACGACCGCGAAAAACGGTCGCTGGGTCAAGGGTCCCGGCATGGCGCTCGTCGGCGTACTGACCGGCTGGTTCCACGACATCGAGTTCATCGCCGAGGATCTCGGCTATCCCACGCCGGAGGTCACGCAGCTGCTTGCCGACTCGCGTCTGCCCGGCATGAAGGTGCTGGAATTCGCCTTCGACTCGCGCGACACGAGCAGCTATCTGCCGCACAGCTACGGGGAGAACTGCATCTGCTACACCGGCACGCACGACAACGCGCCCCTCGCCCTCTGGCGCACGGAGGCGGATAAGGCGGATATTGCCTTCGCCGTGCAGTACCTTGGGCTCAACGACCGAGAGGGCTTCAACCGCGGCATCATCCGCGGCGGCATGAGCTCGGTGGCAAAGCTCTTCGTCGCGCAGATGCAGGACTGGCTCGAACTCGGCGCGGGCCACCGCATGAACATCCCCGGCACGAGCCGCGGCAACTGGGAGTGGCGTATGCTCCCGGGTGAGGCGAGCAAAAAGCTCGCCGGGCAGATCCGCGAAATGACACGCATCTACGGAAGATCATAAAAGCTGTGAGCGAAAGGGCTGCCGCCGGCAGCCCTTTTCCATTTGACGCGGGCGCAAAAGCATGGTATCGTAGAGAAAACGGATGCGCCGCGCCGCGGCGCTTTTTCAGAGGACAGGCCATGAAAAAACTCACCATCGGGATACTCGCCCATGTCGACGCGGGCAAAACGACCCTCTCCGAGGGCCTTTTGTATGCCGCGGGCGCGCTGCGCACGCTCGGCCGCGTCGATCACGGCGACGCCTTTCTGGACACCGAAGCGCTCGAGCGCGAGCGCGGCATCACCATCTTTGCCAAGCAGGCGGTGCTCGACTGCGGCGGCACGCACATCACGCTGCTCGATACGCCGGGCCACGTCGATTTCTCCGCCGAAGCGGAGCGCACCCTGCAGGTGCTCGACTACGCGATCCTTGTCATCAGCGGCACGGACGGCGTGCAGGGCCACACCCGCACGCTCTGGCGGCTGCTGGAGCGCTACGGCGTGCCGACGTTCCTCTTCATCAACAAGATGGACCTTGCGGGCGCGGACCGCGCAGCGCTGCTGACGGATCTGCAAAAGAGCTTCGGCGCGTGCGTCGATCTCGGCGCGGAGCCGAGCGAACGCGACGAGCACGCCGCGCTGACCGACGAAGCGGCTCTCGAGGAGCTGCTGGAGCGCGGCGCGCTTTCGGACGACACGCTCGCCGCTTTGATCTCCGCGCGGAAAATTTTCCCCTGCTGCTTCGGCTCCGCGCTCAAAAATGAGGGCGTGGCGGAGTTTTTGCAGCTGCTCACGCGCTTCACGCGCGAGCCGGCGCGCGGCGCGGACTTCGGCGCGCGCGTCTTTAAGATCTCCCGCGACGCGCAGGGCACACGGCTCACGCACCTGAAGGTCACCGGCGGGACACTGCGGGCAAAAACGCAGCTTCCCTGCGGCAAGGCCGACCAGCTCCGGCTTTACTCCGGCGCGAAGTTCCGCCCGCTCGACGCGGCGGGCGCGGGCGAGGTCGTGGCCGTCACGGGCCTTGCGGACACCTATCCAGGGCAGGGGCTCGGGGCGGAGGCGGACGGCGAAAAGCCGGTGCTGCAAAGCGTTTTGACCTACCGCATCCTCCTGCCCGACGGCACAGACGCGCACACCGTCCTCCCGAAGCTGCGCGAGCTGGAGGACGAGGACCCGATGCTCCGCATCGTGTGGGAGGAAGCGTCCGGCGAGCTGCACGCCGAGCTGATGGGCGAGGTGCAGCTGGAAATTTTGCAGCGGCTCATATCCGACCGCTTCGGCCTCTCCGTCACGTTCGGCGAGGGCGGCATCGTTTACAAGGAGACCATTGCCAACACCGTCGAGGGCGTCGGGCACTTCGAGCCGCTGCGCCACTACGCCGAGGTGCATCTGCTGCTCGAGCCCGCCCCGCGTGGGAGCGGTGTTCAGCTTGCCTCCGCCTGTCCGACGGACGAGCTGGACCTCAACTGGCAGCGTCTCATTCTCACGCACCTTGCCGAGCGCGCGCATCCCGGCGTGCTGACGGGCAGCGCGCTGACCGACGTAAAAATGACGCTCCTCGCGGGCCGCGCGCACCTCAAGCACACCGAGGGCGGCGATTTCCGGCAGGCGACCTACCGCGCCGTGCGGCAGGGTCTGATGCAGGCCGAGAGCGTGCTGCTCGAGCCGTTCTATGATTTCCGTCTCGAGCTGCCGCCGGAGTGCGTGGGCCGCGCGATGACCGACCTTGCCGCGATGGGCGGCTCGGCGGACGCACCGGAAACGGTCGGCGAGGAAACGGTGCTCACCGGCTTCGCGCCGGTCAAGGGACTGCGCAGCTACGCGCGTGAGGTCGCGGCCTACACCCGCGGACGCGGACGTCTGAGCTGCACCCTGCGCGGCTACGAGCCCTGCGCGGACGCGGAGAGCGTCATCGCCGCCATCGGCTACGATCCCGAGCGCGACGCGGAAAACCCCACCGGCTCGGTGTTCTGCGAGCACGGCGCGGGCGTCTACGTTCCGTGGAACGAGGTCAAGGCCCGCGCGCACGTCCCCTGCGTCCTACAGGAGCACCCCGCCGAAGCCGCCGAACCCATGCCGACACGCAGCCGCGCGTCCTCCGGCTCCGCCGCCGAGGACAAGGAGCTGCTCGCCATCTTCGAGAGCACCTACGGCAAGGTCGAGCGCCGCGCGTTCGAGCCAAAGCGCGCGCCCGCGCGCACCGCGCTCGACGAGACGCGCTATAACATCAAAAATCAGAAGACCGGTCCCGAGTATCTGCTCGTGGACGGCTACAACATCATCTTCGCGTGGGACGCGCTCAAAAAGCTCGCCGCGCAGGACGTCGCCGCCGCGCGCGAGGCGCTCGCGGGCATCCTTGCCAACTACCGCGGTTGGCGCAGGTGCGAGATCATTCTGGTCTTCGACGCTTACAAGGTCAAGGGCAATCCCGGCTCGATGGAAAAGAAAAACGGCATCTACATCGTCTACACCAAGGAGGCGCAGACCGCCGACAGCTACATCGAGCGCGCGACCTACGACCTCGGCAAAAACCACCGCGTCCGCGTCGCCACGTCGGACAACATGGAGCAGGTCATCATCCTCGGTCACGGCGCGCTGCGCATCTCCGCCCGCGCGTTCGAGGAGGAGGTCGCCGAGGCCGAGGGGCAGATCAGCGACCTCATCGAGCGCTGGAACGTGCGGGACTTCGATCTGCGCCGCGTGCGCGCCACCGCGACCATCATTGACAAAAAGGAAGAGAAAGGGTCCTGAGACCTTTTCTCTTTTTTTCCTTGACAAATACCCCGTAGGGGTATATAGTGCAGATACCCCCAAGGGGTATATCGCTATCAGGGAGGCACGGTATATGGACCGATCAGAATGCTGCCGCTGCTCGCAGCGCAAAAAGGAGCGCTCGCCGGAGGAGTACAAAAAGCTCATTCACCGGCTCAACCGCATCGAGGGGCAGATCCGCGGCATCCGCAGCATGGTGGAGTCCGGCGCGTACTGTCCCGACATTTTAGTGCAGGCCGCGGCGGTCAACGCGGCGGTCAACGCCTTCAACAAGGAGCTGCTTGCCGCGCACATCCGCACCTGCGTAGCGGAGGATATCCGCGCCGGCAGGGACGAGACCATCGACGAGCTGGTGACGACGCTTCAAAAGCTCATGAAATGAGTGAAAACCGCACAACCTAACCGCAATTTCACAGAACCGAGGAACACGCAATGACACAATACAATGTGACCGGCATGAGCTGCGCCGCCTGCTCGGCCCGGGTCGAAAAGGCGGTGAGCAGGGTCCCGGGCGTCACGTCCTGCTCGGTGAGCCTGCTGACGAACTCGATGGGCGTGGAGGGTTCCGCCGCGCCGCAGGACATCATCGCCGCCGTGCAGGCGGCGGGCTACGGCGCGTCCTTAAAGGGCGCGGGCAAAGCCGCGCCGAGCGCTGCCGAGGCGGAGGCCGCGCTGGAGGATCACGAAACGCCGAAGCTGAAGCGCCGGCTGCTCTGGTCGCTCGGCTTCCTGCTCGTGCTGATGTATTTTTCGATGGGACACATGATGTGGGGCTGGCCGCTGCCCGCGTTCTACACGGACAACCATGTGGCGATGGGCCTGACCCAGCTGCTTTTAACGGTCGCCGTCATGGTCATCAACCAGAAATTCTTCATCAGCGGCTTCCAGAGCCTGTGGCGCCGCGCGCCGAACATGGATACGCTCGTCGCCCTCGGCGCGACGGCAGCCTTCGGCTACAGCACCTACGCCCTCTTCGCCATGACCGGCGCACAGGTGCGCGGCGACACGGAGGCCGTGATGACCTACATGATGGACTTCTACTTCGAGTCCGCCGCCATGATCCTCACGCTCATCACCGTCGGCAAGATGCTCGAGGCCCGCTCCAAGGGCCGCACGACCGACGCGCTCAAGGGCCTGATGAAGCTCGCGCCGCAGACCGCGACGGTCGAACGCGACGGTAGGGAGCTTGAGGTCCCCATCAAGCAGGTGCAAAGGGACGACATCTTCGTGGTCCGCCCCGGTGAAAGCATCCCCGTGGACGGCGTGGTGCTTGACGGCGCAAGCGCCGTCAACGAGGCGGCGCTGACGGGCGAGAGCCTGCCGGTGGACAAGGCCGCGGGCGACACGGTCTCCGCCGCAACGGTCAACCAGTCCGGCTTCCTGCGCTGCCGCGCCACGCGCGTCGGCGAGGACACCACGCTTTCGCAGATCATTCAGATGGTCAGCGACGCCGCCGCGACCAAGGCCCCCATCGCAAAGATCGCGGACAGGGTCTCCGGCGTATTCGTGCCGGCCGTCATTGCCATCGCGGCGGTGACGACCGTCGTGTGGCTGCTGCTCGGTCAGAGCGTCGGCTTCGCCCTCGCGCGCGGCATTTCCGTGCTCGTCATCAGCTGTCCCTGCGCGCTGGGGCTCGCCACGCCCGTCGCCATCATGGTCGGCAGCGGACTGGGCGCGAAGAACGGCATTCTGTTCAAAACCGCCGCGTCGCTGGAGGAGACGGGCCGCGTGGACATCGTCGCGCTGGACAAGACCGGCACCATCACTGCGGGCGAGCCGCAGGTCACCGAGCTTCTTCCCGCAGACGGTGTAAGCGAAGCGGAGCTGCTTCGCGCGGCGCTTGCGCTCGAGCAGAAGAGCGAGCATCCGCTCGCCCGCGCGATCCTCGCCAGGGCGCAAGCCGACGGCCTGACCGCGGATGAGGTCACGGACTTCCGTGCGCTCTCCGGCAGCGGGCTGACCGCTGTGCGGAACGGGCAGACGCTCTGTGGCGGCAGTCTCGCCTACGTTTCCGCCGCGGCGGAGGTCTCCCCCGCCATGCGGGCGCGCTGCGAGGCGCTTGCGGAGGACGGCAAAACGCCGCTGCTGTTCAGCGAAAACGGCAGACTCCTCGGCGTCATCGCCGTGGCGGACGTCATCAAGCCCGACAGCCCGCAGGCCGTGCGCGAGCTGCGGAATATGGGCATCGAGGTCGTCATGCTTACAGGTGACAACGAGCGCACGGCGCGCGCCATCGGCGCCGCTGCGGGCGTGGACCGCGTGATCGCCAGCGTACTGCCCGACGGCAAGGATGCGGAGATCCGCCGCCTGCGCGAGCGCGGCAAGGTCGCCATGGTCGGCGACGGCATCAACGACGCTCCCGCGCTCACCCGCGCGGACGTGGGCATCGCCATCGGCGCGGGCGCGGACGTCGCGCTCGACGCGGCAGACGTGGTGCTGATGAAGAGCCGTCTGAGCGACGTGCCCGCCGCCATCCGTCTGAGCCGCGCGACGCTGCGCAACATCCACCAGAACCTCTTCTGGGCGTTTTTCTACAACACGCTCGGCATCCCGCTGGCCGCGGGCGTGTTCGTCCCGCTGGGGCTGACGCTCAACCCCATGTTCGGCGCGGCGGCGATGAGCCTGTCGAGCTTCTGCGTGGTGTCCAACGCCCTGCGGCTGAATCTCTTCAAGCTCCGCGACCCGAAGCACGACCACAAGCACAGAAAAAAGCCTGCCTCTGCAAACACAGCACCGGCAGAAGAAAAAACAACAACGGAAAAGGAGAAAGAAACCATGAAAAAGACGATGAAGATCGAAGGCATGATGTGCGCCCATTGCGAGGCGGCCGTCAAAAAGGCGCTCGAGGCCATTCCCGAGGTCGTGGACGCCGAGGTCAGTCACACCGCCGGCACCGCCGTCGTGACGCTGCAGTCCCCCGTGGACGACGCCGCGCTCAAGAAGGCGGTGGAGGACAAGGACTACAAGGTCCTCGGCATCGAATAAGGCAAAAGAGAAGGAAAGCGCGCTCGGATCCGAGTGCGCCTTCCTTCTCTCTTTTCTTTATGCCGCGATCGGCATTACCGGGGGGAGCGTGATGATCGTCGCGCCTGCGGGCGGAGCCGTGAGCGGCTTTTCGCTCGTCGTGCGGACGCTGACCGCCGCGTCAAAGGTCACGTCGCAGACGTTGCGCACCTGCACCGCTCCCTTGACGGTCATGCGGCTGCTGTTCCCCGTGAGTGTATAGTCGATACGGAACGCCGCCTCCTCCTTCGCGTTCATCGCCGCCGTGTACTTGAGCTCCACGCCGCCGTCGCTGCGCAACGTCAGGTCAATACTCAGCTCCTCGACGCCGCTGTCCGCGATAAAGCCCGGGATGGCTTCTGCCAGCAGCTTCGCAAGCTCCTCCTTGCCGAAGTGCCACTTATAGCTGCCGGCGGACTTCGTAAAGGTCTCGTCGCCGAACAGCTCGACCGCGGCGGCGGCAAGCTGCTCCGTACCGCTCCAGCCCTCATAGAATCGGTTCGCGTCGCCCTGCTTCATCGCGGCATAGAGGACCTTGCCGACGGTGTAGTCCTCATTGCCGCCGTACATCGACCTGTAGAGGTCGGGGAAGCTCATCACGGCGTCCGTCGCATACCATGCTCCAGAGACAGCCTGCGGCGCATTTGCCTTTGCCATCGCCGCGTCAAGGAGCGGGGACCTAAAGTAGAGCTTATCAGAGAATATAGCCTCCAGCTCGGGCTTGACGGTCAAGGCGCGGTACGCCTCCGGCAGCTTTCCGCCAAGCCCCTCGAGGAGCTCCGCCAGATCGCCGAGGTCGGCGCTCAGGCTCATGCTCATGCCGTCCTTGCCCAGCAGCACGGACGCCTTGCCGGAATACGGATAGCTGCGGTCGCCCTTGATGGAGTCGATGACCTTGACCGTGCCGGAGAGGGTCACATCCTCCTTATAATTCCTGGAGGCGTCAAAGCGCTTCGCATTTCCGGCCAGATAGTCGTTGAGAATGGTGAGACGGCTATCCACCTTCTCCGCGAAGGTCTCCTCGTCGAGCAGGAACGCCATGCGGTAGCCGTTGTCCCAGAACACGTCGTAGCCGAGCACCTGCGAGAAGAAGCGTACCGGCACCATCGTGCGGTTGGAGGGCGTCACATAGGAGCGGACGTCCATCTTCACCGTCGAGCCGTCGGCGCGCGTGATGACGTCGCTGCCGACAACATGGGTAAAGCTCGCCTTCTCACCCGTTACGATGGCGGTCTTGGTGGCCTGGTCAAATTCGATTCTTGCGCCCATCGCCTCCAGCGCGGCGCGCAGCGGCACCATCGTGCGCCCGTTCTTCACCTCGGGTACCGCGTCGGTGAAAGCAATGCATCGGTCGCCCAGCAGCACATTGACCTGCCCGACCACGCCGCCGAGCGCCTTGATGTTCTGCTCGCGCTGTTCCTTTGAAACCGTCGCGGCAGCCTTCGGATCGGCGCTGACGAGAATATAGGTCGGACCGTCGGCTCCGCCGATGATGCCAATATCCTCGCCCGCCGCGCTTGCGGGGACGGCCAGCGCCAGCGCCAACGCCAGCGCCAGCAGAAGAGCGATCAGTTTTTTCATTTTTCCATTCTCCTTCCCTGTGTGGGTCCATTGGGTATCCTGTTCCTTCAGCGTACCATAAACGCCGCTCTTTTGCAAGGGCTTTGCCCCGTTTTCCGCCCTCCTACGAAATGTCCGCCAGTTCCAGATACTTGTAGCCGTTCTCTGCGATATGGTCCTTGCGGCCCTGCAGATTGTCGCCGAGGAGCAGATCGAATACCTGCGCGGTCGCCTCCGCGTCCTCGGGCATGACCTTGATGAGACGGCGCGTTTCGGGGTTCATGGTCGTCAGCCACATCATCTCCGGGTCGTTCTCGCCGAGGCCCTTGGAGCGGTCGACCTTATAGCGCTTGCCCTCAAGCGTTTTCACGATGTCGTTCTTCTCCTTGTCGGAGTAGGCGAACCACGTCTTGTCGCCGCAGTTGATCTCAAAGAGCGGCGTTTCCGCGATGTAGACGTAGCCCTCGCGGATGAGCGTGGGGCAGAGACGGTAGATCATCGTCAGGATCAGCGTGCGGATCTGGAAGCCGTCCACGTCCGCATCGGTGCAGATGACGACCTTGCTCCAGCGTAGATTGTTGAGGTCGAAGGCGTTGAGCTCCTTGACCGCCTTGCCCTGCACCTCCACGCCGCAGCCGAGCACCTTCAGAAGATCGGTGATGATCTCGCTCTTGAAAATGCGGGCGTAGTCGGCCTTGAGGCAGTTCAGGATCTTGCCGCGCACGGGCATGATGCCCTGAAACTCCGCGTCGCGCGAGAGCT
>ERZ773225.4602-NODE-4602-length-10933-cov-2.344641_pt1 | contig 10933 bp, 10 predicted proteins | sample MGYA00580993_ERZ773225 | MGnify/ENA primary metagenome ERZ773225 (study PRJEB29015, sample SAMEA2737748) | human gut metagenome | biome: human gut; feature: human-associated habitat; material: faeces | place: China | collected 2012 ... | reverse complement strand
TAGATGTGAAACGAACCTCAAACGCGGTGTTTACAACCGTTATTTACGGAGATTAACAAAAAAACGGGACTGCCTGTCAGGCAATCCCGTTTTTTAAAAAAGGGGGACAGCATCGCGTAGATGCCAAATGTATTTTGTGAGGTCTATTTTCATTATGCTCACATTATTTTTTATTTATACATAGAACTTTATTTTTTATTCGGCAGGCTCAGCATCAGGAGCCTGAGATACGTCCGCCTGGTCGCCTTCCGGAGTGTCGGTATTCTGGCCGTCCCCATCCTGCGGCGCGGCGTCACTGGTTAACAGCTGCTCAAAGCCTGTACCGTCAGCTTTCACCCTGCACATGCCCTGGGTAGCAATGTAAATAATAACGTCGTCATCCAACACATTAAAGATTTGCACTTCGCCAGAAACCAGCTGTTTGATGTCGCCTGTGGCAAAATCCATGGCATAGAGCGCCGGTGCAGCCTGCGCTTCCGATTCACCTGACAGCGAATTTAAATAGTCCTCTCTGTTTAAACCAATGAAGAAAAGCTTGTCGCTGTTGGCATTCATATAAGTAACCATATACTGCTGGCCAAGTTCGGAAACCCCGCCGTCTTTTAAGTTTTTGCGTACGATGGTATAATCCAAATCTGCACCGCTGGAAATCTTGTTGCCTTTGGATGCATCGTTATACATTCTTACATAGTATAAATCGTCGCCGTTGATTAAGAAAGAAGCAACCGGCACGTCAATTACCACTTGTTTGTCTTTGCCGTTTAAATCCATAGAGTACAGATTATATGCCTGCCACTCGTCTTCGTTGTCGGTGAGGTAATAAATTCTGTCGCCGTAAATGGAGCATGCGCTAATGCTTTCCTCGCTGATTTGTTTGGACTTTTTGCTGTCTAAGTCCATCTTATAAAGATGGCGGAATGTTTTCATCTGTCCCTGTGCGGCCAGAGTCTGACATTGTTCTTCCGGCAGTTTGTCCGGATTGTCGTAATCCACCTTGATGTAATACATGGTGTTTCCGAGCACCGAGAGGAACGAAGCGCCCGTATCCAAAACTGGCTCGATGGTCTGACCGTCTTTCGAGATGCGTTTTACATAGCCGTTTTCAACATCTACAAAATAAATCCAGTCTTTTGTAACGTTTAATGAACCGCCGGCTGCGTCGGTTAAGGTTGTTTTTTCTTTTGAAATTTTGTTTTCTTTAATCAAGTGGAAGTTATAAGACGTGTTATCCAGCGCAAGATAATACACGTTTTCCTCGTCTGAAGCAATCAGCCCGCTCTGGAACATCAGGTTTGCCGGAGTGTTGCCCTGAATATGTTCCGTTACTTCTGCAAGTTTTACATTGCCGGTTTTTTCATAGTTTTCATAGGCTTTTAAATAGTCACCGCTTTGCAGCGCCTTGTCAGCGCTGGAATTTAACACGGCCCGGTAAATAAAGAAGCCGGCGCAAGCCACAATTGCGGCTGCAATAAGTACGATTAATGCAATCAGCAAGGATTTCTTTAATTTTGCTTTTTTCAGTTCTTTTTCCGCTTTTAAGCGTTCCTCTTCTTCAAGCCTTTGTTTTTCAGCCTCTTCCTGTGCCTTTACAATGGTTTCTCTTAAGGCATCTCTGGAACTGAACTTTGCCAAAACATCGCTTTTCGCCCGTCCGCAGCGGACACAGTTTTCTGCATCAACAAAGTTTGCCCGTCCGCACACGCATCTCCAATAGTTACCGTGTTCAGACGAAAAGCATACCGCCTCCGGCACAAACTGGCGCAGAAGCATTGCATCGTCTATAGAGGCTTCCGAATCATCAGCATCAACGGTGTGGTTTTCCGACGGTTCATAGGAGGTGTCGTCGGAAAATGTTACGCTGTCAACTACTACAACAAAGTGTTTTGCGTCTTCAATTCCTACCAGGGAAACGGCTTTCGATTCTGCAAAAAATGTTTTAGGCTGTGCGTTTAGCCCGTCTAACGTAACGGGAACTGTTCCCAGCTCACCGCCGTTCGCGTCATAGGCCAAAACGTGAAAGGTTAAAGCAGCAATTTCCTTTTCGCTTAAATTGAAAAGCTTTAGTAAAAGATAAGGTTCGTTTGTTTCGGAATTGGTTTTTACAATTGTCCCTTGATTCTCAACAGGACAGGACAAATTGCATAAATGTTCCTCCCAAAAAAATATTCGTCTATAAAGACTTGTACAATGTATTTCATTATATCACAGGATAAAAAAGGATAACAAGTGTTTTATTAAAATTTTACTATTTATTCATATAATTTGCGGACAAGGCGCAAAACAAAATTCTTTAAATTTTGAAAAAGGTATTGACATTTAAAGATTATTTATGTATAATATTCAAGGATACACAGGGAATTTGTGGTGTGCTGTGACAGTTATTTACAGGAGGTGTGGCACTTGCTCAGAACATATCAGCCGAATAGGCGCAAAAGAAAAAAAGATCATGGCTTCAGAAACAGAATGAGTTCTCGTTCGGGTAGAAAGGTTTTAGCCAGAAGAAGACTGAAGGGCAGAAAGGTTTTATCTGCATAACCTTGAATTTATGAACATTTGGTCGCTGAGGGCATTTCTTCAGCGACTTTATTCATAGTTTACAAAAACATGAAAAATACGATAAGTTTAAACAGAAACGAACAGTTTTTATCCGTCTACAGAAACGGAAAAAGGTCATACCACAAATACTTTACGCTGTACTATTTGCCCAACGGGCTTAATCAGAACCGTTTGGGTTTTAGAGTTGGAAAAAAATTAGCCAAAGCTGTGAAACGCAACCGTGTAAGAAGGCTTTTAAAAGAAAGTTACAGGCTTTCGGAAGCAAACATCAAACCGGGATATGATTTGATTCTGGCGGCTCGGGAAGGCAGCCTGACCATTGATTCGCTGGAAGACGTTTCGCACATAACGGACAGGCTTTTTGGCCGCGCCGGACTATTCTTGCGCACCGGCAAGCAAAAGGTATGAAAACACTTTTAATTCGATTGATTCGTCTTTATCAAAAATATGTTTCACCGCTGAAAAGACCCTGCTGCCGGTTTTACCCCACGTGCTCGTCCTATGCGATTGAGGCGATTGAAAAGAAGGGCGTAATCCGGGGGGGATTTATGTCGGTGTGGCGTGTGCTTCGATGCAATCCGTTTGGAAAAGGCGGATTCGACCCTGTAGAGAAGACGGATACAAACATTACTGGAAAAATTGAAGGAGGAAAATCTTGAACTCTGTTTTCGATATTATCAACGTTCCTCTTGGTTACCTGTTCAAGTGGATTTATTATGTAGTTGGGAATTACGGCTGGACAATCATTTTATTTACGCTTATCATGAAGCTGATTCTGTTTCCGCTCACTTTAAAACAGCAAAGATCAATGAAAAAAACGCAGGCGATTCAGCCGAAGCTTGCTAAAATTCAGGAGAAGTATAAATATGATCAGGAAAAACTGAATCAGGAAACAATGAAGCTTTATCAGGAGGCCGGCGTAAACCCCATGGGTGGTTGCCTTCCTATGCTGATCCAGTTCCCAATTCTGATCGCGCTGTATAATATCATCAGAAAGCCAATCAGCTATGTTATGATGCTGTCGAACGACGTTATCATGCAGATTTACGAGCGGATAAACGGTTCCGCCGCCGCTGATTTTGCCCGGATTGACCAGATTGACCTGGCCAATAAAATGCGGGGTTCCTTCGATAAAGTAGGCGAGTTTATCAGCTCCCACGACCTGATTAATTTTGACTTTTTTGGATTTAACCTGTCGGTTACGCCGACGCTGCAGTATATTTCCGAACATTGGATTTATGTTTTAATTCCGATAGTAGCCGGCGGTACTACGTTTTTAGTGTCTCATATCTCAAACAAGATGAGCGGAATGGCGTCGCAGGAAAATAACCCCACTGCATCCAGCATGAAAGTTATGAACTATTTGTTCCCGTTGATGACAGCGTGGTTTGCGGTTACACTTCCTGCTGGCTTAGGCCTTTATTGGACGGTTTCAAACCTGTTTCAGATTTTGCAGATGTATTTAATGAACAAGCATATCACGGTAGATGTGCCTGTGGACGAGGACAGGCCTGCGCACTACAGAGAGCGTAAGAAAAAGAAGAAATAAGTTGTTCTGGTTTATATTCTGCCCGCGGATATAACCATAGACATCGATTATGCGGGAGGAAAGGCTATGAAATTTGAGATGAGTAAATGTGTAGAAAAATCGGCCAAAACCGTTGATGAAGCTGTAAAGCTCGCTTTAGCGGAACTGGGCCTTGATCGGGATAATGTTGAAATTGAAGTAATTGAAGAGGGCAGCCGAGGGCTGTTTGGGTTAGGCGCGAAAGATGCGGTTGTGAAAGTTACGCCCAACATTAATTTAGAAGGCCGCGCGCGGGAATTTTTAGACAATGTGTTTGTTTCCATGGGGCTGAGGGTTGAACTGGACGTAAAAACAGAAGGCAAAATCATGACGATTAACTTAATTGGTGACAATTTAGGAATTATCATTGGAAAACGCGGCGACACCTTAGATGCTTTAGAGCATTTGGTAAACCTGTGCGTTAATAAAGGCGACGGCGAATATGTGAAAGTGATTTTAGACGCGGAGGATTACCGCGCAAGACGGGAGCAGACGCTGATTAAGCTTGCGAAAAATCTTGCGGCGTCTGTAACGCGAAATAACCGGAAGATTACACTTGAGCCTATGCACTCAAACGAACGGCGGATCATTCACGCTACGCTGCAGAACAATCCGAATGTGGACACGTTCAGCATTGGCGACGAACCAAACAGAAAAGTGGTTATTGCACCGAAAAAGAAATAATTTAAGATTTTTAAAAAGGTCTGTTAAACATTCGTGTTAACCAGGCCTTTTTTAACACGAAAAGGGAGTGATTGATATGACCGGCCCGCTGGCAGACAGGATTAGACCGGAAACATTAGAAGATTTTGTTGGGCAAGGTCATCTGATTGCCCCCGGAAAGCTCCTCTATAATTTAATTCATGCTGGAAAAATATCGAACATGATTTTCTTCGGCCCTTCCGGCACTGGGAAAACTACAATGGCAAATATAGTTGCAAAAATGTCTAATAAACGCTTGTATAAGTTAAACGCTACCAATGCTTCGGTTGCTGACGTAAAAGCAGTGATTGCTGACGTAGGTTCGCTGGGCAGTGAAAACGGCATTTTGCTCTATTTGGATGAAATTCAAAACTTTAATAAAAAGCAGCAGCAGTCCCTGCTGGAGGTGATTGAAAACGGCTCGGTTACGCTGATTGCAAGCACCACGGAAAACCCTTATTTTTATGTGTATAACGCGATTTTAAGCCGTTCTGCGGTGTTTGAGTTTAAGCCGCTGGAAGTGAAAGACATTTTAAAGGCCATACGCCGCGGCGTATGCATTTTAGAAGACGAGCTGAAGCTGCAAATTGAGTTTTCCGACTTTGCTTTTGAGGCAATTGCCAAAACTTGCGGCGGCGACGTGAGAAAGGCGCTCAATACGCTGGAAATGTGCGTAATGTCTGCAGGTGACACGCCGGACGGCACCCTCCATATTAGTGTTGAAATGGTGGAGCAGGCGTCTTCTAAAAAGGCGTTTCGTCACGACCGGGACGGAGACAGCCACTACGACGTTCTGTCAGCGTTTCAGAAATCTATCCGCGGCAGCGACCCGGACGCGGCAGTGCACTATCTTGCGCGGATTTTAGCCGCAGGCGATTTACAGTCGGCCTGCCGCAGGCTGATGGTAACAGCTTCGGAGGACATTGGTTTGGCATATCCGGCGGCGGCAAGCATTGTGAAAGCCTGTGTGGACAGCGCGTTGCAGGTGGGCCTTCCGGAAGCGCGGATTCCCCTTTGCCACGCAGTGCTCCTTTTGGCAACTGCGCCGAAGTCAAACGCCGTTATTTGCGCCATTGACGAAGCCATGCACGACATTGAATCGGGCGATACAGGAGACGTTCCTCAGCATTTAAAAGACGCACATTACGGCGGCGCAAAAAAGCTTGGCCGCGGAATTGAATACAAATATCCGCATGAATTCCCCAACCATTACGTGAAGCAGGACTATTTACCCGAAAAACTTCGGGGGAAAAAATATTACAGGCCGCAAAACAATAAAAATGAAACGGCCATTAAAAACTACTGGGAACAAATAAAAAAGGACGACTAAAGATGGACGCTTATGGAAAATTTGCCGGTGTGTATGACCAATTAATGCTTGACGTGCCCTACGGCCAAATTGCAGAGCTGATTGACCGGGAAATAAAAGTACAAAAACTTAACAACCGCATTGTTCTGGATTTGGCTTGCGGGACCGGTACGCTGACTGGCCTTTTGTGCCAAAAAGGATATGAAATGATTGGGGCGGACAGTTCCACAGAAATGCTGATAAAAGCGCGGGAGAAGAATCCCGGTGTGCTGTTTTTAAATCAGCCTATGGAGGAGCTTGAGCTTTATGGCACGGTTGGAGCAATCGTCTGCTGTTTGGACAGTTTGAACTATTTAACGGAGGACGGCGCGCTGAATACAGTTTTTAAGCTTTGCAACAACTATTTGGAGCCAGGCGGACTTCTTCTATTTGACGTGAATTCTGAATATAAGTTTGAGCACATTTTATCAGACAACGTTTTTACGTTTGACAGCGAAGACATTTATTACACCTGGGAAAATGACTATTCAGCGGAAGAAAGGCTCTGCGATTTTTATTTGACCTTTTTTGTAAAACAAGGCAATGTTTATGAGCGGTTTGACGAGATGCACACAGAGCGCTGTTATTCAGACGGTGAAATTTGCCGTGCTTTAGAGCAAAACGGGTTTTCTGTCAAGAAAAAATGCGACGGGTTTACAAACAAAAAAGCTACAACCGACAGCGAGCGGGTTTTCTATGTCTGTGAAAACATTGATTCTATACAATTGAAACATTTACAACGCGGAGGTAACGTTTTTGAAACAAATAATCTTGATTAAATACGGTGAAATTATATTAAAAGGTTTAAACCGCCACACCTTTGAGGACATGCTGATTAAAAATATTCATGCGACGCTGGGGCCCATTCAGGCAGAGGTTTGGCGCGCTCAGGCGACGATTTATGCCGATATAAAAAACGAAAATGAAATGGACGAGGCCATTTTTCGCCTGAAAAAGGTGTTTGGCATTGTGGCAATCATAAAAGCTTATGTATTGTCAAAAGAGTTTGAACAGTTAAAACAGGAGGCGCGTGATTGTTTAAAAGAAGAACTGGAAAGCGCAAAGACGTTTAAAGTGGAGGCAAAGCGGGCAGATAAAAAATATCCCATGAAGTCGCCGGATATCTGCCGTGAGCTGGGGGGCTTTTTAAGCGACTGCTATCCAAACCTGAAGGTGGACGTAATTCGTCCGGACAAGCTTGTCACGGTGGAGGTGCGGGAAACCAATGTATATCTCTACTGCAACCGCATAAAAGGTTTGGGCGGAATGCCTGTTGGCTCGAACTCCAAAGCGATTTTGCTGCTTTCCGGCGGAATTGACAGCCCCGTTGCCGGATTTATGGTTGCCAAAAGAGGCGTGGCCTTAGAGGCCGTGCATTTCTTTTCACATCCATACACCAGCCAGCGCGCAAAGGACAAGGTGCTTGCCCTTGCAAAAATTATTGCGGCCTACACAGGCGGGCTAAAGGTGCATATTGTGCCCTTTACGGAAATTCAGCTCGAAATTAAGGAAAAATGCCCGCCGGAACAGTTAACCCTGATTATGCGCAGGTTTATGATGGCCATTTCTGAAAAGGTTGCCCAGAAAGTAAACGCAAAAGCTTTGGTTACGGGAGAGAGCATTGGCCAGGTGGCGAGCCAGACGGTGGAGGCCCTTTGCGTGACGAACGACGCGGTGCATTTACCTGTGTTTCGGCCTGTAATTGGAATGGACAAAGAGGAAATTGTAGAAATTGCCCGCAGGATTGATACGTTTGAAACGTCTGTCCTGCCTTATGAGGACTGCTGCACGATTTTTACGCCCCGGCATCCGCTGACAAAACCAAAGCTAGAAAACATTGTAAAGTCCGAAGGCCTTTTGGATTTTGAAGGATTAGTCGCCAGCGCGGTTGCGGGAATTGAGACGATAGAGGTTTAAAATGAATTTACTTGGATTGTCGAAAGTAAATAAATATTTTGGTGAACGGTGTTTGTTTGAAAACGTTTCGTTTTCTGTTGAAGACCACGACAAAGTGGGGCTAATCGGGGCAAACGGAACGGGAAAAACTACGCTGTTTCATATGATTTTAGATGGAGCCGCCCCTGACGGCGGAGATATTTTTGTTCCCAGGCAAACAAAGTTTGGATATTTAGAACAGCATATTGGAACAGACTCTGATAAAAACGTGTATGACGAGCTGTTAACCATCTTTTCCAGGGTGCAAAAACTGGAAGAACAGATATTGAACGTAACCGGCGCAATTGAGGCAGGAATCGGCAAAGCTGAGGAAAATGCCGAAAAGCTCCACGTTTTAACAGAACAGTTTGAAGCGTTGGGCGGGTATACGTATAAAAATATGGCAAAGTCTGCCCTCCTTGGTATGGGTTTTCAGGAGGAGGACCTTAATAAGCCCTTTTCCGCTTTAAGCGGCGGTGAAAAGACGCGGGTTTGCCTTTGCAAGCTTTTGCTGAGTGAAGCAAATTTGCTGCTGTTAGACGAGCCGACAAACCATTTGGACATTCAGTCTGTTGAGTGGCTGGAGGGCTTTTTGCAAAGCTACAAAGGCGCATTTATTGTGATATCCCACGACCGGTATTTTTTAGACAAAGTAACCAATAAAACTTTTGAACTTGAAAATGCGCGCCTGAATTGCTATGACGGGAATTATTCTGTGTATCAAAAGCAAAAAAAAGAAAACGAGAAATATATAGCCCGGCGGTATGAAAACACCATGCGGGAAATTAATCGCATTGAAGGGATCATTGAACAGCAGCGTCGCTGGAACAGAGAGCGGAATATTAAAACCGCCGAGAGCAAGCAAAAAATGGTGGACAGGCTGAAAGCCGACTTAATTGTGCCCCAGGAGGAGTTAGACAGAATTAAGCCGCGGTTTCAAATTGCAAAAACCGGCGGCAACGATGTTGCGGAAGCTGTAAACCTTTCGAAAGGGTTCCACGGGCGGCAGTTGTTTTGCAATGTGAATTTTCTGCTGAGGAGAAAAGAACGCGCGTTTTTATTGGGGGCCAATGGCTGCGGAAAAACCACGTTATTTAAAATTATGACAAACGCATTAGAGCCAGACAGCGGAAGTGTTTCAATCGGAGCAAATGTTGACATTGGCTATTTCGACCAGACGCAGGAAACACTGGACCACTCCAAAACAATTTTTGACGAAATCAGCGACGCATATCCGTCGCTTTCCAATACGGAAATCAGAAACGCCCTTGCCGGTTTTTTATTTGTGGCAGACGACGTGTTTAAGCGCATCAGCGAGCTTTCCGGCGGCGAGCGTGCAAGGCTTATGTTACTAAAGCTCATGCTGAAAAAAGCCAATTTTTTATTGCTGGATGAGCCGACCAACCACTTGGATATCCAATCAAGAGAAATGTTGGAGGACGCGCTTTCAGAATATGACGGCACGATTTTTGCAATTTCTCACGACCGATACTTTATTAATAAGCTGGCCAATCGGATTTTGCTGATGGAAAATGGAGTTGTGATGTCTTTCCCCGGAAACTACAGCTACTATTTAGAAAAGCACGGAGAGGAAAATAAGGCAGACGGAAACGGCGGAAAAGAAAAAAGCACAACCAGCGGCAAAGAGGACTATCTGCGCAGAAAACAGTTAGAGTCGGAACAGCGAAAGCGCAAAAACAGATTAGAACAGCTAGAGCGGGACATTGAAGTCTTAGAAAATGACATTGAAACCGCAAAAGCAGAACTGGAAAAACCGGAAACGGCATCAGACTATGTAAAGTGTGCTGAAATTTCTCAAAAGCTGGACGAAATGAATGAAACTTTGTTAAGCTACTATTCAGAATGGGATACATTACAGGAGAACACAGCAGATTAATCTGCTGTGTTCTTTTTTAAATACTTTGACGGTGTTTGCCCTGTGTAGCGCTTAAAGTTCTTAGAGAAGTAGGATAAATCTTCAAATCCGTTTTTCTCGCACACTTCTTTAATGGAATAACGCCCAGTTTTCAGCATTTTTTTTGCGTTTTCACACCTGGTTTTGTTGATGAAAGATACAGGGGTTTCGCCTGTCATTTTTTTAAACTCCCGCAAAAAATAATATTTGCTTAAGCCTGCCTCGTTTGCAACTTCATCTAAAGACAATTTTTCGTTGATATGTGATTTGATATACCCAATTGCAAGCTTCATACTTTCATCCTTCATGGAAACCGCGCTTTGCGGCACAGCAATGGTTTCGGCGCAGTTTCGCGCCAGATAGACCAGCAGGTTTAAAACTGCAGCTTTAATTCCGGCATTTTTATAGGGCTGAAATGCATGAAACTCCTGAACCACGGTCTCGAACATGCCGGCGGTCTGGGCTTCTTTCAGCGGCGTTTTGAAAATGATATTGTCGGTGTCTATGTCGTTTGCCATGCAGAACTCGTTGTCCACAATTAAACAGTGGTAATAAACAACCGTTTCAGATGCAATGGCGTGGGGCATATTGGAATTCACAATAAAAAGGTCTCCGGCGGCAACGTCAAATATCTGCGTTCCGCAAAACACCTTGCCGCTGCCCTCTGTGAAGTAAAGCAGCTCTATGCTGGGATGCCAATTCATATCAAGGCCGTCTTTTAAGTCTTCTTTATGGATGTCTAAATGGAAGATAAATGGAAGCTGCTTGCTCCCAAACAGATGCGATTCAAAACTTTTTCGTTCCATAAAAGCTCCTTTGCGCAATATCGTCATAAACACGAGCAATATCATTCGTTGATTTTTCACTGATTTCATTATACAATAAATTTGTCAAGAGAGCAACATCATTT
>ERZ773225.4599-NODE-4599-length-10948-cov-2.478381_pt1 | contig 10948 bp, 8 predicted proteins | sample MGYA00580993_ERZ773225 | MGnify/ENA primary metagenome ERZ773225 (study PRJEB29015, sample SAMEA2737748) | human gut metagenome | biome: human gut; feature: human-associated habitat; material: faeces | place: China | collected 2012 ... | reverse complement strand
TCTTTGTTAGCTGACTATGAATATGATGAAACAAAAAACAAATTTTGCCGGATTAGTAAAACGAGTGACCTGCTTAATTTGCGGGATCTGTTTTTGTTTCGGTATCTATGCTCAGCAACAGAAACCCTTTGTGATACCTGAACTGAAGGAGTGGAAAGGAGCAACAGGCTTCTTTATGCCAAAGCAGTCTGTGCGCATCATTTATGGTGCTCCTGGGTTGCAGAAGATTGCCCGACAATTTGCTGCCGACTATAAGGCATTGTTCGGAGTACTTCCGGAAATCGCCGAGGGAAAGCCTTGTAAAGGCGATTTTTTCTTCACAATAAAGCGAGATAAAAAGTTGGAGAAAGAGGGGTATGACATTGTTATCGGTGATTATGTAAAAGTTTCTGCGAATGAACCTGTCGGAGTGTATTGGGCTACCCGCACTTTATTGCAGATGGGAGAACAATACAAGAACGGAAACTTGCCGAAAGGGCATATCCGGGACTGGCCGGATTACGGTATACGCGGACTATTGATAGACTGCGGGCGAAAGTTTATTCCTATGAATTATCTACGTGACCTTGCGTGTATAATGTCATATTACAAAATGAACTTCATGCATGTGGTATTGAACAACAACGGTTTCAAAGCCTATTTCAATGACGATTGGAATCAGACCTATGCAGCCTTCAGACTGGAATGTGAAACATATCCCGGACTGACAGCCCGCGATGGTTACTATACTAAAAAAGAATTCGTCCATTTTCAGGAGGAAGCCGCAGAACGTTTTGTCGAGATCATTCCCGAAATCGACGTTCCTGCCCATTCGCTTGCCTTCAGTCATTACAAACCGGAATTAGGCAGCAAGGAATATGGCATGGATCATTTGAATTTGTCTCATCCCGAAGTCTATTCATTTGTTGATGCACTCTTCAAAGAATATCTTGATGGAGAGAACCCTGTATTCCGGGGACCTAGAGTGCATATTGGTACCGACGAATATTCAAATAAAAAGAAAGAAGTTGTGGAACAGTTCCGGGCATTCACCGATCATTACATTAAATTCGTAGAAGGTTTTGGAAAACAAGCATGTGTATGGGGAGCACTCACACATGCCGCAGGAGAAACACCTGTTAAATCAGATAATGTCATTATGTATGCTTGGTACAATGGTTTTGCCAATCCGAAAGATATGGTGCAACAAGGATATAATTTGATTAGTATTCCGGATGGTCTGACTTACATCGTACCGCTTGCAGGTTATTATTGGGACTATCTGAACACAGAACGGTTGTATAAGCAATGGACTCCGGCACATGTAGCCGATGTTGTATTTGAGGAGAAAGATCCGGCAATTATTGGCGGTATGTTTGCTGTGTGGAATGACATAGTTGGTAACGGGATTTCTGTGAAAGACATCCATCACCGTATTTTCCCGGCTTTGCAGACTATTGCGGTGAAAACATGGAACATTGCTCCTGCATTTTCTTATACAGAATTTGAAACAAAACGGCAAAAACTGAGTGAGGCTCCGGATGTGAATCAATTGGGCAGGATCGGTGATGATGAAAACAGTCTTGTGTATGAGACTTCATCAATTACTCCCGGATCCGAGTTGCCGTATACCGAAATCGGATATGACTATACAATCACGTTTGATATGGAAGCTGCCAATGAAAATTATGGCACCGAATTATTTCGTTCCCCTAATGCTGTATTTTATCTTGCCGATCCTGTGAAAGGTATGTTCGGCTTCTCCCGGGATGGCTATATGAACACTTTTGCTTTCCGGCCTTATCCGGGAGAAAAGATTTCTGTAAAAATCACAGGGGATGCTCTCTCCACTTCATTGTTCATAAACGGACAACTTATCGAACGAATGGGAATTGAAAAACGATATCTGAACGAAGCCGAAAAGCAGAATAATTTTATCCGTACATTAGTATTTCCGCTTAAAAATGCCGGAAATTTCAAATCTAAGATTACTAATTTGAAAGTGTATAATCGGTTATGTTCCCATGGAACCAGGGCGAAGACGGACCGACACTGAAATATGCCGAAAATACCATTTACTGCATTAGCAACACCGGGAAAAATAGGTAAGTATAGCGTACAATCCCTGGCCACCGATTTCTCTAAAGCAAGTCATTATGCTTTTTCATCCGAAAGAACGCTTGTTTTTTACAGTGTCGGCAGCAGGTTATATGCCTATGATTATAATCCCGGACATGAACGTGTACAGGATTTAGGTGATTGGGGCGGAGAAATTACCATGCTCAAATTTAATATTCAAGGATGTTATGAAGAGTCTGTTAGGCCGTGGACAGCCCATAAAGAAACAATCAATGACTTGTATATCGCGACTTATAATACCCCTGATGGCGGTCGGTTACGTAAGCTGACCGTCGGAATAAACCCGGATGTAATCGAGGTGACATCCGATCCGAAAGCCGATTGGACAGGCCTTGGCAAGATAGTGAATATGGATTGGCGGAATGATTAGAAAGTGGAATATTATCTTGGATTCCGGGACGGAGCTTTTGTCCCGGAATCTGTTAAAAAAGAGGACCGAAGAAAAATATTCTGTATATCAAATTTATTACTACGTTTTCCGTTTTCCACTTTTTGTTGTAACTTTGTTTTCATATGATGTTGCGTCGATATGGAAACGAATCCCCAATTAGAGCTTGCTTTTAATTTTCTGGAATATACCGGTACCAGTATTTTTTTGACCGGTAAGGCCGGTACAGGAAAAACGACATTTTTACGGGAGTTGAAGCGACGTTCGCCTAAACGAATGATTGTTGTCGCTCCTACCGGTGTGGCAGCGATCAATGCCGGGGGAGTTACCATTCATTCATTTTTTCAATTGCCTTTCGGACCTTATGTTCCGGGTAGAACCGAAGAAAACCGCTCGGGTGAGAAACGGTTTAACCATAAATTCGGACGGGAAAAAATCAATATTATCCGGAGCATGGATTTGCTGGTCATCGATGAGATCAGTATGGTCAGGGCAGATTTGTTGGATGCGGTGAGTGATATGCTCTGCCGCTACAGAGACCGGAGCAAACCGTTCGGCGGGGTACAGTTGTTGATGATCGGCGATTTGCAGCAATTGGCACCTGTCGTGAAAGAAGAGGAATGGGGGATATTGAAGCATATTTATCCGTCTCCTTTCTTTTTTTGCAGCAAAGCATTGCAGACGGTCGCGTATCAGTGTATCGAATTGACTCACGTATACCGGCAGTCGGATTCGGTATTCATCCATTTACTCAATAAGATCCGGGATAACCAGGTGGATCTGGCTACCTTGAAGGCCTTGAACAGCAGATATATACCCGGATTCAATCCGGATGATTCCGAAGGATATATTACGCTGACAACTCATAATTACCAGGCTCAGCAGATCAATAACCGCAAACTGGATGCGCTTGAAGGAAGGGCTTATACCTATTCGGCGGAGGTGAAAGACGATTTTCCCGAATATGCTTTCCCGACAGATCAGCATTTGGTATTGAAAAAAGGGGCTCAGGTTATGTTTGTGAAGAATGATTCGTCGGCTGAGAAGCGGTATTATAACGGAAAAATCGGACGGATTACAGCGATCAGTGCCGACAATATCCTGGTGAGATGCGGGGACGAAAAGGACGCGATTACAGTAACCCGGGAAGAGTGGACCAATACCAAATACAGTATCGACGCTGAAACACAGGAAATTTCAGAGACTGTCGCAGGTAGTTTTAAACAATATCCCTTGAAAACGGCCTGGGCGATTACCATTCATAAGAGTCAGGGGTTGACTTTCGAAAAAGCTATTGTCAATGCGGGAGCTGCCTTTACGCATGGGCAGGTGTATGTCGCTTTGAGCCGGTGTAAAAGTCTGGAAGGGTTGGTTTTGGGAACACCTTTACGTCCCGAGGCTCTGATCAACGATCAGGTGGTGAAGCATTTTACGGATGAAGTTTCCCGGAATCAGCCCGGACCGATGCAGTTGGAAGATGCACGCAGGGCCTATTATTTACAGTTGTTGAAAGAACTGTTCGATTATAGTGGTGTACTTAAACGCCTGCAACATGTAGCTTGGGTATTCGGAGAACATTTGTGGAAATTATCCCCCGAGTTAACCAAGCGTTGCCGGGAGGTCAGGGAGTTGTGTCATAGCGAATTGACGGAGGTGGGAGAAAAATTTCAGATGCAGCTGGAGCGTCTGATCGAAGGGGCTGCAAATTACGATACCGATCGGCAGGTCGGGGAAAGGATAGCTAAAGGAGTTGCTTACTTCAGCGAACAGACCGGCCGGCATATCGTAGCTTTCTTAGAGAGTGCACAACCCGAAATCGATAATAAAGACGTACGTAAAACAGTCGGGGAAGCTTTGGAGAAATTGAGGTTGGAAGTGGGGGTGAAGATAGAGACTCTGGAGGCTGTGAAAGAAGGGTTTGAAGTGAAGGCCCATTTAATGGCGAAAGCGAAGGCTGTATTGGAAAAACCGAAACCCCGGGCCAGGAAGACCACCGAAAAACTGGAGGTCGGAGAAGATGTTTTGCATCCGAAATTATACAATGCCTTGCGTTTGTGGCGGAAGGAGGAAGCGATGCGTCTGGGATTGCCGGCCTATACCGTTTTGCAGCAGAAAGCTTTGCTGGGGGTGGCCAACACGCTGCCGACAACAGGGAAAGAATTACTGGCTATACCGGGGATCGGGAAAAAGGTCGCGGAACGTTATGGGGCTGCCTTGCTGGAAATGGTGGATCATTACCGGCTGAATATTTAAAGGATAGAAATTTGATATGTGGAAATAAATTTTCACATTTGTACTTCAATGAATTACTAAACTTATAAAAGAATAGATAATGGAAGATATTTATGTGCTGGGTGTGGATATCGGAGGGTCACACATTGCTTGTCAGCTTGTTAATTTGAGCGACTGTAGTTTGATCGAAAATACGTATGCCGAAGTTAAAGTGGCTGAAAATCAAAGTGCCGGTATTATTCTGGCAGCTTGGGAAAAAGCGTTGAAAGAGTGTATGGGTAAAGCGGCAGGTAAGATTATCCGTGGAATTGGAGTCGCTATGCCATCACCTTTCGATTTTGTGCAGGGGATCGCTATGGCCGATCACAAATTCGCTTCTCTGAAAGGACTGAATATCCGTCAGGAGTTGAGCCGTGTTACAGGCATCCTGCCTTCTTCTATTTTATTTACGAACGATGCCGCTGCTTTCGGTATGGGCGCCTGGAGATTGAACGGAAGCCGTGACCGCCATTTGATCGGAGTGACTTTGGGTACCGGTTTCGGAGCTTGTTTTATCGTAGACGGTTGTTATGCTACTTATGGCCCCGGAGTGCCTATCGGAGGAGAACTGTGGAATTATCCGTTCCGTGGGGTGATCGCTGAGGATTATGTTTCTACCCGCTGGTTCGAAAAGCGTTTTGCCGAATTGACCGGAGAGGCGATTCACGGGGTGAAAGGAATGATCGATTTATACCAGGCCGGTAAATATAAGACAGAGACCGAGCAGGTCTTCCGTGAATTTTCGAATTCTTTCGGAGAGATCATGGTGCCCTTTATGACCCGATTTAATGCCGATATGCTGGTGATCGGAGGAGGTATGGTACTTTCCGAACAGTATTTCCTGCCTTTGATCGGTCAATATATGAAAGCCAACGGGATCAATGCTTCTATCATGACGGTCGCCGATACAACGACTGCAATTATTGCGGGAGCTGCTGCTTTATGTGATTTGATATAAAAGAAATTGGATCAGATATTTAGGTATCGATTTAGCGATGGGCTGGAATAGAACCGGTTCATTAATAAATCGATACAAAATAACCGAAGAACTTTTATCCGGAGCTTTCCGTATACCGTGTGAGTTTAATTTTCAAATATTGAATTATGAATCACGGTATCAGTATTTTGTTTCGGGTAATTCCCGTTGTGATGGCATTTATTTGTTTTTTTCTCGGCGGGTTTATTTTTTTGTATGGAGACGATGGAGCCAGGCAGGTTGCCGGACCTGTTGTTTTTTTTCTGGGAGCTATTTGTCTGGCTTTGTTTGCGACTGCTGCAACTATTATCCGGCAATTGATCCATAAATTCCATACGGTTTTAAAATATATTATTCCCGGTTTCGGATATGTTGTAGCTTTCTTAACAATAGCATCGGGGATTTGGATTTTCGGTTTTGCTGAAAATTCCAATTTCATTGTTTCAGGCCATGTCGTGGCCGGAGTCGGTTTGATCACAGCTTGCGTTTCTACAGCAGCAACTTCTTCTACAAAATTTTATTTAATACCGGCCAATTCGGCTAATGCGGCGAATGAAGTCAATAAAGAAGGTTTTTCTGCAATGACACAGAATGTACTGATCGGTTTGACTTTATTGTTTTCCTTGACCGCCTGGGTTTGGGCGATCGTGTTGTTATCCCGGATCGGTGAAGGGGCTTATTTTTTGGTAGCCGGTACTGTGATGGGAGGATTGGCTTGTATTTGTACCAGCCTGATTGCTTTGGTGGCCAGTATCGCCAAACAGATCCGGAATACTTATGGAGAAAGTGACCGTAAAAATTGGCCGAAATTGGTTTTGGTGATGGGAACGGTGGCTTTTATCTGGGGATTGGTCGTTATTCTTGCTATGGCCGGGAATGTGGCCAATACCACCGGTTTCATCATGATGGGCTTGGGATTGGTTTGTTTCAGCATCTCCAGTAAAGTAATTTTGTTGGCCAAAGTGTGGAAACAGAGTTTTGCTTTAGCCAGCCGGATTCCGTTGATTCCGGTACTGACTGCTTTGTTGTGTTTGTTTTTAGCTGCCTTTCTGTTTGAGGAAGGGGTGTATGACAATGCATTTTTTGTTCCGGCCCGGGTATTGGTCGGGTTAGGAGCGATCTGTTTTTGTTTATTCTCTATTGTGAGTATCCTGGAGAGCGGCACCTCTAAAAAATGAGAGTGGATGCAGGAGAATGAAAGATTTAATCCGTATCTTTGTAAAAAGATACGGATTTTTTATGGAGAATAAACCTTTAGCAGAGCGATTGAGGCCTAAGACGCTGGACGATTATATCGGTCAGCAACATTTGGTAGGAAAAGGGAAAGTGTTGCGTAAGATGATCGAATCCGGGGTGGTCTCTTCTTTTATTTTGTGGGGACCTCCGGGAGTCGGTAAAACGACCTTGGCCATGATCGTCGCCGAACAGCTGAAACGTCCGTTTTATGTCCTGAGTGCCGTTAGTTCGGGAGTAAAAGATGTGCGTGAAGTGATACAAAAAGCGGAAAGCCAGCGTTTTTTCAATACGCCTAATCCGATACTTTTTATCGATGAAATCCATCGGTTTTCCAAGGCACAGCAAGATTCTTTATTGGCCGCAGTCGAAAAGGGAACCGTTACCCTGATCGGGGCGACGACCGAGAATCCTTCGTTCGAGGTGATCTCGCCTTTATTGTCCCGTTGTCAGGTATATGTCCTGAAATCTCAGGAGAAAGCCGATCTGGAAGGCTTGATAGACCGTGCGGTTACGACAGATTTTTATCTGAAAGAAAAAAATATCGTCGTTAAGGAGAAAGAAGCCCTGATTTCCTTTAGTGGCGGGGATGCCCGTAAGTTGTTGAATATCCTTGAGCTGGTGGTGAATGCCCAGCCGGGACCGGAAATCCTCATCGATAATGATACGGTACGCAAAGAATTACAGGAAAATCCGTTGATGTACGATAAAGACGGGGAACAGCACTACGATATTATTTCTGCCATGATCAAGTCGATCCGGGGAAGTGATCCGAATGCGGCTTTGTATTATATGGCCCGGATGCTGGAAGGGGGAGAAGATCCTAAGTTTATCGCCCGGCGTTTGCTGATTTCCGCTTCTGAAGATATCGGATTGGCCAATCCGAATGCGATGTTGCTGGCCAATACCTGTTTCGATATTGTCCATAAAATCGGTATGCCCGAAGCCAGGATTCCCTTATCGGAATGTGTGATTTATTTAGCCACCTCTCCTAAAAGTAATTCGGCTTATATGGCGATCAATGAAGCGATGGCGACGGTGAGACAAACCGGAAACCTACCCGTTCCTTTGTATTTGCGGAATGCTCCGACCAAATTGATGAAAGAACTGAACTATGGGAAAGATTACAAATATGCTCATGATTATCCGGGTAATTTTGTAGAAATGGAGTTTATGCCGCAGGAACTGAAACAGCAGGTATTTTATAAACCTCAGCAAAATGCCGCTGAACTGAAACTATTGGAACGACTGAAAGCCTGGTGGAAGAAGAAATATTAACCTGAAATGGGTGTGTGGCCCTAAAATCCTATATATATGAAAATATTGAATGAAATGACTGGACAAGAGATGTTTTTTTTATTAGCCGGTCCTTGTGTCATCGAGGGCGAAGAAATGGCACTCAAGATTGCGGAACATGTTTCCGAGCTCACCGATAAATGGGGGATTCCTTATGTTTTCAAAGGATCTTTTAAAAAGGCCAACCGTTCCCGTTTGGATTCTTTTACAGGAATCGGGGATGAAAAGGCTTTAAAAATATTGGCGAAGATCCGGAAAGATTTTCAAATACCGGTGGTGACGGATATTCATAGTCCTGAAGATGCCGTTATGGCTGCAGAATATGTCGATATCCTCCAGATCCCGGCATTTCTCTGCCGGCAAACCGATTTACTGGTAGCGGCAGCGAAAACAGGCCGGATGGTGAATATTAAGAAAGGACAGTTTTTATCTCCCGATGCTATGCGTTTTGCTGTCGATAAGGTGCGTGAATCCGGAAATGAAAATGTGATGGTGACCGAGCGGGGGACGACTTTCGGATACCAGGATTTAGTGGTCGACTATAGAGGAATCAAGATTATGCAGCAAGAATGTCAATGTCCTGTCGTTGTCGATGTTACTCATTCTTTGCAGCAACCCAACCAGAGTTGCGGGGTGACCGGCGGACAACCTCAGTTGATCGAGACCATCGCTAAAGCCGGAATAGCTGTCGGAGCCGACGGCATCTTTATCGAAACTCATCCTGATCCGAAAAATGCGAAATCGGACGGTGCGAATATGCTGCGTCTGGATTTGCTCGAAGGATTGCTGGAGAAATTGGTTCGGATCCGGAAAGCGTTATGAACGTATTTGGGAAAATAATTTCAGGCTCGATCGCATTTTTAGGAACCGATCCGAGCCTGAAAAGTAATTCGTATAAAATTTTGTTATTTATCGTGTTTCTTGCTATACACCAATATTTTATCGATACGGGCTCCGTCCATGTCGACAATCTCGAATTCCAGCTCGTGCCAGGAGATTTTCTCGCCGGTATGGGGGATGTGTTCCAGTAGATGCAGGATCAGGCCGCTGATGGTGTTATAGTCGTATTCGGGATACAGGCATTCCATATCGATGTATTCCAAAAATTCGTAGAACGAGCATTGGCCGTCGACCAATAGCGAACCGTCGTCGCGGCGGATGATTTCAGGTTCGTCGTGGCTTTCGGTGATTTCTCCCAGCAACACGTCTACGATATCTTTTAAAGTAACGATTCCCTGGATACTACCGAATTCGTCGGTTACCAATCCGTATTTGATGTGATCGGATTTCAGATGTCCCAGCGTATTGTACACGCTTTGGTTTTCCGGGAAAAACTGAGCCGGACGTAAAATATCGGCCAGCTTGAAATCCGGTTCGTCCAAATGGCTGAAAAGGTCTTTCAGGTACACCACTCCTTCGATGTGGTCCAGTTCATCGTGGGCTACCGGATACACGGTATACACGTTCTCCTTCACTTTATTCCGGATCGATTCGGCGGATTCGCCGATTTCCAGCCAAATGAGGTCACTGCGATGGGTCATGATAGAACCGATTTTACGGTCGCCCAGGTTGAAAACTTTTTCTACAATGTCTTGTTCTACTTCCTGGATTTCACCGTCTTCAGTACCTTCCTGAATGATTGCTTTAATTTCTTCTTCGGTCACTTTATTTTCTGTAGAGGTATGAAGACCGGTGAGCCGGATAACTGCTTGGGTGCTGGCTGAAAGCAACCAGACGAAAGGAGAGGCGATTTTGGACAGCACTTCCATGGGCCGGGCGATCAACCGGGCGATTTTTTCCGGTGCATTCATGCCCAGGTGTTTCGGTACCAATTCTCCCAATATTAAAGTCAGATAGGTGACTAATATAACGATGATTCCTTTCGCTAAAGTGAGGCTATGGGCCTGGGGGATACCGATCGTTTCCAGCCAACGGGCCAGATCCCCGGCTAAAGCTTCTCCCGAATATAAACCGGTCAGAATACCGATCAGGGTGATCCCGATTTGTATCGTGGATAAAAAACGATCCGGCTCATTGGCCAGACGCAGGGCGGTTTTTGCAGTTTTACTTCCTTTTTTAGCTGCTGTTTCTAAACGACTTTTACGGGCAGATACCATGGCAATTTCCGACATGGATAAAATGCCGTTAAAAAAAATTAATCCTAAAATAATAACGATTTCCATAAATAATGTCTTATTCTGTTTCAAATATAACGGTATTTCATCAACTATCTGTTTTATTGACTTATTTTTAGAGTTTTTTGAAGGTTATTATGAAGTTTTTTCCAAAAGGAAAAGATGGGATGAAGCGGAAAAACAGAAACAATATACCGGTGTTGATTTGTCTGTAAAGAAAGATCGGATCGACAGAGTGAAAGAACAGATATTGCAAACTTTGAGAGAGCGTAGGGGCCTAAAAGTGGATTTGAAAGCGACAGAATAGAAACCGATGACAATTTAAAAATATTATGCCAGTGATATACATATTTACATTTATAAACGTAGAATTATTTTTTCTTTCTATTCCGATTCCGGATTTTATGTCCTCAGACCGGTTCGCCTGGACCGGTCCGCTAAGGTTTCCCTTCACTGACCGGCGGAACTCCTCACTTCGTTCGTCAAACACCACCGGTCGGGCGTTCGGAAAACCTAACCGGACACTCGTTC
>ERZ773225.4592-NODE-4592-length-10963-cov-5.614686_pt1 | contig 10963 bp, 11 predicted proteins | sample MGYA00580993_ERZ773225 | MGnify/ENA primary metagenome ERZ773225 (study PRJEB29015, sample SAMEA2737748) | human gut metagenome | biome: human gut; feature: human-associated habitat; material: faeces | place: China | collected 2012 ... | reverse complement strand
TCTCCACGCTGGGCGTCTGGCAGTGGAAGTCCGTGTAGCCGTGGCTGTTGTCCTCAAGAATCTGCTCTGTGCCGACCCGCACGCCGAGACCGTTGAAGGTATATGCGCTGACCTCGCCGGTCTTGTTGGTACCCCGCACCATGCGGTTCGTCTCGTCATAGAGATAGGTCGCAACGGTGATATTCTTGAACTACGCTCGCTTTAAACCGAGCAATTTCAATCTTGTACATTGCTTTTAGTTGAGCGGTCAGCATATATCCTTACCACTTGGTAAGGATATTCCCGCAACAAATGTCACACCAAATTTGCTGGCGTATCCTTCCTTTCAAATTCTGCAGATTTATATGGCGTTTTAACTTTTCTCCAGCGTCTTTCAATTTCTCACTATTCTTTATTTGGCGGGGAGATTAATGATATACCTCCCTCCCCGCCAAATCGCAGTTCATGCCTCACATCTTACTTTATCAACCACGCAAATAATTAATAAAGGTTATGAGCCATGACATCGCTATAAATATTATAATGGCAGTTAAATAGATTCGGATGGTTTTCTTTCTTTCCTTTGGTTTCTTAGGTAGTATTCTTTTTCGCGGAATGTCATGGATAATACTTAAAGCTTCATTTTTCCAGTTCATAACATTCACCTTAGCCGTAGTCATAGATGCGGGTGATCTTCTGCTCGTAGCCGCACACATGCTTGCTCACCATCTGGTTGAGGTCGTTATACTGGTAGGTATCCTCTTCGCCCTTAGTGGGGCCGCTCTGCTTCAGCAGGTTGCCGACAGCGTCATAGGCGTAGGAAACCGTATTGCCCTTGTGGTCGGTCATCTTCTGGAGGCGGCCAAGGAGGTCCAGTTCAAAGGTATTGGTTCCGGTCCAGTCATTCATCTGCACCAGTTCGCCAACCTTGTTGTACTGATAGGAAGCCTCTTTTGCCCCATTGTAGTTGATTTTCTTCACCAAATCAAGGGCTGTGTAGGAATACTGCGTCACATAACCGTCTGCATCGGTCTTGGAAACCATGTTTCCATTCCCATCGTAGACATAGATGGTGCTGTCACCCAGGGCATTAACTTCGCGGGTAACGAGGTTCCGACCATCATACTCATACAGCGTAATTTCGTGAGAGTCCACACCATTGAGCGTATCCACGCGGTGGAGGTCAGTAGACACCAACTGGTCGTTTTTATTGTAGCTGAACACAGACTCCGTTCCCAGTGCGTCAATTCAGAGTTTACGATAGAAAACATGTATTGGTTAAGCATCCGCTGTCAACACAATCTGTCTTGTCACTTCAAAATCGCACACATGAACGCTTTCGTAGGGATGATACCGGACTGTCAGGTAAACGGCAGTCCGGCTGGCCGGACGGAGTTCTGCTGAAGCAATGCTTTCCAACAGGCTCTTCTCGGTGGGAAACTGCTCCACAGGCAGATACCGGGCCAGCGTGTCCGGGTTTGCCAGCAAATCGTCCCAACTCTTTCCACCGTCATTTGTCCTCATCAGGACGCAGGCGTTCTCTTCGCTGCTTCCCAGAAGAATTCCCTCCTGCTCACTAAAGAAAAACAGTCCAGAAACTGTGCACGCAAGCGGACAGCCGACCTTGTCCCAGTTTTTTCCGCCGTTCGTGGTGTGGAAAAGCTGGCCCTCAGAAGCTGCCCAGCCATCAGACTCGCTGCTGAAATGATATGCGCTGGTGTTTTGGGGTACGGAATCCATCTTAGGCACAGCAGCATCGTCCTTCAGCACGCCTGCTGCCTCCAGAACATTCGCACAAGCCCAATGGCTCTCTGCCAAATCTGAAAAGGGATTTTCGACAGTCAGCAGTTCCGTCACAGATTCATCCCGTCCGAGCATCCGGTTGATGGCTGTGACAGCTTCAGCGCGGGTGATCTCACGTTCCGGGTGGAACAGCCCATCGGCACCGCCCTGTAACCAGCCCAGAATCTTCGTGCTGTATATGTACGTTTCGGCCCAGTACCCGGCAGGAACATCCGCAAACACAAATTCTTCCCCATACTGCCCCACAGGTGCCGCAAACTGACAGCGATGCAGCAGAACGGCGAACGCTGCCCTGCTGATCGTCGCATCCGGGCGGAAGGTGCCGTCCTCATAGCCGGTGAGAATACCGTAGCTGGCAAGATATGTAACCGCCCGTGTGCAGTCTTTTCCTGCTGTGTCTGAGAACGGGGCTCGGTAACTGTCGGCCTTATTGCCAGCGTCCAGCAGGGTGTATAGCATCTGTGCCAATTCGCCGCGTGTCAAGGGAGCATTAGGACGCGCAAGCCCACCATTCACTGGCAGGTATGCCAGATGCCTCACTGTTTGGAGCTTCGGCCATCCATCCGGCTGAGCCGGGGCCAAGCCTTTCCGCAAATTCTCCATGGAAAAGGCGGAGGATACCCGTCGAAAGGCATCCAGAAAATCTCCGCCGGTGGGAGCGCCTCCTCCTGGGGTCTTCCATAGAAATACCTGGTTCTTTCCCATGGCGATGATCTGGTACGCCATATCATCGTAGTGTCCGGGGAAGAAATCAGACCGTGGGGAAACCACTACAATGGAGCCGATTTCTCCCCCGTATTTTTCACGGGAGGGAGCGTGATAGAAGTTCACGCCGGTATCGGTTTCCTCGGCAATGATTTCGTCCTGACTAATGCCAGGAATCGTGATGGAAAATCCAAGCCGGCTGCTTTGATACTGGAATACTGCAGGGGCGGCTGCTTGGGCCGGAATGCCCAGCAGCAGGCATATTGCCAGTAAAATTGAGATCCGTTTCATTTACAGCAATTCCTCCTTTGAGAATTGTAGCACATGGCAACCTTGTTCCCATGGAATGATCTCAGTTCCCCAGTTCAATTACAAAATCGCCATCACCGAGGTCATACCGTGTGCTTCCATCCGGTAGAGTTTCACCCTGCATATCCTCAAGATACACCTCTTTGGGTTTTCCCTTAAATCCGGTTATACAAAACACCGCAACAGTAACAACCAACACCATCACCAAAATACCTACGGCCCTACTTTTCATAAAGAATCCTCCTTATTGTTTTTTTCATGGGTAGGTTCTGGCTCTCTATTATCAAGACGCAGATGGCAGGGGCTTTCTTACACGTTTTTGCAGGTTTTCTTTATTTTTCTGTTTTCACCAAGGAAACGCTTTCGGCCATGTGCAAAATATCCTCAGCGCCAAGAGCTGCGCTAACGGCAAACAACATGTTTTCATCTGGAACAATCCAAGTAATAGTACTATCTGCCCCCTCCGTATCTCTGGTGAGATATAGCTGTCCTTCTAAACCATTCACAGTAACGGGGATGATATCTGCGTTTTCTATTTCAAAATTACTGCTTGCTCCCTGTTGCATATAGATATATTGCAGGTAAATCCACGAAGCGTTTTCATCATTTACATTCTGATATATAATACTTACATAAGAGGGCCACTCCACACGTTCGGTCTCAGCATATCCTTCTGGCAAATCTGTAACCTCATATTGGGGCATTTCATCGGCAATCTGTTCTCCCGAAAATCTATACACCACATGGGTTTCATACCATTCCGTGACCCAGCGCACCACTGCGGCCCGGACCGTGGGACTGACTGCCATCAGGCTCCCCAGGCTCAGCGAGAACACCAGCAGGATCACGGCAATCTTTTGCGCCACATTCTTCCACAGGGGCCGTGCCCGCTTTTGAGCCCACTTCAACGGATCTGATAACATCGCCGCTATTTGCCGCTGATAATGGCGCGTTGGTTTGAAAGCAGGCACATCATCGGTTTCTTTTTCACAATCCCGCTTGATTGCATCCAGCAGGACATGCTGCATCATCCTGTCCAGTTCTCGGTCCGTCATACGCAAAATCCCTCCTTCTCAATAATTTCGCGCAGCAGTGTGCGCCCCCGCGTTGCACGGGAACTAACAGCTGTTTCGGAGATACCCACCCTCTTGGCGATCTCCTTATCCGTGTAGCCATGGAGCATCTTCAGTTCCAACACAGAGCGGTACGTTTCCGGCAGCCGCGTAAACAGATCTATCAGTTCCGTATACCCAGATATATCGTTGATATCCTCCGTAAGTCTGTCCCAGTCTTCCAAAGAAACCGTCCGGCTGTTCTTCCGAAGAATGGCCCGCGCTTCATTCTTCACTATAGAAATGATCCAGAAAGGCAATTCCTCACATGGAATCTCGAAAATTTTCTCAAAATGCCGGATCATCTGCATGAATGCGTTTTGTACCGCATCCTCAACATCACGCTGCTCTTTCAAAATGCGCATCGCTGCCCGTTCCATTTGGACATGATATTTCTCATAGATCTCAATAAATTTTTGCTTATCTGCATCGCTCTCTAACGCAGCTAACAGAACTGCCAGCATAATAACACCACCTCATTCTTTATGAAAAAGTGCGTATACCCACCATTTTATAAATGCATTTGAACCGCGATTTCTCACATTGTTTTCAAATATTTTTAGAAAATTTTTTTAAGCTGTTGCCAGTATAACATGGTGTGCCTAAAATCGCTACAGTCACTACTGCTGTATATAGGTCGTTCAATACAATTATACTGTTGCTATAAAAAGGCACAGGCTGGAGATAAATCTCCAGCCTGTATCTTCGTTCATAATTCTATAAAGCATTTGCGCATGGACGGGGCAAGTTTACTCCGCCCATACACTTGCATTACAGGTCACTTTTCTAATTGTTCTATGCAAACAATGACATTTGCATTCGTCATCGGATTGTGAACATATGAAATTCCAATATTTTTGGAAGTATCTGATATAATTCCATGGTCAAAAATTGTATCATGATAGCCAAATGAAATATCAGAATAACCATATTCAAACCAAACGCCATTAACGCTAAATGCCTCACGCTTATTATATATGTTTGTGGGCGCACTAAACTCTTCAACATCACCTTCAACGACACTATAATGCCCCATGTAATATGGGAGAAGTTGCGTTGCAAAAGCATAAATGTGTCCGACAAGCATAATACATTGAATTATTGCAAAAACCTTAAGTCCTCGTACAGATCTCACAAAGCATAGTTTTTCTTTTATTGCTGGAATAAAAGAAAGCACAAGCAACGAAAAGAATAACATTATCGGCCAGAGAAACCATGCGGGTCTAAAATCGCGCAGGCTCGCAGAGAACAATACAATGTTCATTTAAAGTGACACTCCTAATGTATAGCTAAGAATTTATTTTAGGTTCTTTCGTATCCGTGCCCCCAGATCCACAAGTCGCCATTTTTTTGAAGAGCCATCCCATGCATATGACCTGCTGCAATTTCAGCAACATCGTACATGGCAAGCTTTGGCTTATAAAACGGATCAGAGCATTTTCCTAAACCGCATTGTCCATACTCGTTTGTACCGGTGGAAAACATTCGCCCATCCTGCATCTTAATCAAGGAATAATATTTGCCGCAGGCCACATCATCAACATGCTCAAGCACCTTAATTGGTTCTGCGCCAAATTTGTTTTGGACTCTATTCGTAACCAATGACCCCGGCACACATGCTCCATACGAGTACAAGTCTCCGTTTTCCAAAAGAATAAATCCGAAGCCGTTTGCTGAATCCACATCATTTACGCATTTCTTAACATGGTCGCATACTTTTCGAGGCTTATCTGGACAAAGGTGAAAACATTGCTCACTGTTGTCTCTACCCCATCCCCAAAGGCTTCCGTCCGATTTAATCACGTAGGTTGTATAACCCGTAGAGGAGAATGAGACAACATCATCCATAATATGGACAGGCTCTGGGCAGTACTTTTGCTCTGTCAGCATAATATTTCCTATATTGCTGCCCCACCCCCATAATGAATGATCGCTTCTGATTGCACATGAATAGAAAATACCGGCATAGGAGAAAATCACGTCATCCATGATATGAATAGCTTCCACTGCAGACGAAACATTTCCAACACCTAATTGCGCTTGTTGGTTATCTCCCCATCCCCATAAATGATGATCCTTCGTGACATATAGCAGATGCAGGGCGCCCATGCTGCAGCTTATTACATTGTCTGCCAATTTCTGTGGACAATATTCCAAATTGGTGAGAACGTCAAAGGAGTAATATGAATCAAACGTTACACCGTAAACATGTCCGCCCCACACCCAAAGTGCGTTGCTTTTGTCAATAGCGCCGTTGAAGTGGATGCATGTGTTGATACTCTGGATGTCGGTCATGATCCTGTATGGCCGCGGAATCTCTCCATCTTCCGCCATTCGCGTCAATGGCATATCTGACATTAATGCCGTGCGGGGAGGTTGAATATGATTTTTCGGCTGAAATGCTTGTATTTCGAAAATTGGTGATGTCTTTGAAGCTTGATGATAATTCAACAAATCCTTTAACATATACATTGCCTCTTTCCAATTTCAGGGAGGGAGTTAACCTCCCCCCCTGAAATTAGTGTTATTAAGCGAGTATCAATTGCTTACTTTGCGGCATTTTTCAATTCTGCGTTCGGCAAATATGACATATCTAATAAAATTACAAACACCGCAAAGCACACCATAACTAACAAAAGAACGAGTGAACCAGCTATTTTCCACCCCCCTTCTCTCTTCCAACTGTTCTTTACCCAAATACACACTTCAAATGATAGTGAAAGAGATGCAACAGCCAAAAAAGTAGCAAGACTTGGAACATACAATTGTTCTGCAGGTCGCAACTCAAGGGACATGGCGCAAATCACGGAAGAGAGGACCGCATAGAGTCGCAATATCAAACTACTGACTCTAACGCAGTCTCTTTTAGAGAAAGGAAACAGCATTTTACGTAAAACACAAGGTGGGCGAATCAGAGGCCCGGAGTCGTTTCCTAAAAATGAAATCAAAAATGCGAAAACACTCCCTTGAAATAATTCATATAGTTCAAATAATGACACATATTCATCTCCTAATAAATTAGTTGCAAGAGAGTTCTGTATAATATCCGAGATGATGCTGCTGAGCCTGCAAAATATTGTCTTGAACGCTGACTTCAAATACCTCATTCGGAGTAAGCGGTTGGGGAGAACTGGTTTTCTTGGCATTTGAGGCGTTGGATATCAGCAAGTTGTCAACTTTAGAATTGGCATAACTCGATACAGCAGTTGCCAAAGGCGTTGTAACGGCGGATTTCGCGATACCCATAACAAAGTTCCTATTGACCTGAGATATGGTTGGGACAGTAGAGATGGTTTTGGTGGTAGCAAGTCCGAAGTATTGATTTGTGATTTTGCTGTAATTGTGGGTAGTTGTTGATCGAACTCCAGAACCGCCAATAACCCCCGCAATGACGCCACTGGTAACTCCAGAAACCGCTACATGCGAAATAACTTGAGTAGCAGAGATGTTTTTGCCATGTCTGATATCAATCACATCTTGTGCGATTGAAGAAACTGCAGAAACAACACCGCTTACTACACCAACCGTCACTTTGCTCAAAGGACTAGCTACCAAAGCGCCAGTAACTGCACCTTCTCCTGCACTCACGGCAACCTTGGCCAAATTAACTTTACCTTCTTCCTTGTAAGTTCGAATTGCGGTCGTGGCAGCAGAGATTGCCATACCTGTGAATGCACCTATCGCTGCAAGCGGTAATTCACCGTCCATATCAATCCAATTGACTGCATTATCCTTGACATACAGATACTGGACCAACTGCATGGGATCGGTGACATACTCCCGCAGGTCATACTGGCTGGGGTCAAGGATGGGATCAACAGCTGCGAAGCGGCGATTGTCTGCGTCGTAGAACCGGGCCTTGGCGTAGTACATGTTCAGCACCGCGTCAAAGTCGTGGGTGGCGTACTCCTTCACCAGATCCAGCTCCCGCTGGCCGCACTTGAGGACGGCGTTGTGGGTGATCTCGCCCCACTCGCTGTAGCTGGTCCAGGAGATGACCTTGCTGTTGACAGCGCTGGTCAGGTAATCCGTGGTGCCCAGATAGTCGCAGTGATAGTAGGCGTGCAACTCACCGGCGTCATCCAGCAGGCTGGCGGAGCCGTTCTCAATGCCCTGCACCACGACAGACAGACGGGCCTTGTCGCTATACACATAGCGGTAATCCAGGCCGTTCACCTCATGCTCCATCAGGGGCTTGTAGGTCTCGGAGCTGAAGTCCACCACGAACTGCTTGACCACCGTGCTGGTGTTCTTCACGTCGCTGCCGGTGGGCTTGTCCTGATTCCCGTTGCCGTTACCGCTGTTGCCGTTGTTGCCGTTACCGCTGTTGCCGTTGTTGCCGTAGGTTACCAGCGTGGCAGTCAGAGTGTTGGCGTCAGCAGATGCCTCGGTGATATCAGTTTCCGCAGAAGCGACCTCAGCGGCTTCCGCCGCAGCGTTGGCAGCCTTCAGTTCTTCAGGGGTCAGCCGCACCTTCTGCTGTCGCTTGCCGGTCACGGAGTCCACAACGACCTCGCCATCCACCACAGCGGTGGCGGAAACATCGTGGTAGCCATAGCCGTTCTTGGCGATGATCCAGGTCTGCTCCATCAGAGCGCCCAGACCGTTGTAGGTGTAGATGCTCTCCTCAGCGTTGCCGTTGACACCCCGGACCATCTTATTGGTCTCGTCATAGGTGTACGCGCCGGCAGTGGTGACCTTCTTGTTCTTGATGTACTCCTCCAGAATCAGGTTGCCCCGCTTGTCGTAGGCGCTGGTAGTGTGGGACTTCCAGTTGTCGGAGGAGCGGTCGATCTGCTGGTTCAGGTTGTTGTAGATGTAATCGCAGTTATGGCTGCCAACGCCCGTCTCATAGGTCAGATTGCCCAGACTGTCATAGGTGTAGGTGCGGGTGGAGTTGCCGTAGTTGTCATGGGCGGTGATGAGCCGGTTCAGCGCGTCATAGGTGTAAAGGGTCTCGTTCTTGGCCTGGCCCGTGCCGTTGCCCCGCATATACTCATAGGTCATGTTGCCGTTGGCATCATACGCATAAGTATGCTTCTGGGTCTTAGCGGGCTTCTCGCTGGGATGGGTGTCCTCGACCTTCAGGATGCGGCCCATCTTGTCATAGGTATAATACTCCATCCAGCCGTTGGGATACCGCATCTCCGTGACACGGCCCATGCCGTCATAGGCGTAAGAAGTCTCGCTGCCGTCGGTCTCCGTCACCTTCGTCTGGTTGTGGACCAGGTCATAGTCGTAGGTGGCGGTAGTGCCGTCCGGATAGGCGATGGAGGTCTGGTTGCCCACGCCGTCGTAGGTGTACTCTACCCGCTTGCCGGCGTGATCCGTGGCAGCGGTCAGCTGATGCAGCAGGTCCAGCTCAAAGGTAGTCGTGCCCAGCCAGTCGGTCATGGAGACCAGATCGCCGGTCTTGTTGTACCTGTAAGAGACTTCCTTAGCATCATTGTAGTTAATCTTTGTTACTAAATCAAGTGCGTTGTAGGTATATTCCGTGGTATATCCGTCGGGATAATGTAAAAGCGCGGGGACTGGCTTGTTAGCCAGTCCCTGCGCTTAATGAGGTGCTATTATTGCAATCTGTTCATAAAACTTAGAATTCCTTCGCCTAATTCAATGGCGCTGCAGGTTTGGGGTAAAGAAAGCCGACAAGTTTCACTAGGACTGAACGAAAAATCTGGATTCATTTCATACGGCTCTATAGAGAAATCTGCTTTTGTGTGCCAGACACTGATTAAATGATAAGAGGTTGCAAATTGTTTCCATGAAATGCTTTTCTTCTTGTGCTTGAAAAATTTAAGGTTTTCGTCTGCTTGGGAATATGTTTTTAGAGTAGAAAAGTGCGCTAAAATAGATTCTCCTAATAAAGTTGGATCGATTGGTAAGGAGAGAATTGTAGGAGTACCACTTACACGGTAAGGCCCGTTCCAAGTTCTGTTTCCGACTATCCATACTTCGGAATTAGAAAAATATACTTGAACTAAATCTTTGTCCATATAAACCTCTATTAGTTTGCAACTTGCAGAATTATTTTGACGCCCTTTTCTTTGGCGTATGTAAAAGCTCGCAACAATTCTTGCCGATGAGACAAAGACATTACTTGGTTAGGAACGACTACCATGAGCTCTTTTTTAGTGGCAGCGTTTACAAGGACGGTCTGTCCCTGATAAGTAATATGTATTATAAGATTCAATGTCTCTTATGAGGATATACGGAATTTCTTCGTTTATAAGTTCAGCGGCTTTAATAAGAGCCTGAATCCAGCCATAGATTGAAGATATATCCATCACCAAATCAAGTTCCGGAGGAAAAATTTCACCATAATGGTATTTCCCGCAATCAAATCGTATATAGCCATCTGCTCCAATAGGAAGTTCGTTAGTATAATTTATAATGCGATAACTGATTGCAAACATTTTTACTCTCCTGCTACCTAAAGTCTGAAACACTATACTTGTATACGCCATAAGCCGTATCAAGTACACCGTTGCTATTGATCTGGAGCGTAATCCATTCACCTCCAACATATACAATGCGCTCACCCGTGAGTCCCTGCGCTCGAACTGAGTTATAAGCTTACTCTCATATCAGATACACCCTGCTATGTTTTTGTGCTGTTGGCCGACTACCCTTTTTTCGGTGCCAGGGAGTTTCACTTTTTTCTTCATCGCCATAGGTTCAATCGAACCACGCAGCTATCACGTGGTTTTCTCTATTCAAGAGGCGGCCCGCCACTATGACCACTATGGCGAGCCGCCCTTTGCAAAATATGCGAGGGACTAAACCTTTGTTCCCCTTAGCCTAATTGAAGGCTGAATAATTGGGGCGGTTTTGTCGAAAAGGACATTTTTAAAGTCAAAACTGGGTACATGTCCAGTTTTGTAAGAACGATAAGACTTGCCGTTTTCTACAAATGCCTTTGAATCAAGATAAGTCTTAACAGCGTTTCGCATTTCATCTGCCACGGCATGAAACGGACTCTCTGTCATTTGTAGGAACGTAGTTCTGTCAACGCGGCCAATGGTCAGACAAATCAAGCGGCTCTTTTTTTGCGC
>ERZ773225.4587-NODE-4587-length-10974-cov-2.232805_pt1 | contig 10974 bp, 9 predicted proteins | sample MGYA00580993_ERZ773225 | MGnify/ENA primary metagenome ERZ773225 (study PRJEB29015, sample SAMEA2737748) | human gut metagenome | biome: human gut; feature: human-associated habitat; material: faeces | place: China | collected 2012 ... | reverse complement strand
TTCGAAGACCTCGCAAACTGCGTTGAAACGATTGCGGTGAAGGAGTCCTGACCCGTGGATCTTAATCTGGTCCTGGTCTCGCTGGTCGTGATCATTGCTCTTGGTTTTGACTACACCAACGGCTTCCACGATGCGGCGAACGCAATCGCAACTTCCGTGTCCACCAGGGCACTGACCCCGCGAGCCGCTCTCCTCATGGCTGCTGTCATGAACATTATTGGCGCACTTTTGGGCACGGAGGTCGCAAAGACTATCGGTGAGGGCATCATCGATATCTCGCACTACACGAATTCGTCCGACGTTCTTCAACAGAGAGAGGGCTTGGCGATTGTGCTGGGCGCTCTAGTCGGTGCGGTTGTGTGGAATCTGATCACATGGTGGTTTGGGCTTCCATCGTCCTCATCACACGCCTTGATTGGTGGTTTGGTGGGCGCTGGCCTTGCTTCAGCGACCCAGGTGAAGTGGATTGGAATTCTTCAGCACGTCATCATCCCGATGTTCGCGTCCCCGGTGGTCGGCTTCCTTCTGGGCTTCTTCCTCATGAAGGGCCTGATGAGGTTGTTGCAAAATCTGCCCTATCACCGCACGATGCGTCGCTTCCGTATCCTTCAGACTCTGTCAGCCGCAGCAATGGCCCTTGGCCACGGCCTGCAGGACGCTCAGAAAACGATGGGCGTCATTGTGATGGCGCTGATCGCCGGTGGCTACGGCGAGACGCACAACGTGATTGACCCGGTGACGGGTGACCTCACGATTCCGCTGTGGGTCAAGCTCGCTGCCGCAGGTGCGATTTCACTGGGCACATACGCCGGCGGCTGGCGCATTATGCGTACGCTCGGCCGTAAGATCATCGATCTGGATCCGGCTCGTGGCTTCGTCGCCGAGGGTGTGTCCGCCATTGTTCTGTACCTGTCCGCATTCGTTCTTCACGCTCCGATCTCCACGACGCACACGATTACGTCGGCGATCCTTGGTGTGGGTGCGACGAAGCGTTTCTCGGCTGTCCGCTGGGGTGTTGCTGGCAACATCGTGGTCGGTTGGTTCTTGACGCTTCCAGCTGCTGCTGCGGTTGCGGCGATCGTGTACTTCATCGTTCACGCGGTTGTTGGAATGTGACGATAGTGTTTGCCAATTTACGAGGCCGAACGGCCCGCGCCACCGGCTCGGGCGCATTCGTTGTTTCAGCCGTCGCGCTAATGGCAGGGTGTTCGAGTTCGTCTGTCCTTGATTTAAAGGTCGGCGATTGTATTCAGCTACCGAACACTAAGACGGCGGTGACGATCGATCACACGTCCTGTTCCGAGGAACATCAGGGCGAAGTTTCAGCCATTGTTAAGACAAACCCAAACGGTGCTGATGATGCGTTCCCTGGCGATTCTGAACTGAACTCGCAGGCTGAAGAGGCATGCGTTTCCTCTTTCACCGGCTATGTTGGGTCGGACTATGTGACGTCATCGTTGGATGTGTCGTGGCTTGTTCCGACTGAACAGTCTTGGAAGGACGGAGATCGTCATATTGCGTGCGTTGTGTACGCCCAGGGCGATCAGAAGCTCACGCAGTCTGTGAAAGATTCGAACTTGTAGGGCTCGGTTCTCTTCGGGTTTGACGCTGTATACAAGGGGTGGGGAGCGTCTCGCAGAGACGCCCCCACCCCTTGTGCTTTTACCGATGTTTAGCTGTTCTGGTCCGCCATCAGATGCGGTTAAGCGGATTGCGGTGGAAGCGGCCTCGTCGATGAGGAAGCGAAGTCAGTTGGTGAGCGTCACTACCTGCACCCCACGCGACAAATCCAGGATCAAACACGCAAAACCGTCGCACCAAGTGCAGCCGGTGCACCAAAACCAACCCCACGACCGCACCAACTACACCTCACGCGACAAATCCAGGATCAAACACGCAAAACCGTCGCGCCAACTACAGTCGGGGGCACAAAACCCGCCGACACGCGCCACCACCTACACCCCACGCGACAAAACCCCACCAAAACAAACCAAAACGTCGCACCAAGTGCAGCCGGGAACTTGGTGAGCTTGGATCGCAGATAACGACTGGGTTCACGCAGACGATTGGGGACGTCTTGACTGACCACTCGCCTACAAATCAAAACGCCCAACCTGATGAGGGGCTGGAAGGCTCGGCTTTGAGACGCTGATCAGGCCCGCACCTCTGGCCAAGAAACGGGCTCAACGTTGACGCGATTGTGCCCCACGAGTTTGCACTCAGCGACGTGTATTCAGCCTACGACGCCCTCCGTGACCGCATCGGTGTGAAAGTAGCAGTAATCCCGGACTAGGCCAGCAAGTTCTCATGAGACCAGTTCAGCGCGAGCTCGCCCCATGAAACATCTACGGATAAGTAGCGCTACGCTTACAGCTGTCCCTTGAATCCCCCACTTTGTTGATTAATCGCGTATTGGTAAACATCGCGAACCAGCAGCTTAGAATGCCAGCGCTTGAACATTCCTGAAGTATTTTGCCGCATAGCTTGCAACGCGAATTTTCTAGCTCCTTCAAGAACCTCGGGATATTGGTTACAAAACTGTTCGAGGTCTCCTACCGCGTAGCTAATCGCATCCGAATTCGCTGACGGATACGTAGCGGTGAACGCCCAGGCATCCAAGAACCCTCTATACGAAGACTCATATTCAAACGCCCAAAAACCGGTTGTCTTGCCTTGCAAGATCGTTCCTGGAACCGTGTTCAACCAGCCGACACCCTCAACGGATTCCAGCTTTGTCGCCTTCTGGTCTGGAATCTCACAAGTGCGAGGGAAGAACAAGAGCTCAATAAAGCCCGTACTCAACGTGGCCCAACGGCCCCCACTTGTGCTTGGACAATCCGTTAGAGTCCAGTACTTCCCCTCAAGCTCAACAGCGCTTGGAACTAGCTCCTTCAAGGCAAAAGCAATATCACGCAAAATTGGCTCCTGATACTCGTTAGGAACTAGCCTGGCGAATTTCGTGGGTTCACTCCCGAAGCCTTCCACACGTTGCCGCGCCCCTCGTAAATCATAAGGACCATCACCTAGGGCCCAGGCCTGCTGATCTTCAACCGGAATCTCCAGATCCAGGCTGGAGGGCTGGTCATGCCCGACATTCCCCAGACGGTTGCGCAAGCGTTTAGCATCTGCGCGGAAGCGTTGGATCTCTTGATACTCAATCGAATCCAAACTCATCACCGCAGGCACCGGCATAAACCAAAGCTTCTCCACGTCTGTCCACGGATCCACATGGTTAGTATTTCCATGTCGATGCTGAGCAAAACGCGTCACCACATTCTTTGCCTGGCCAACATAGAACTCGCCGTTAGAAAACTCGAGCACGTAAATTCCTCGCCGGTTATGCGGGATAAGAGCTGAAATGGAATCCAGTTCTCTTACTGGAAACCGAGCGTATTTGAGTTCGGAGGATGTCTCGTTAACGTCCGAAGCGACCTTGGCAATCGACATTGTTTCAAGCTCTTCCAAAGACGTGCGCGAAGCACTCTCCCGCTCGGGTTCCATCTTGTTTTACCTTTATAACGCTAAATAAACCAAACAACTCCCGTATTTGAAAGCACTGTAACCCATTTTTGCCACAGGCTAGGCAGGTTTCAAAAGGTTGCGCATATTTCGCGATCCTTGCGCACATCGCAGATAGTATTTGCCAGAACATTAATTGAGGTGCCCGCTTACAAGACTGCCTGCTTCAGCGTTACGGGGACGCTGGCATTGGCTGCCAAAATGGTCTGACGCAACCTATCAGCAGAAGCAGAACACCTACGGTAGCACGGTGAGGAAGAGGCTCAAGCAACGGCCCCTTGTGAATTCTTCAGTGTCTGGGATTAAATACGCGCGCGCCGTGCCTCATCATGAGATTGAGGCACGGCGCGCTATGTGATTACACGTTACATGCGATTTTACATGTGACGACGTTTGAGCAAGTAGCCCCCCGCCAGCAGAAGCAGGGCACTAGCACCCAGCAGAGTCATATCCGCTGAACCTGTCTTGCCTAGCCCACCGTGACCGTGCTGAGCCTTTGAGGTAGCTGACGGCTTCTCCGAAGGCTCTGCCCCCCTCGGCTCCTCCGAAGGCCCTGGCTCCCCCGGCTCGTCAGGGGACTCTGGCTTGGGCTTGAATGCTAGATCAACTGTGAACACGACGTTCCCGTCGCCATTCACCTCACAAGCAGCACCCTCTGGGCACTTAAGTGACGTGTAGCTTTCCTTACCTTTGTCGGTAAGCGACACAGTCACAACAGCTTTCTTCCCGCGACTAACAGGATCATCCGGGTTGAAGGGCTCGCCATCATTGTTCACATACGTCACGTCGTATTTGAACGCCCCCTCAAGCGGGTTGGGGGTACCATCCTCGCCCGGACCGTAAGACGGAATCACCACCTCTTGCCAAGAGCCTTCCGGGACGTCTTTCATATCTTGCACGGTTGGCGGCTGCGGAGCAGCAGTCGCTTCAGATATAACAACCGGTGCGATAGCTTCACGCGTCTTTACTTTGGAATCAGCTTGATAATAAGTCACAGTAACTGGAATCTCGGCCCTATCCCCCTTGACTGCATCAGCAGCTGGAGTCACCGTCAGCTGGCCAGTGGAAGCGTCAATCCCTACCTGCCACGTCTTTCCGTTAACCGTAACCGTTTCCGGGGCTGAGTACTCGTGTCGGATGCCTTGTTTCGCGTACTCTTCACCCTTCATAGGCGACTCCACTGCCTGAGCAGGAGATGTTTCAACCAACTCATAGAGTGGTTTCAAAATGGACAACTGCCATTCGCTTACTCTCTGGCCGTCAGCGTTAATGACGCCAGGATTATTCACCTTGCCAGATTCGGGCGCAAAAACACCATAGCCCTTAGCCATAGTTACGTCGTCGGCGGCCTGCAATGACAGCTCCGGGTTGCCCTCGCCGTTTACGTCGCCGGGGCCTTCAAATATTGCTGCACCTCCAGCGCGCAAAACGCGCCCACCAAGAGCCTTGATATTGGCATCTTTAGTTGAAGAGAAATTCAAGTTCCTATCCGCTCGAACACCATTCAGATGTTGCTTATCCGAAGATACTGCCTGCACATTCAGGGCAGCCTGCTCAGTGACAGCGATATCCCCGCGGCTATACATACCCATAGTCCAGCCACTAGTGGCACCTTGCACATCAATATCGAGTTGGGAGTTGCCCGCGAGTACGGCAGATCCATATGTGCCTAGGACGCCGAACGTCGTTGACGTTGTCTCGGGATTGGCTATTTGACTCTTAATGTTGACTTTTACATCATCTGTGATGGTGAAAGGGCTGGCAGAAATACCCATAGCACCAGTAAATCCTTTATCACCGCTATATCCGGGGTTAAGGTTGATCGTCCCTTGCCCGCCGATTGTGAGCGCGCCACCCCAGCTTTCAATAGCCGTTGAGTAGTTAGGGTCGGAGTTGGAGATATCTGTATTAATTGTGAGAGTCGCATCGGCAGACTCGCCAATCAAATTAACCTTCGGATTAAGACCATCTTGCTTGCTATTAACTCCGCCGCTCTTCATAGTAAACGTCAGAGCGAGTGCATCTGAGTGTCCCTTTGACTGTTGATCGATGACATTGTTACCACGGAATTTGACATTCAGTTCTTCCACGCCAACTTTTGAGCGATCGAATACCACCTCAACGAATGTGCCTGCACCGTAAGATCCGGTAAAGTCCTTGCGCTCGAGGACAAAATTATCGAACGTAAGAGTTTTCTCTGCATCATTCCAATACCATGATCCAGAATCGCCTTTGCCTTTGACGTTGCCGTCCAAGCAATAGGTCCACTCCGCAACATGGATGTAATGCAAATTCGGACACGTGTCCCAATCCATATGCCTAAGCTGAGGGGCATCAGCGTAACTATCCTCGGGCGCAGCCTGAGCGCTAGGGACAGTAGCGAACCCGGCCACTACGGCCGCTGCTACCGCAAGCGCTGAAAGCGCGACCCTCACAATTCTTTGCATGGTAATCCAATCAATCGCTAATGGGACTTCAGCTACATACGTGCAGTACAGAAGCTATGCGTACATTATATATATTTTTCCCGTAATTACTGAGAAATGAGATCCTTCCTATTTGCAGGACTAAGAAATGGGCTATCGCCAGTGAGGGGTGGTTTGCGCGAGTCTTGTAGTTCGTTGAGTCACATTTATCGTGAGCAATCAGTTGCTCTTTTCGAACTGGAAACCAACGATGCGACGGCATCCGTTCGAGATTAAAGAAGAGGCACAACAGTATGTTCCAATCACCGGCCGCACCGCGCTCAACACCTTCTTATAAGAGCTCCAAGAACACCGATTAGCAGTAGCCCAAATACCCTAACAACCCGCCCGGCATGAATCATGCTCCGGGCTGCTACTTCTAGCTAAAACTAAATGGAGCGGGCGACGGGATCCCCCGTGCCACACCGTGGCACAGTGGGCCCATTTCGATTCCCGGCCCGACACTAAAACCGACACGCCCGGCAAAAAACAAACAATTCGGGCATTAGCCCGGAAAAGCCCTCGGGAGCCAGATGCACGGTTCCCGAGGGCTTCGCCATGTGCGGAAAGGGAGCGTGAGGGATGCCGTCGAAGCCTGCGCGTCCGTGTTCCCAGCCCGGATGCCCCGAGCTCACCCCCGCCCGCTTCTGCGAGCAGCACGCCAAAGCTGAGGACGAGCGCTACCGGCGCTTCCAGCGTGACCCGAAAATGAACCGCAGGTACGGTGCCCGGTGGCGCAAAATCCGCGCCGCATACATCACCGCCCACCCGCTCTGCGAGGACTGCCTCGCGGCTGGCAGATACACGCCAGCGCAGGAAGTCCACCATGTTCTCCCGCTTGAGCATGGCGGCACCCACGGCCCCTCGAACCTGCGCGTCCTATGCAAACCCTGCCATTCGAGACAGACAGCTTTAGATGATGACCTGGAGGGGAACACCCAGGGTCTACACCTACTAGCTCGCCGATCCTTTCACGTTCGAATGGTGTGCTACCTCACTAGCGCGTGTTACATTAAGGACAGTCAGATATTCGAGGCCCCCACCGTGAGGAGTACCACGATGAGAGTTTCACTTGCTAAAAGTTTTGGCATTGCGGTAGTTGTGGTTAGTAGCCTCGTATTGAGTCTACAGGGGTTGTCAGTAGCTCAAGCTTCCCCACAAAATGACTCTTCTACCACCTCGACGTGTATAGCATCTTCAGGCTCTTCGCAGTCGCAATCGCCCGGAGAGTACGTTGAGATCCTCAATGTGAAGCTTGAGGAGAATCGCGTTGTTACCGCATCGAACGATAAACCGTTGTCTGTTCCCAACAAGATTGTGGCAACTAACGGGGTAGCAGATTATTCTCTTCCCTCAGACCTCGGATATTCATACGCGACGACAAATGACGGCGAATCACTTTTCATCTCAAACGCCGAGCATGAGCTTGTTGGTCTCATCGATTCCGTATCCGCAGTCGACATGGATGGTGCAACATGGGCTGCAACCATGAGTGTCTCCAATAATGTGGTTACTTTTTCTAGCGAGGAAAGCGGGATTCGTTATTACCGAGTCGAGTATGTGGGTGCTACTGCAGCAGATGAGAGTGAAAACGACTTCGGGTATCGAGCATCCCTTATCGGGGTTCCGCGAAACTATGTTTACAACCCTGCCCTGGGTTCTCTTCACGATTATTGCACTAAATCGCCTGATGAATTCCCTAATCCTTTCGGGGAGAATGCCGATTTTAGGGGTCCATGCGCACTGCACGACATGTGCTACGAGCGTAAAGGTTGCGCCTCGCGGTCATGTGATGCGTCGTTGAAGAGTAATTTGAAGAACAACTGCCGCGCGACCTACTCCAGCGGACCGACTCTCGCATCATGTTTGGCGACCGCTGAAGTGTATTGGGGTGCCGTCCGCGTTGCTCATACGTTTAGTTCATGCGAGTAGAGGAGGGGTGTAATGAGGTGCATTCCGCTCGCTATGACCATGACAGGGGTTCTTGGTGGTGTCCTGCTGTCGTGGTTCGCGTTGAGTGTTGATACTCCTTTGGAAGCACCCGCCTACCTGGTGTTTTCGCCGCTAGTGTTCTATCTTTTGCTCACTGTTGTTGGCATCTTGTGTGCTTTCAAAGTCTCGGGTGTGCGTGCCGGGAGTGTACTGTACTCGGTTTTTATAACGCTTAGTTTCGCCGGAGTTGGATCGTTCTACATCTTTAACGAGCCTACAACGATTAACGTTTTTGGGTTCTTAGCTGTTGTAATTGGACTTCTTGGAGCGTTAGCGCCCGCAGTAGTCATATCCCGCCACACTGGAGCACACTAGCCTGGAGCAAACTAGCCTGGAGCAAACTAGCCTGTGGCCTTTTGCGATGCTGAGGCGCTGGCGTTCTTCGCCGTCAAGAGGTCTACTCCAGCATGTTCACGGTATGCCTCGATAGCTTTAACCTTGCGCCCCGATGATACAAGCTGACACTCTTCAGCCAAAACGCTGACAGTCTTCAGCCAACACGCCGGCGGCGGAGGTTCACCACGTGCTCCCGCTCGAACACGGTGGCACCCACGGCCCCTCGAACCTGCGCTGGCTGTGCAAGCCCTGCCACTCACGCCAGAGCGCGCTTGATGACGACCGGTAGCGGCAACAACCTCGGGTCTACACCTACTGACAAGCCCACACGTTGCGCCCTGTCGCGGCGATGTTGCAGCACCTCAAAAGATGCCGGTCTTGATGCTGTTCGCCGCACTCGGGACAACCTGGCGGAGCTCGTGAGGGGTTGAGGGCCTCGAATCTCTACAACCTTGGCACAGGTCAGCGGGCGGGGCCAACCGTGCGCAAAAACCTCGAATCAAACAGGGTATTAACACTTCGGGCTTCGTCGGCAGTACCAGTAAGGGGTGAAATCTGGCGGCAACAACACTTGGATACACCAACTGGAATGTTATCCCTGATGCGTGGACTGGGTGGGCTGGAGACCTAGCTACTGCCATGGAGAATATTCAGAAAACGCTTGAGTGGAATCCCAGTGCGAACCTGGATCAGGTGGCCGCAGCTCTAGTCGGTCAAGGTAACGATTACCGTCAGCATCCTGGCTTGAAGGGGCTAGTACTTGACAAGAAAAACGACAAGGGAGAATGGGAATCGGTAGGAAACAACTGTAACCGTGACGACCTCTGCTGTGACGGAGACGCCATCGTCATCGCTAACACGCTAGAAAACGGCAACGACTCCAACGCTCATCTTCTGTCAGCAACACTGCGAGAGTACTACAACAACTCCAGCAAACTAGCCAACAGATTCAAGCAGATTGCCACCAGCGTTAATGCCTCAAATACATCAGGAGCGTTGGCAGCTTTCACTTCAGTCATGTCAGGAGTCCCAGGTAGGGTTCTAAGGCGAAAGCTAGCTGGTTCAATTTCCTCAGAGGTAAATAATAAAGCCTGCGAGAAACTAGCGAATTATATTTTCTGACGGATTATTAGGTTCAGAAACATGGCAGGCTACCCGTTTTCGTATCGCTAAACGAATCAGGTAGCCTGCCATGAAAATGACAGCTGGGATTCCGTAAAGTCCGCACCATTTAACATCCGAAGGAGAATCTGGAGCTACTTGATACCAAATGTGATTTCCGGTTGCAAACACGCTTCCTCCAGTTGAAATCCAAAATGCCATACTGTCAGCAACCAAGCCAAAGCAGTAAAGCAAGAGTGGCAAAACAAAAAAGTTTAGCTGCCAGTCTGCTACCTGGATTTTCCGGGTGATTAGTAATGCGACTACAGGTATGAGAATCGGTTCAATGACTGCCGCAGGGTACAGCACCCACACCAGGTCGCTGAGAAAAACAGTCTGGAATACCAGCACACATACGGCATAGACCAGAGCGATTTTGACGATATCACGCATCAGTGCCCTTTCCCTCACCATACCTAGTCAGAGATAAGCCAACTTCACTAGAGATTCGTTTGGCAGCTTGCCGAAAGCTAGCTGAATTCATCTACTGATAATTGATTTGGTCTTTTCCTTGGCGTGGCGCTTGGGTAAAAACGCTAAACCCAAGCGCTACACCACCAACAACAAGAGCGCCGATGGCGGGAACGGAAAACTGGCTCAGCAGTTGAGAAAAAGAATCACTATGAACTAACGAGCCAACACCATCGAGTGAAAAGAGAAAAGCTGAGAGTCCGATAAAGGCTCCTGCTGAAAGTTGCAACGCGCGGGCAGATTGAATACCGATGATATGCTTATTGAAAAGCAGAAGAAGAATCGTGAAACACACATACATGATTGGCATCAATAAGAAGACCACAAAAAATCTCTGATCCTGATCCTTGCACCGTTGAAAGATGGCGGCGAAAAGCCACGCGCCAACAAAATATGCCAGAGCGGATACAAGAAACACAGATATTTCTTTGATGACCAGTCCCTTCAACTTTTCGCTACACATTTTGATACGGCAACGGCATCAGGAGTTGTATGCCCCATTAGGTTTTCATTCTACAAGAAGGGTTTCCCTGCATCGCTAAGGGTAGTGCTGATCGGGGCGGATGTCGCGTGAATGCGGGCACGAGGCCTGGTGCGTTGAACCCGACAGTCACGAAAAGGCGCACGGGAGCGCCTATACCAGAGGCTCCCGAGTATCTGTCTGATGCTTCAGTCTGGCATAAGGCTAATCCGAGCTTAGGGATCACCGTCCCGATCGAGAAAGTCCGTCAAGCCTGCACCTCGGCCAGGCAGAACCCGGCCGAAGAGAACGCGTTTCGCCAGTTGCGGCTCAACCAGTGGGTCAAGCAGTCTGTGCGCTGGATGCCCATGCACGTCTGGAACCAAAACTCAGCACCCATTGATCTTTCTGATCTGGAGGGCCGGGCGTGTTACGGCGGGCTCGATCTTGCCTCGACAACGGATATCACCGCGTTCGTGCTCGTCTTCCCACCGCAAACTGGTGATGAAGCGTATGTGATTGCGCCGTGGTTTTGGATACCGCAAGACAACCTCAAACTCCGTGTTGCTC
>ERZ773225.4579-NODE-4579-length-10996-cov-2.752308_pt1 | contig 10996 bp, 9 predicted proteins | sample MGYA00580993_ERZ773225 | MGnify/ENA primary metagenome ERZ773225 (study PRJEB29015, sample SAMEA2737748) | human gut metagenome | biome: human gut; feature: human-associated habitat; material: faeces | place: China | collected 2012 ... | reverse complement strand
CACCTTGGGCGTGGCCGTAGCCGTCAGGGCGATCAGCGGCGCAGGACCGATTTCGTTGATGATCGGGCGTATGCGGCGGTACTCAGGCCGGAAGTCGTGCCCCCACTCCGAGATGCAGTGCGCCTCGTCGATGGCGTAGAACGACACCTTTATTTTATGCAGGAAGGCCACGTTGTCCTCCTTGGTCAGCGACTCAGGGGCGAAATAGAGCAGCTTGGTCTTTCCCGACAGCACATCGGCGCGCACCTGCGCCACGGCGGTCTTGTTGAGCGACGAGTTGAGGAAATGGGCGATCCCCGAATCGGCCGAGAAGGTGCGCATGGCGTCCACCTGATTCTTCATCAGCGCGATAAGCGGTGAAATGACGATCGCCACGCCGTCCATGATCAGGGCGGGCAGTTGGTAGCACAGGGACTTTCCGCCGCCCGTCGGCATAAGCACGAACGTATCGTTTCCCTCCAGCACATTGCGGATCACAGCCTCCTGATTCCCTTTGAACGACGAAAAGCCGAAGTACTCCTTCAGTTTGTCGTGCAGCAGGGACAATTCATTTTGTTTCATTTCGCCGATTCTACTCTTTATTCACAAATTCTTAGGTAAAGTTAGCAAAAAATTCGGAATTTCGCACCATCTACCGATAAAAATTCAGCGTTCCGGCGATTGGAGCAAGTCCGGCCGCGCCCGGCTCAACGAAATGGTTTCGTTTCTTTCCGATACGGACACATGAACGGGCGGCCCGGAAAAATGGCATATTCTATGCAAAAGAGTCCTCCGATTCCCTGCAAACAGTTTACCGTCCGACACTTATTAACCGACATAACCAGTCAGCCATGAAAAAACGCTTACTATCCGCACTGCTGTTCACCGCCGCACTGAGCCTCCCCGCCACCGCGCAGACGCTCCCCGCACGACCCGCCCCGGAAGGCTCCGACACACGACCGGCACCCCGAACAAGCGCCGCCGAGATCGACGACGCCAACAACGCCGCTTCGCCGGAAGAAGTCTCGAAGAAGATCACCCGGTTCGAGAAGATTCTCGCCGCACTGCCCAAATTTTCGGGCTATGCACAGATCGGCTACACCTCCCAGACCAACGTCGGGGGAACGGACGGCAAAAATTCGTCGTCGTTCAATGTCAAGCGCATGCGTCTGATCCTCACGGGCGACATCTCCCGCACGTTCGACTACAAGATGCAGTTCGAGGGCTTCTCCAGCTCGGCCGACCAGCAGGGCAAGGCGCTCATCACCGTGCAGGACATGTACCTGCGGGCCAAAATCCGCCCCCAGATACACATCTGGGCCGGCCAGTTCCCCGTTCCGCTGACCATCGAGAATTACGACATCTCGCCCGGCACGCTCGAAGTCCCCAACTTCTCGCACGCCATTCTCAAAATGGTCTGCCGCAACGCCGTGTCGGGCTACAACACCTACGGACGCGACTGCGGCCTGCAAGCCACGGGCGCGTTCCTGCACCGCGACGGCTGGGACATGCTCACCTACAACCTCGCCCTCTTCAACGGCTCGCAGATGAACCGTTCGGACGACAACAAGTCGAAAGACATCGTGGCGCGCCTCACGTTCTTCCCTCTCAGGGAGCTGCGCATTTCAGGCTCGGTGAACTGGGGCGAATACACCAACAACACGGTTTCGAAGGACTATATCCCCATGACGCGCTACGCCGCCGGCTTCTGGTACGACAGCGAACACATCCTCGTCCGGGCCGAATACGCGCACACCGGCTCCTCCGCGGCCTACACAGACAAGACGACGGGGGAAAAGACACGCGGCAAGGTCGACGAACAGATGTACTACCTCATCGCAGGCTACAAATTCAAGGGCAAATACATGCCCGTAATCCGCTACGACGTCTTCAACGGCAAACGCAACACCTACCTGCCCGGCTCGGTCGGCAAGCAGCAGGACTTTCTGGTGGGCTTCCTCTACATGCCCATTCCGCGGCTGAAGGCGCAGGCTGCATGGACGCTTTCGAAATACTCGGCGGCGGGAGCCAAGAACGGCAACGGCTTCGAAGTGGCGCTGATCGGATTCTTCTGACGCCCGGCCCGATTGTCCCCGCAGTTGCCGGGACAACATCGCCGCACGCTCCGGCCCGCACGCCCGGCCGCCGGGGAACATTTCCGCGGCCGTTCGGAACCTTTTTGCCGCCGCTGCGGACAATTTCCGGACTTCGCCCCCTTTCCGGAGAGAATTATGGCCCCGCGGTTTGGAGTTTTTACCTACTTTATATACCTTTGTTGCGACGGCCCCGGCCCGCAGCCTTCCCGTTCCGGCTCATCGGCCCGAATACGGAACCGCTTCGGGATGAAGGGGCTGCAAACTTAACCATGCAGCAACATGCGCCTATACACAAGCGAACTTGTCAAGAAATATAAAGCCCGTACGGTCGTCGATCACGTCTCGATCGACGTCAATCAGGGCGAGATCGTCGGACTGCTCGGCCCCAACGGAGCGGGCAAGACCACGACCTTCTATATGATCGTGGGACTCATCAAGCCCAACGAAGGACGCATTTTTCTGGAAAACGACGAGGGACAGGTCGCCGAGTTGACCAACGAACCGGTCTACAAGCGCGCGCAGATGGGCGTGGGTTATCTGGCGCAGGAAGCGTCGGTTTTCCGCCGCCTGTCGGTAGAGGACAACCTCCGCGCCGTGCTCGAAATGACCGAATATTCGAAGGAGTATCAGGCCGAGCGCGTCGAATCGCTGATCGAGGAGTTCCGCCTGCAGAAGGTCCGCAAGAGCCTCGGTATCCAGCTTTCGGGCGGCGAACGTCGCCGCACGGAGATCGCGCGCGCCGTGGCCATCAACCCGGCGTTCATCCTGCTCGACGAACCTTTCGCGGGCGTGGACCCGATCGCCGTCGAGGACATCCAGTCGATCGTGGCGACGCTCAAGCACAAGAACATCGGCGTGATCATCACCGACCACAACGTCGACGAGACGCTGGCCATCACCGATCGCACCTACCTGCTCTACGAAGGCAAGATCCTCAAAACCGGCACTGCCGAGGAGCTGGCCGCCGACCCGATGGTCCGCAAGGTCTATCTGGGCCAGCACTTCGAGCTGAAAAAGAGCCACCAGCTGACGCAGGAGATGAAAAACCGCAAAACTCCGCAGGAATAACGGCCGAAACACGAAATCAGGGATGCGGCGCTCTTACGCCGGCATCCCCGCTCAATCATATATCACCCATAATGGATAAGACGGTTCCATCGGGCCGCGTCAAAGGCACGCTGACGCCGCCCTGCTCGAAAAGCTACGCACAGCGCGCCTTGGCGGCATCGCTTCTCTGCGAAGAGACCTCCGTGCTGCGCAACATCGAGTTCTGCAGCGACACGCGCTCGGCGCTGCAGTGCATCGAGACGCTCGGCGCCCGCGTGACCCGGATCGGCGAAGAGACGCTTTCGATCGAAGGCGGACTGCGCCCGCAGGGGCACACGCTCCGCGTCGGCGAGTCGGGTCTTTCGACACGCCTTTTCACCCCCATAGCTTCGCTCTGCGGCACGCCGATCACCATCAAAGGCGAGGGCACGCTGCTCCGCCGCCCGATGGAGATGATGATAGGACCGCTGCGCACGCTGGGCGTCCGGGTGCGCGACAACGGCGGATTCCTGCCCTTCGAAGTCCGCGGACCGATCCGCGGCGGCGAGGTCGACGTGGACGGCTCGGTCTCGTCGCAGTTCATCACGGGACTCATGCTGGCGCTGCCGCTGGCCCGACACGACACCACGATCCATGTGCGGAGTGCGGTTTCGACCCCTTATCTGGACATGACCATAGACACCGCGGCCCGTTTCGGCGTGGAAATCTGCCATAACGATTACGAAGAGTTCTACATCGAAGGCGGCCAGCGTTACAGCCCGGCCTGCCTGAGCATCGAGGGCGACTGGAGCGCGGCGGCCATGCTGCTGGTGGCCGGCGCCGTCGCCGGGGAGGTTACGGTACGGAATATCTCGATGCTCTCGAAGCAGGCCGACACGGCCGTCTGCACGGCGCTGGTCCGAGCCGGCGCCGCCGTCATCAACGAAGCCGATTCGGTGACGGCGATCAGCCGCCCGCTGCACGGCTTCGAATTCGACGCCACCAACTGCCCCGACCTCTTCCCCGCCCTTGCGGCCCTCGCCGCGGCGGCCGACGGCGTCAGCACGATCCGCGGCACTTCGCGGCTGCTGCACAAGGAGAGCAACCGCGCCGAGGCGATCCGCGAAGAATACGCCAAGACGGGTATCGAAGTGGACATCTCGGAAGAGGACGTCATGCGCATCCGCGGCGGCAAAATCCGTCCGGCGCGCGTTTCGAGCCACGACGACCACCGCATGGCCATGTCGATGGCGGTCTCGGCGCTGCGCTGCGACGGGCAGATAACGATCGAAAACGCCGAGTGCGTGGCCAAGAGCTACCCCGGCTTCTTCGAAGACCTTGAAAAAATCAGAGTTTAAAGCCATGAACATTTTCGGTCACAATTTCAGACTCGCCATCTGGGGCGAGTCGCACGGCCCGCAGATCGGCATCTCGATCGACGGCATTCCGGCTGGCGTCCCGCTTTCGGCGGAGGATTTCGAAACCGACCTCGCACGGCGGCGCAGCGGCGCACGCGGCACCACGCCGCGCCGCGAACCCGACATCCCGCAGATCGTGTCGGGACTCTACAACGGCATGACCACGGGCGCCCCGCTGACCATCGAGTTCGCCAACCGCGACACCCACTCGCAGGACTACGCCAACGTGATGCGCCACTACCGGCCCTCGCACGCCGACATGGTGGCCTACCACAAATTCAACGGTTTCAACGACCCGCGCGGCGGCGGCCACTTCTCGGCCCGCCTGACCGTGGCGCTCACGGCCGCAGGCGTGGTCGCCAAGAAGATACTGCCGCCGGGCGTGACCTTCGACACCCGCGTCGCGGAGATCGGAGGCTGCACCGACCCGGAGGGCTTCGACGAGGTGCTGCGCGCCGCGGCCGCCGAGCAGGACTCCGTAGGCGGCATCATCGAATGCCGCGTGCAGGGCGTTCCGCTGGGGCTGGGACAGCCCTTCTTCGACTCGGCCGAAAGCATGATCGCCCACCTGCTCTTCTCGGTTCCCGCCGTCAAGGGCGTGGAATTCGGCAGCGGCTTCGCCGGGGCGCGCATGCGCGGCTCCGAGAACAACGACCCGTTCCTCGACGTCGAAGGCACGACAGCGACCAACAACGCGGGCGGCATCAACGGCGGACTGACCAACGGCAACGAACTCGTCGTCCGCGCCGCCGTCAAGCCCACGCCGAGCATCGGCCGCGAACAGATGACCTACAATCTGGCCACGAACAAGGTCGAACCGCTGATGATCCGCGGCCGCCACGACGTCTGCGTCGCCCTGCGGGGCGCGGTGGTCGTCGAAGCCGCCGTGGCAATCGCGCTGGCCAACTTCATCCGCTAATGACCACGCGCCGCGACATACTCGGCCGTATTTCGGCACGCCTCGCGCCCCTCTACGGGGCGCGTGAAGCACGGAGCATCGCCCTCGTCGCCGTCTCGGAGCTGTCGGGGCTGAGCGCGTCGGCCCTGCTGACCGATCCCGGCGCGCCGCTCGAAATCGCGGAGCTGGACGACATCCTCGGCCAGCTGGCCGCAGGCCGTCCGGTGCAGTATGTCGTGGGGCGCACGGAGTTCTGCGGCCGCACGTTCGCCGTGCACGAAGGGGTGCTGATTCCCCGGCCCGAAACCGAGGAGCTGGCGGCATGGATCGCGCAGGCCGAAACCGAAGCCGCCACTCTGCTCGACGTGGGCACCGGAAGCGGCTGCATCGCGGCCACCCTCGCGCTGGCGCTGCCCGGCGCGCAGGTATATGCGGCGGACATCTCCGACACGGCGCTGGAAACCGCCGCCCGCAACTGCCGGGCGCTCGGCGCCGGGGTCATCCTGCGCAAGGCCGACGCCCTGAGCGATCTGGCCGAAGTCTTTCCGGGACCGTTCGACGTCATCGTCTCCAACCCGCCCTACGTGCCGCAGAGCGACCTGCCCGCGATGCACGTCAATGTGCGGGAATACGAGCCTCACGAAGCGCTGCTGGTCCCCGACGACGACCCGCTGCGCTTCTACCGCGCCATCGCCCGCGCCGGACGGCGGACGCTCCGCCCCGGCGGCAGGCTCTACTTCGAAATTTACGAACGCTTCGCCGAGGCCATGCGCCGCATGCTCGGCGAAGAGGGATATACGGACACCGAGGTCCGCGAAGACCTCAACGGCAAACCCCGCATGACATGCAGCCGCCTGAAGTAAAAAAGACCGGGAAACGCGCCAAAACGCCCGAACAGGCCCTCGCCGCACTCATGCGGCTCTGCGCACGCGCCGAGAAGTCGCAGGACGACGCCCGGCAGCTGATGCGCGGCTGGGGGCTTGCTGAGCGCGAGGGCGAGCAGGTGCTGGCGCGGCTCGTCCGCGACCGCTTCATCGACGACGGCCGTTACGCCGAAGCTTTCGTGCGCGACAAACTGCGGCTGAGCGGCTGGGGCGAATACAAGATCCGCACGGCCCTGCAGCGCAAGCGTATCGACAGGGAGCTGATCGACGCGGCGCTGGCGCAGGCCGACCGTCAGGATATGGCCGGCCGGCTGCGGCAGCAGCTGGAACGCAAGATGCGGACGACCAGACATACGACACAATACGAACTCAAAACCAAACTGATACGTTACGGGCTTTCGCTGGGATACGACTACGAGACGGTGCTCGACAGCGCCGCCGCGCTCGTGACGGACACGGAGACATGCGACGAATTCTGACATTACTGCTTTTCACGACGATCTGCTCCGGGGCGCAGGGCCAGCGGCTCAACCCCGGAGATTACATATATCCGATCCGCGGCGTCGCGGGGCTTTACTCGGCCAACTTCGGCGAAATGCGTCCCGGACACTTCCACGGCGGCATAGACATCAAGACCGACGGCGGCGAGGGCAAACCCCTCGTGGCCGTGGCCGACGGTTACGTCTCGCGCGTGAGCGTCAGCCCGTCGGGCTACGGACGGGCGATATACCTCACGCTCTGCAACGGCACGACGGCCGTATACGGCCACCTGCAGCGGTTCCGCGGCGACATCGAAAAACACGTCCGCGACGAACGCTTCCGCCGCCGCGCGAACAGCATCGATCTCTGGTTCGGCCCCGGCGCATGGCCCGTCGCACAGGGCGACACGATCGGATTTTCGGGCAACAGCGGTTCGTCGCTGGGTCCCCATCTGCATTTCGAACTGCGCGACACCCCGACCCAGCGGCTCTACAACGTCGTGCGCGAAGGCGTCGTCCGCCCCGACGACGACCTGCCGCCCCGCATCATGCGCATCCACTACATCGAGGTGGACAGCGTGCAGGGCGTTCCCGTCCACGGCAGGCCGGAGAGCTACTCCGTCGTCCGCGAAGCGGAAGGCCGCTACCGGCTGACACGCGAAGAGCCTGTCGGCACGGGACGCAAAGGCTATTTCGTCCTCGAAGCCAGCGACCGCCGCAACGGGGTGCACAACACCTTCGGACTATGGAGGGCGAGCATGTCCGTGGACGGCGATCCCCGGTTCGAATACCGCATGGACGGCTTCACGCACGACCTTTCGCGCTGCTGCGACGCCGTGAGCCACTACCCCATGCAGCTCACCTCGCGCAACGAGGTGATCCGGCTGGCGCAGCTGGCCGAATCGCCCGACTGCTTCTATCCCGTCATGCGGGAGCGCGGCCTCGTCCGCACCGCCGAGGGCGAGAAACGGCGCATCCGCATCGAAGCCGAAGACGACTGCGGCAACCGCTCGCAGCTCGAATTCGACATTCTCGGCCGCACGGAAACGCTCCGCGCCGAAGCTGACAGCACGGCCGTCGTCCTGCGGCCCGAAAAGGCGGCTTTAGTCCGTGCGGGCCGCGATCTGACGGCCCGCATCCCCGCAGGAGCGGTCTACGAACCCATTTTCTGCCACCCGGAACAGCGTCAAGCCCCCGCATCCGACTCCACGGCGGCGGTCCTCTCGCCCGCCTACCGCATCCTCGACGCAGAGACGCCCCTGCGCCGCCCGATGACGGTCTCCGTACACGCCTTCGTGCCCGACGACATGCAGTCCCGTACGGTTCTCGCGACCCGTACGGCCAAAGGACGCATCGCCTGCATCGGCGGCAGATACGCCGACGGCGCCGTGACGGCGACGACCCGCACCACGGGCGACATCTTCGTCGCCGCCGACACCATACCGCCGCGCATCCGGCCGCTCTTCAGCGAAGGGGCCGACCTCGGCGGCGCCCGCAGCATCCGCTTCCGCGTGAGCGACAATTTCTCAGGCATCGCCTCCTGCACGCTGCTCATCGACGGCCGCTGGGCGCCCTGCGACCGCTTTCCGATGCAGGGCACGCTCGTACATGCGTTCGACCGCCCCGCCGCAAAAAAACGCCGCAGCGTACAACTCTCGGTAACCGACGGATGCGGCAATACAGCCCGCTGGGAGGGAACATTTTGGCGGTAAACTCTTAAATTCAGGAATTATTTTCTATATTTGCACACATCCCAACAACAAACACAATGACAGACAACAATCCCGACGTACGGAAACCCTTGATTCTGATAGCGGAAGATGTCGAGAGCAACTACAAGCTTCTGGAAATAATACTCAAAAAAGAGTACGATCTGCTATGGGCCAAGAATGGCAGGGAGGCTGTCGATTTTGCCATGGAGCACAAGCCCGACGCAATACTGATGGACATCAAAATGCCCGTCATGGACGGCATCGAGGCGCTGAAGGAGATTCGCCGCTACACGGCCGAACTGCCCGTGATCATGCAAACGGCCTATGCCTTCGACACCGACCGCCGCACTGCCGAGGAAGCCGGATGCAACGGATTCATCACCAAACCCGTCATGCCGCGCGAACTGAAAATGTATCTGGACAAATACCTGAACAAATAACAGAGAAGGTCCGGGAACAGCCGTCGCAAATCCGCCTCACACCCACACCGTCTCCAGCGGCCGGCGCCCGAAAACAGGTGCCCCGCACAAGACTCAAAACAAGCCGGACAGACCGTCCGGCTTGTTTTTTCGCCCGCCCGCCGGCGCTTCGGGATACGCCCCTTCAGACCGGAATGGAATGCACCGGAGCGGTATCCGACGGCCACCGGGCCGCCCGCCCTGTCCGAACACCGCCTGCGGCATCTGTCCGTTCCGCACCGCGCTCCTCCCGACCGCCCCTGCGCGGGACGGCGTGCCGCGCCGTCCCGCGCGCTGCCGCACAAAAAAAGCGTTGAGAGACTCAACGCTTTTCCGTTTCATAACCGCCGTCAGATTACTTGTCCGTCACGGGAATAGGACCGTCGTAAGTTCCGCGCATGGTGATACCCTCGACGCTGATCAGCGCAATGTCGATATGATAAACACCGTTTTCGTAACCGACCGTCACCCGGCCGTAGTCCTGCGCCGCACCAGACAGGATCTTGCCGTTCGCATCGCTCTGCATGCAGTAGGTGCCGTAGGCCATCAGCATTCCCGGCATGTAGTCCATGATCGCGCCCGGCACCATCGTAAACGCCTCGCGGGAAGCATTCACCTCATATTCGCCCGGCACCAGTTTCAGATCGCCGCGATCGTCGGTCGTCGGCATATTCAGCTCCACGCCGAAAAGCGTTCCCTTGACAAGTCCGCCCCGCTTATCGACCTCTCCCGTCCAGAACTTAAGCTGCGTCCAGTCCACGCCGGGGTCGTTGTATTCCTTGTAGCACACGGCCGTCACCTCTTCGAGCGCAACATTGACGGCATGTTTGAGCCGGCTGCCCGTCATATCGATCGGCTTCATTTCGATCGGCCCGGCGTAGCGGAAACTCAGGCGTTCGCCCGCTGGGGTTTCGACATTCGCCGCAAGCAGGTAATTCGCTCCCTCGCGCGAAACCGTCACTTCGCCAGCCGCGAAGGTCAGCACTTCCCAAGTCCCGTCCTCCAGACGCCGCGTCGCATAGGTGTGACGCGGATCGGCCGACGGCGGAACGTGCCCCTGCGCCAATTCATAAGTCCCGTCGGGAATAACGGCATCGGCCGACGCGGCGCCGTACAGATCGAACAGCACGGCGTATCCGGCCTGCTTGGTGACGGTCAGACCGCCCTGAATCTCGGTCTCGCCGCTGCTCAGTCCGAAATAGAAATTATCCCCGTTCTGCTCGGCCACGCCCGGAGTATGCAGCGATTCGAATTGTTGCGTCAGGTCATTCGCCGGATCTTCGAGCGTCGTCAGAACGAGCGATGCGACCTCACTCAGCCGGTCGTTTTCACCGGCGGCCGCCGCATAAACATAGTAATCGGTCGACGGCGCCAGTTCCGGAATGACTACCGGCTCGGTCCATGCCGGGGGGGGGTCGATTCCGGAGTCCGAAAGAATCTCCCTTGCCGTGAGGGCGTCGTTCCTCTCGGTCAGCACGACATAAGCGCACTTGGACGCATTTTCGACAAGAGCCGTGAAACTCACCGAAAACGGCGCGGTTTCACCTGCTGTCAGCGAGATTTTCGGAGCAGGTCCGGATTTTTCCCCGTTGTCATCGTCGCCGCAGCCGACGCATAACGACACGCAAAATACCGATGTGAGCAACATCGTCACAGGAAGCAAAAAAATTTTCATAGGGTTAAAGATGGGAATTGTGCCGGAACCATTCCGGCGGAATTAATAAAAACGCAAGTTACGACACCGGAGAGGCTCCGAAGCCATACGGGTGCAGCCGACGGCAGCGTCCGGGCATCCTCCGGTAACGTATTTGCAAATATAAGTAATTCAGACTATTTTTAATACATTACAGCCGATTTTTTTCATTGCGAAAGCCGAATTATCCCGCCGCGCCGCGGACCCGACGCCCCATTCCCTGCGATAAAGGGCAAGAAAACACGAAATAAATTTGTAGATACTTCGGAATTTCGTACTTTTGCACCCGAAAATCGACATGGTCTCGTAGCTCAGTTGGATAGAGCAACAGCCTTCTAAGCTGTCGGTCGTGG
>ERZ773225.4567-NODE-4567-length-11025-cov-2.485962_pt1 | contig 11025 bp, 8 predicted proteins | sample MGYA00580993_ERZ773225 | MGnify/ENA primary metagenome ERZ773225 (study PRJEB29015, sample SAMEA2737748) | human gut metagenome | biome: human gut; feature: human-associated habitat; material: faeces | place: China | collected 2012 ... | reverse complement strand
CTTCGTCGCTGGGAAGCCCCCCAGAGTCTGGGCGATCTATGCGCCGATATTGACGACATGTACTGGTCGATGACCGACGGGAACACGGTGAAAATAACCCGCGTCGGAGAAGGGGAAGCCCGCAGATGGCTGGTATCCCTGCCCGGAACGGCGCATATGGACTTCGAATCGAACGCGAATCCCGCGGATATGGAATCAAACATCCGCGAAATGATCGGTATCGAATCGAATATGCGCAGTGGGCTTGTCATGGCGATCCACGATGCAATGAAACGCGATGGGCTTAACCCGCAAGAGTACGCAACGGAACCGGTGTTGATCTGCGGTCATTCGCAGGGGGGATTGATTGCGACCGTGTTGGCGTCGATGAATCCCAAGACGGCCGGCCTCGACGTGCAAGCAATTCTGGCGACGGGAGCACCGGCGCGCAGGTATCGGATTCGCCCGGACGTCACCATGGTGTCGCTGGCTCACGACCAGGACGTTATCCCGTCGATGGATGGGACTCCGGCGCGTCAGGCCGATCACCGAGTCACGATCGGTCGTAAGTTGGTGCGGCCGCGCCGCCAGCCTCTCTATTACGCCCATTCGTCGGCAACGTACACCGAAACAGCGCGTCAGTTGGAGCGCATGGTGAAGGTCAATCCGTGGGGTCGAACCGCGTCCGCTGTTGCCGCACTACAGGATTTTCTTCCTCAAGATGACGAGGTCACGCGCGTCATGTTTTACGAAATCTGGCAGGACGTCACAACGCCGACCTCTTTTGAGACATTTGACCCGGTGGTAACGCTTGCAAAAGACGATTCCGTCACTCCCGTGGAATTCGATGTCTCGTGGCCACCCTCCTCATCGCGCGCCACCGTCTCAGTTGCATCCAGTGACTCCGATGAAGGGGCGCTACTCACATCGACTGTGAATGACTTCCCCTCCCTGGAAAGGACACCCAATGACGAGTGAATCCACAGGCTCAGAATTGTCCAAAATCGGACGGAGAATGCGGATGGCTGCCATGTCGCGCCAGAGCATACCTTCAGCCGGCAACGGCAAGAAATCTCAGATTCCGCAGATCGGAAGCCCTCTGCTGATCGGGGTCTTGGGCGTTGGCGCGTTGGGTGCAGGTATCGCCTTTCGCGCAATGAAGCCGACACGTCGACGAGGCCGATCAGACCGTTTTGAAACTTTGATCGAAGCGGGGATCGATGATGCTCTTACTGAAAAATGCGGGAAAGACATTCACTTCGATGTGTCGGTGAACGTGGGGGAAGGCTTCGGGAAACCGGCGCTGGTGACCTTCGATGTCACGGTTGATACCGACGGAGCTGAGTGCCAAGAAGATGACTTGAGAGAGATCCTTGATGGGGCGACCCAAGCTGTCTGGGACAACGGTGAATTAGCTCCACTCGCTATCCGCGGTCGTATTATGGCGCAGGTTCTAGCCGATGCCGACTGTGACACAGCGGGGCAGACAGACCAGAACTCTATATCCGCAGATGCTCTGGACATGAGCGAAACGGGTGCGGCCTCGTCGATAGTGATGGCGGATATGACGCTACTGGGATTCGACGACGGAACCGCTCGACCCACCGACCTGTTCGAGCGATACGGTGCTCCCGCATCGGATCGGAACTGGCGCCCATAACAACGCAATTCGGTTTCTCCATGGTCTGATGGACAATAGTGGAGTGTGCGGAGCGCAACGGACTATCAGATTGGGGATTGGAATGACTGCTCACCAGGAACACAATGGGGCGTGGTGGCGCGGTGCGGTCGCATATCAGGTCTATGTACGCTCATTTCGTGACTCGAACGGCGATGGGATTGGTGACCTGCCGGGCGTGACGCAGTCGCTGGACGATCTGGCGAAGTTGGGCGTTAACGCGATTTGGCTGAACCCCTGCTATCCATCTCCGCAACACGACCACGGCTACGACATCGCGGATTATCGTCAGATCTTGCCCGACTACGGAACTCTGGCCGATTTCGATCAGCTGGTCGCGCACGCTCACGCGCGGGATATTCGCGTGCTGATGGATATCGTCCCCAACCACTGTTCCAGCGAACACCAGTGGTTCATCGACGCTATTTCCGCAGGTCCCGGCTCACCCGAACGCGATCGTTTTATCTTTGCCGACGGGGAAGGTGACGGGAGTCAGCCACCGAACGACTGGCCGTCGATTTTCGGTGCCTCAGCCTGGGATCGCTTAGACGATGGGACCGAAAACCCTCAGTGGTATCTGCATCTTTTTGACTCCACGCAACCTGATTTCAACTGGCGTAACCAGGATGTTCGCGCCGAATTCCTCGATATTCTGCGATTCTGGTTTGACCGTGGAGTCGACGGGTTCCGTATCGATGTTGCGCACGGAATGGTGAAGTCGCTTCCGATTCCGCGCGGTACGCACGCGGACCGGTCGGGCTTGTGGGCTCAGCCGGAGCTCTTCGAAATCTATAGGCAGTGGCGTCAGCTTGCCGAATCCTACGATCCGCCGAAGTATTTTGTCGGCGAAGCGTGGGTCAATGATCCCGAGGTTTTCACTCGTTTTACGGCCCCCGGGCATCTTCAGCAGTCATTCGCGTTTGACCTGCTGGTTCAGCCTTGGTTTGCGTATAGGTTGCGTCGCTCGATTGAGCAATCCTACGCGGTTGCCGGGCAAGAAGATGGGCCCGCGTGGGCGTTGGCGAACCATGATGTTCACCGCCTGGTTACCCGCTTGGGCCAGGAACGCATCGACAAAGATCCCGATCCTTTCGACATGCTGGCCGATGCCCGTCGAGATACTCCCGTGAATACTGTGCTGGGCAAGCGTCGTGCGCGGGCAGCAACCGCGTTGCTTTTTGCTCTGCCGGGAACGGCCTATGTGTATCAAGGTGAAGAACTCGGACTTCCAGAAGTACTCGATCTGCCCGATTGGGCTAGGCAAGACCCGATGTGGATTCGCACGAATGGTCAGCAACGAGGCCGCGATGGCTGTCGTGTCCCCCTGCCGTGGAAGAAGCGCGGATCGTCAATGGATTTTGGGCCCGATGGTGCTTCTGCTCCGTGGCTACCTCAACCTGAAGAATTCCGAGCGTTGGCACGTGACGAACAGGGTGAGGATCCAACATCGATGCTGTCTTTGTACATGCGATTGGGTGGACTCCGACGCCAACTTGTTGGGTCAGCGCACCGTGTGCACTGGGCTGATCGGGTTCCCGAAGAAGTTTTGGCGTTCAGCGCGGGAAGACTGTTCTGCGCGACGAATACAGGTGGAGAAGATGTTGAGGTCCAGGTGCCTCAAGGTGCCCAGATGCTCCTGAATACTGCGGTTGCCGACTGTGACGTGCACCTGTTGGATAACGGAATGTCACTGGCTGGTGGCACTGATTCTGATTCCCGCACGTGGCGTTTGCCCGCCGATTCAACATCCTGGTGGTCACTGAATGGTGGTGCTGACAATGAGTGAACAGAGAACAAGGTCGCGCTGGCCTTCTCATGCGAAATACATTCCCAACCTGCACTTCCTGAGGCAACCGTCTTTTGTTGCCGTCGATTTCGAAACCGCTAATCGCGGTGGCGGAGTCTCTGCCTGCCAGGTGGCATTGGTGAAAATGAAAGACGGGCAGGTGATTGACGAATTCTCAACCTTCATTCAGCCACCGCAGGGTTATAACCGGTTCGAATTCACATGGCTTCACGGAATCGGCCCGCGTCAAGTAGCGACGGCTCCAATGTGGGATCAAATCGCTGACCAGATTGCACGCTTCGTTGGCGATCTCCCCGTCTACGCTCATAACGCGATGTTCGACGCTCGAGTCTGGAAAGACTTGGACGACTACTTTGGGACGCTTTCTTTGCCCCAGTATTTTTTCTGCTCGTATTTGACGGCACGACGAATGCTTCCGGGCCTCGAAAACTATAAGTTGCCGACTGTTCTTCACGAATGTGACCCGACCTTTAGTCTGAATCACCACGAAGCGGGTTCCGATGCTCACGCTTGTGCGCGAATCGTCAGGCACCTTGCGTCCCGCGATGATCTGCACGGCGCTCTTGCCCCCTGAAAACAGCCTTTCAGCCAGCGCATTCTTAGATGGGGCACCTGCTCAAGGTGTCTTTTACCGTGCTCTTCGATACCGAACTTTCAAGTGGACGTGTGCGCGCCGGTGCAAGCGCCTGGTTTAGGCTGGCGTGATGAAAACCCGAGTTGATGCCATTCCGATGCTGGCCCTGATGTGTGTGACCGCGATCTGGGGCTCGACGTTCTTCATCATCAAGGGGATCCTGACATCGATTCCGACGCTGGACTTCCTGGGCGTCCGCTTCTTCATTGCAGGGTTGGTAATTATTGTTTTACGAGGCCGCAAACTCCTGCGAGCTTCTGTCACCACGTGGAAGCGCGGATTGATGGCGGGCGTGGTCTTCGCCGTGGCGCAAATCGTGCAGACGATTGGCCTGGAGACGGCGGATGCGTCGGTGTCCGGTTTTATTACGGGCATGTACGTGATCCTGACGCCACTGTTGCTTTTCATCGCGTTCCGGACACCGATTTCAAAACCCGTCGCGTTTGCGCTGGTCTTGGCGTTTACTGGGCTGTCGATTTTGTCTCTGAACGGTTTTAGCGTTGGGCGTGGTGAGGGACTGACCTTCATTTCGGCTGTGTTGTTTGCCGTTCATATTGTGCTTCTTGATCAGTGGGCTGGTCAGGAATCCGGTCTTGATTTGGCAGCCATTCAGCTGATTGCTCTTGGCCTGATCTGTGGTGTTTCAGCTTTGCCAGGTGGAGTGGTCCTTCCGTCGGGGATCAACGGCTGGGCGGTCATGATCTATATGGCGCTCATTGCCGGCATCGTAACTGTGGGACTTCAAACATGGGCGCAGTCAAGAATTCCTGCGACTAGCGCCGCGGTCATTATGACGACGGAGCCCGTGTTCGCAGCGATCTTCGCGATCCTTTTTGGTGGTGAGCATGTGACGTGGCGACTGTTTGCAGGTGGTTCGCTGGTGGTGGGCGCGATGCTCTTGGCAGAGCTTGCTCCACGGAAGTCCTTGACCGCAGATGGGGGAGTGGCGGTCTGGGAAGATTCGGATTCCGTGTCCTGATTGTTTCGATCGCGCCCAGTCGCGAGCGCATCGATTCAAAGGTCAAGGCGTACAAGAATCGGGAGTGAGCAGGTTGTTCACTCCCGAAACCTATGCGATCAGTTGGATCAGCGTTCGTCGTTCACCCAGTGTGCTATTTCGGTCGACAGGCCGATGTAGGTTGCGGGTGTGAGAGCGCAAAGGCGAGCTTCTTCTTCTGCGGGCAATCCAAGACCGGCGATGAACTCACGCATTTCGCTGGCTCCGACCTCGTGGCCACGGGTCAGCTCCTTCAGGCGCTCGTACGGGTTCGCCATTCCGGTCGCGCCGGCGATTGACGCGGTGCGCATGACCTGTTGAACCGCTTCGCCGAGAACTGCCCAGTTCGCATCTAGGTCGGCAGCCATACGGTTAACGTCAATGTCAACGCCGTCAAGGCCACGAACCAGGTTGAAGAACGCGAGGATCGAGTGCCCGAGGGCAACACCGATATTGCGCTGGGTCGTCGAGTCGGTCAGGTCACGCTGCATACGCGAGGTGACCAGCGTCGATGCCAAGGAATCGAGCAGTGCGCACGAGACTTCCAGGTTCGCTTCGGCATTCTCGAAGCGAATCGGGTTCACCTTGTGGGGCATAGTCGACGAACCGGTGGAGCCCTGCGCTGCGAGGTTCTGGTGGAAGTAGCCCATCGAAATGTAGGTCCAGCAGTCGGTTGCCAGGTTGTGTGCGATACGTCCTGCGCGCGCAACGTCGGAGTAGAGCTCTGCCTGCCAGTCGTGAGATTCGATCTGCGTGGTCAGCGGATTCCAGGTCAGGCCCAAGCCTTCGACGAAGTTGCGAGCGATGACCGGCCAATCAGCGTTCGGGACGGAAACGACGTGCGCTGCCCAAGTTCCCGTGGCGCCGTTGATCTTGCCCAAGTATTCGGTGTTTTCGATGCGTGCCAGCTGACGAGCGAAACGGTGTGCAAACACGGCCATTTCCTTGCCCATGGTGACGGGCGTTGCGGGCTGACCGTGCGTGTGTGCCCGCATCGGAGCATCTGCGCCGGCCTCAGCAAGAGCCTGCAGTTCGCGGGCGGCAGGTAGCCACACCTGCTCAACGCCAGCCTTGATGGTGAGCGCGTAAGCGAGGTTGTTGATGTCTTCCGAGGTGCAGAAAATGTGGACAACCTCGCGGAGGTTCGGCAGGCTGGAGTCTTCACCGAGCACACCGGACGCGGCTTCAAGGTATTCGCCGATGAGGTATTCGACAGCTTTCACGTCGTGGCGCGTAACAGCTTCGAATTCGCCGAGGCGCTTGATGTGGTCGGCGGAAAAATCGCGGGGCAGTGCGCGCAGGTAGTCGCGCTCAGTGTCGGTCAGGATCGGCGCGCCCGGAAGGACGCCGTTGTCGAGCAGGTGGATCAGCCACTCAATTTCGACGTGCACGCGCGCACGATTCAAGCCGGCTTCGGACAGGTGATTCGCAAGAGGTGCAACGGCTGCGCGGTAGCGACCGTCAAGCGGAGACAAAGGTTCACCAGATGCTGCGAGATCGGCGTAACCATGATCGGTAGAGAAAAGGGAAGTCCAGTTTGCGCTCATAGTGTCATCTTTTCACGTTGGCGCGCGACTAAGAACCGGTGTTCAGCAACTAAGGTGATGATGCCGGACACGTTCGGGTGCGCGTGAAAAGACAGCGGGCAGTGTATCCGCAGGTCAATAGGGGACGAGGCTGCTCAACGTCAGAGCGTATGGCCTTTTGAGGTGCGTCACCCGATGGGGTGTCCCGATGGTGGATACTCTAAAATCTTGGGCGTGACGAAAACCCATACTCCGAGCCCGAGTGCTTTTGAATCCTCCGGTCAATCCGGTGTTGGTTCTCAGTCCGCGCACTCGGACAACGAAGGGGATTCGTCAGCAGGCGCGGCCTCGTCCACCCCATCGGAACCGACGCCAACCCTGACAACTCGACGACGCTTGCAGGGACTCGATGGTATTCGTGCCATCGCAGCGATGTTCGTTCTGGTCTACCACCTGCTCCCGCAGTATGCGAAAACCGGGTTCGCGGGCGTCGACATTTTCTTCGTCCTGTCGGGCTTCCTCATCACCTTGCTGCTGATCGACCGATTGGATTCAACCGGTTCACTCGGGATCGATCATTTCTGGATTCGACGTTTCAGGCGTCTTGTCCCGGCGGCGGTCACGACGTGTATTGGTGCGGGAATCCTTGCTCTGCTCAGCGGGACAGATGCGCTCGTCGCGCTCCCTCGCCAAGTCGTCGGCGTGCTCACCGGCACGTACAACTGGATTGAAATCATCTCCGGCGCCTCCTACTTCGAACAACAGTCGCCACTACTCCTGACCAACGCATGGTCATTCGCCGTTGAACAACAGTTCTACGTCATCTGGCCACTGATCCTCCTTCTTCTGGTTCGGCTACCGAAACACCTCAGAATCTGGATCGCTCTTGGAATCGGCGGAGCATCGACCGCATGGCACGCTGTCCTAGTCGGCCACGACCTTTCGCGTGCATACATGGGAACAGACACTCACCTGTGGGGTCTGATGATCGGCGCGGCCCTCGCATTCGCCGTTCCTAACGCCATGCGAATGGTCGACGAACGCGTCAAACATGCCGGATATATCGGCTTCTTCGGCGTCATCTCATTCTTTGCCACGATGTTCCTGATGACTGTGTTGCCGGAGTCATTCATGTACCCGTGGGGCATGGTCATCGTGTCTTTGACGACGGCGTTCACAATCCGTGGCTTGCTTCCCGACGTGTCCTACGCCGGGACTGCCCGCCTGCTTCGCAAGTTGCTTGAACTACGTCCCCTGGTGTGGCTGGGTGAACGATCCTACGGAATCTACCTGTGGCATTGGCCGTTGTGGGTGCTCGTTTTCTACTTGGCTCCCCAGATGAGTCTGCCAATGTCGGCAACGATCGTGTCAGTGGTATCGGTTCTTTTCGCCGCGCTGTCGTACAGGTTTATTGAGACGCCAATTCGTCGCGTCGGCTTCCTCAAGTGGTGCCGTATCGTGTGGTCAGGTTTTCTGACATTCACTGGAAAAGTCCGCATCGTCATCGCTGTGATTGTGCTGATGATTGCTTCCCTGTTTGCGACTGCACTCACCTTCTCGCCGAATCAGTCGAGCGCTCAAACCGCCATTGAACAGGGAGCAATGTCGGCTCCTGCCAGCGATGCGGAGGCGTCCGGCTCGCAGTCCTCGGATACGGATACGGCGTCCTCGGGCGACCCGTCGCAGAGCGAGACCCAAAGCGACGCACAGTCTGGCGCACAAAGTGGCGAACCAGTGTTCATCCGCCGCTACGACTACACGCCGCCACAGGTCGCCGGCGAAGAAATCACGATTATTGGTGACTCGGTCACCCTGGGTTCTTCGGCTGCGCTCAGCGAAGCATTCCCGGGTGTCTACGTTGACGCCGAGGTCTCGCGTTCTGTTCTTGTTGCTGGTTCCATCATCGATTCTTTGAACGCGCAGGGCTTGCTTCGCGAATACGTCGTCATCTCACTGGCAACGAATAATGCCGTGACAGACGATCAGATTGACGCTCTTGTTGCCCAGATCGGGCCAGAGAGAAAGCTCATCCTGGTCACTGCATTCGGTCCTGCTCGTACAACGTGGATCCCACCGTCGAATGACACGATTTGGCGTGCAGCAACGCGCTACCGGAACGTGTTCGTGGCCGATTGGGCGAACCCCATTTCCCGTCACCCCGAGGATCTGGCCGGAGACTCCGTGCACCCGGCAACGGATAAGGGTCATCAGATTTACGTTGAAGCAATCCGGAGTGCTCTGAACGAGGCCCTTCAGATCTCCCTGCGTGACAGTGAAGGGAGTGCCGAAACGGATTCTCAATTCGGAGCACAATCGGCGTACTGATTCAGCACACGGCAAGTGGAGCGCTCGCCCCGGCGGGATTCCCGCCTGTTGTGCTAGCCGTATTTCTTCACTATCTGCATCACATCTGACCGGTAGGACGCGCCAAAAAGATAGGCGTGAATGATCAGAATATGAAGACTGTGAAGCCCGATGCGTTCGCGCCAGCCGTCTTGAAGAGGTGATGCTTCGGCGTAGGCATCGCGGATTGTTTCCAGATGAGGGCAACCAAAAACACCGAGCATCGCCAAGTCTTCTTCGCCGTGACCCCCTTGGGCTGCTGGATCGATAAGAGTGACACCATCGGGTGTCCACATGACGTTTCCGCTCCACAGATCTCCATGAAGTCGAGACACTTCCCCGGAGCGGACAAGAGCGGGTTGGTCATGGTCAAACGCCCCAGAAGCGAGTTTTTCAGCGAATTGATGCAGGCGCTCGCGGTCTATCTGGCTAAAAGCTGGGCAGTCAATATAGGGCTCAACCCGGTATTCGGCGTAGTACTGTCCCCAAGATGCACTGCCCCCATCGGCTAAGAGAGGCAATGGAGCTTCACCCATCCACCCGTCGGTTGTATGCCCGGGCGGTGGAGCGCCCAAATGAGGTGCGCCCGCTGCGTGCGTATACGCTAGGGCTCGTCCGAATTCCTCAGCCATCCGCGGGGTTGCTTGGACGCGAGACAGGACTGGTTCTTCGAGCCAGGTCTTCCCATAATCGAGCACGGGAACAATCCGCGTTGCCTGATCGCCCGCATCCGCGAGCCATAAGAGCGATGTGACTTCATGGGAGATCTTCGAAGGCCGATGGTCACTTTTCCGGAACGTCTCCACGGTGTTACTCCTTAGGGGCTGCAATTGTTACGAGGATATCCACAGGTGCTCGTCCCTGTAATTGGTTATTCACAATTTCGCTTCCCTCGACTTTCCTCGTTTTCGCTGTCCTTCTAGCGTGAGGAGCGGAAGGAGGATCCGTGGATGAAGTAGGCAATATGCAGGTCGCTCGCGAATCAATGTGGAGCGTATGCACAGTGCTTGAAGACGTACACGGCGACATTGCACGTGAGCGCTTCGAAGACTGGCAGGGTGGAGCTGCTAACGCAGCTCGAGATGACCTCTTGGTGCTTTTAGGACAGCTCGGAGTGCTCATGGACTCGGCAGATGATGCGCTTTTAGCGCTCGACACGGCGATTGCTGAGTGTCAGCTAGCCAGCGTTGTTCTGATGCCCGGACAAACAACAAATCCGTTATCGCTGGGCGCGTATACGCCTGCCTCTTTTGCTTCACATACCTTCTCTGAGTCATCGGGTGCGTTCTGATATGAACAGAATTGTTGTGACAAGCGGGCCAACGCACGTTGATACGGATGCGTTAATCATGGCATGTACCCGGCTTCGCGAGAGTGAAGAGTCGCTATCCGCATTGACCGCTTCCCCTCGGTCGGCTCAGGATCATGCACGCCTAGGCATCGGGCTCAGCCCCACCGCATACACGGCCGTTAGTGCGATAGAAGAAGTGGCCTCGTTGATGACGTATCTTCGCGCCAAACTGTCCGCATTCGCCGACTCGATCGCCTACTGTGCAGCCATCTATTCGGGCGCGGACTCGCGGGCGGTTGCGCTTTTGTCATCAACCCACAATGACAGTCCCATCTTCAACCTGAATCTGTCGCAGTCGAACCTCAAAGAGCCTGCGCCGGGCTTTCCGATGATTGCTCAGTGGCTAAGGGAAAACACATGGGATGTGCGCTCGCGGAATCTTGATGTCCTATCAGCGATCCTGGCGTTCATGTTCGGGCGCTCAGATGGTTTAACGGCACTTCGTTTTGAACGCGACCTTGATGCGTTCTCCTTCGGCGTTCTGCATCCTTTCGGCGCTTGGCGCGGTGTGCCTGGAAGCTCAACGAAGCAGGTCGCCGGGTACGCTGCATCGTGGTCGTCCGGAATTGGTGCGCTGTTCTTCGGAAATGTCACGGGCGTGGAAATTCAGACAGGCTCCTCGTCGGGAGCTGGCAGAGGACATCGGATTATCAAAGCAGTGAAAGAAGGATTCGCTCCCATATTGGCGGCGAGTCCGCATACGCCTTTCG
>ERZ773225.4564-NODE-4564-length-11030-cov-3.489203_pt1 | contig 11030 bp, 10 predicted proteins | sample MGYA00580993_ERZ773225 | MGnify/ENA primary metagenome ERZ773225 (study PRJEB29015, sample SAMEA2737748) | human gut metagenome | biome: human gut; feature: human-associated habitat; material: faeces | place: China | collected 2012 ... | reverse complement strand
TTCGCCCAAAGACGAGTAATCTGATCTAACTAAAAAGGCCGCTCTGCGGCCTTTTTTCTTTTCACTGTCGAAGAGTCACCGTAAAATCAACGCCATGACACTTCAGCAGAACGGATACCATGCTGACACTTGCCCGCCAACAACAGCGACAAAATATTCGCTGGTTATTATGCCTGTCAGTTTTGATGCTGCTGGCGCTTCTCTTAAGCCTTTGCGCCGGTGAACAATGGATCTCGCCAGGTGACTGGTTTACTCCTCGTGGCGAACTGTTCGTCTGGCAAATTCGCCTGCCACGTACGCTGGCTGTATTGCTGGTTGGTGCGGCGCTGGCTATATCCGGCGCTGTAATGCAGGCGTTGTTTGAAAATCCTCTGGCAGAACCTGGACTACTTGGCGTCTCTAACGGCGCAGGCGTGGGGCTTATCGCCGCGGTATTGCTTGGGCAAGGGCAACTCCCCAACTGGGCGCTAGGGCTGTGTGCGATTGCTGGCGCGCTTATCATCACTTTAATACTCTTACGTTTCGCCCGTCGTCATCTTTCGACCAGTCGGTTATTGCTGGCTGGCGTTGCATTAGGGATTATCTGTAGCGCACTAATGACGTGGGCTATCTACTTTTCCACCTCAGTTGATTTGCGTCAGCTGATGTACTGGATGATGGGCGGTTTTGGCGGCGTAGACTGGCGGCAAAGCTGGCTGATGCTGGCATTGATCCCCGTGTTGTTGTGGATCTGTTGTCAGTCCAGGCCGATGAATATGTTAGCACTTGGCGAGATCTCGGCGCGGCAACTGGGTTTACCCCTGTGGTTCTGGCGCAATGTGCTGGTGGCAGCGACCGGCTGGATGGTTGGCGTCAGTGTGGCGCTGGCGGGTGCTATCGGCTTTATTGGTCTGGTGATCCCCCATATTCTCCGGTTGTGTGGTTTAACCGATCATCGCGTATTACTTCCCGGCTGCGCGCTGGCAGGGGCGAGCGCATTGCTGCTGGCCGATATTGTAGCGCGCCTGGCATTAGCTGCCGCAGAGCTGCCTATTGGCGTGGTCACCGCAACGTTAGGTGCGCCGGTGTTTATCTGGTTATTGTTAAAAGCAGGACGTTAGCCGCAAAAAGACGGTCTATGATTAAAAGCTAAGATTTTTACTGACCACACCCAGGAGAAACGATGCAAGATTCCATTCTGACGACCGTAGTGAAAGATATCGACGGTGAAGTGACCACGCTGGAGAAGTTCGCCGGTAATGTGCTGTTGATTGTCAATGTCGCCTCAAAGTGTGGCTTAACGCCGCAATATGAGCAGTTGGAGAATATTCAGAAAGCCTGGGTCGATCGAGGTTTTATGGTGCTGGGATTCCCGTGCAACCAGTTTCTGGAACAAGAACCGGGCAGCGATGAAGAGATTAAAACTTACTGTACCACCACATGGGGGGTGACGTTCCCGATGTTCAGTAAGATTGAAGTTAATGGCGAAGGACGCCATCCGCTGTATCAAAAATTGATTGCCGCAGCGCCGACCGCAGTCGCGCCGGAAGAGAGCGGATTCTATGCCCGTATGGTCAGCAAAGGCCGTGCACCGCTGTACCCGGATGATATTTTATGGAATTTTGAAAAATTCCTGGTTGGCAGGGACGGAAAAGTCATCCAGCGTTTTTCCCCGGATATGACGCCGGAAGATCCCATTGTGATGGAAAGCATTAAACTGGCGTTGGCAAAATAATGTCTATTGTGATGCAGTTACAAGATGTTGCGGAATCTACCCGCCTGGGGCCGCTTTCTGGCGAGGTTCGGGCTGGGGAGATCCTGCACCTGGTGGGGCCGAATGGCGCGGGTAAGAGTACCTTACTGGCGCGAATGGCCGGAATGACCAGCGGTAAGGGAAGCATTCAGTTCGCGGGGCAACCACTGGAAGCATGGTCCGCAACAAAACTCGCGCTGCATCGCGCCTATCTTTCACAACAGCAGACGCCGCCGTTTGCAATGCCGGTCTGGCACTACCTGACACTGCATCAGCACGATAAAACGCGTACCGAACTACTGAATGATGTCGCAGGGGCGCTGGCTCTTGATGACAAACTCGGACGTAGCACCAATCAACTTTCCGGCGGTGAATGGCAACGCGTACGTCTTGCTGCGGTGGTGTTGCAAATCACACCACAAGCCAATCCCGCAGGCCAATTGCTGCTTCTTGATGAGCCGATGAACAGTCTTGATGTTGCGCAACAAAGTGCGTTAGACAAAATTCTGAGCGCGCTGTGTCAGCAAGGACTGGCGATTGTGATGAGCAGTCACGATCTCAACCACACATTGCGTCATGCGCATCGGGCGTGGTTGCTAAAAGGTGGAAAAATGCTGGCCAGTGGACGCAGGGAAGAGGTGCTCACGCCGCCAAATCTGGCGCAGGCCTATGGGATAAATTTTCGCCGTCTGGATATCGAAGGTCACAGAATGCTGATTTCGACCATCTGATTTCATTAGTATCTTGAAAATCGGGTAATTACGACGCTAAATTAATGCAAGAATAAAAAACAGAGGAACCGTACGGAATGCGTTTCTGCCTTATTTTGATCACAGCACTGCTTCTGGCCGGGTGTAGCCACCATAAAGCACCGCCGCCAAATGCCAGACTTTCTGATTCGATTACCGTTATTGCCGGTTTGAACGACCAGCTACAAAGCTGGCATGGCACGCCGTATCGTTATGGTGGCATGACGCGGCGCGGTGTGGACTGTTCGGGATTTGTGGTTGTGACGATGCGCGATCGTTTCGATTTGCAGCTGCCCCGTGAAACCAAACAACAAGCCTCTATTGGCACGCAAATTGATAAAGACGAGTTGCTGCCAGGTGACCTGGTCTTTTTCAAAACGGGGTCCGGACAAAATGGTTTGCATGTAGGTATTTACGATACCAACAACCAATTTATCCACGCCTCTACCAGCAAGGGAGTGATGCGTTCCTCACTTGATAATGTCTATTGGCAGAAAAATTTCTGGCAGGCGAGACGAATCTAGTATGTCGAAAAATGGACGGCGATGATACATCGCCGTCCATTTACTCCTGAATACAGTAGTATTTTGCAGACAAAAATTCCGTAAATGGATTATTCGTTTATAATCAGGATAATCTAAAAAAAGGACCCCTGAAAAAGTGGTTAACATGGAACAAATGAAAGTTACTCCTTCTGTAATTGTTATGTCTTATGGCCTCATCCCTTTTAGCCGGATACTGAAAAACATCCTTCGAGAGGGACGGTTACCATGAAGATTTTTTTGGAGAATCTTTATCATTCTGATTGCTATTTCCTGCCGATAAGAGACAACCAGCAAGTCCTTGTCGGCGTTGAGTTAATTACCCATTTCTCCAGTGAAGATGGTACGGTTCGTATCCCGACGAGTCGGGTTATAGCGCAACTTACCGAGGAGCAACATTGGCAATTATTTTCAGAGCAGTTGGAATTACTAAAATCATGCCAACATTTTTTTATTCAACATAAACTCTTTGCCTGGCTTAATTTAACGCCACAAGTGGCTACATTATTATTAGAGAGGGATAATTACGCAGGCGAACTATTAAAATATCCGTTTATTGAACTGTTGATTAATGAGAATTACCCGCATCTCAATGAAGGAAAAGATAATCGCGGTCTTTTATCCTTATCGCAAGTGTATCCCCTTGTGTTAGGTAATTTGGGAGCAGGCAATAGCACAATGAAAGCGGTTTTTGATGGTCTTTTCACCCGCGTCATGCTGGATAAAAGTTTTATTCAGCAACAAATCACGCACCGCTCCTTCGAACCGTTTATTCGTGCGATCCAGGCGCAAATTTCCCCTTGTTGCAATTGCATCATTGCGGGAGGCATTGATACGGCAGAAATATTGGCACAGATTACCCCCTTCGATTTCCATGCTCTCCAGGGATGCCTGTGGCCTGCCGTTCCCATAAATCAGATAACGACGTTGGTTCAGCGATAACCCTTCTGTTTGCTGGTGTTTAAGACGAGAGTAACCGTCTACACTATCAAACAGGAGGATCTATGACCCTGTCTTTTGTTACCCGCTGGCGCGATGAATTGCCAGAAACCTATACAGCACTTTCCCCTACGCCTTTAAATAATGCCCGGCTGATTTGGCATAATACCGAACTGGCTAACACGCTGAGTATTCCATCGTCGCTGTTTAAAAATGGCGCAGGTGTCTGGGGCGGCGAAGCCCTACTGCCTGGTATGTCACCACTGGCGCAGGTTTACAGTGGTCATCAGTTCGGCGTCTGGGCGGGCCAACTGGGTGATGGGCGCGGCATTTTACTCGGCGAACAACTGCTTGCTGATGGCACTACAATGGACTGGCATCTGAAAGGTGCTGGCCTGACGCCTTATTCGCGAATGGGTGATGGACGGGCGGTTTTACGTTCGACGATACGAGAAAGTCTCGCCAGTGAGGCGATGCATTATCTGGGCATTCCGACGACCCGCGCGTTAAGTATCGTCACCAGCGATTCGCCAGTGTATCGGGAAACGGCGGAGCCAGGCGCGATGCTGATGCGTGTGGCACCAAGTCATCTGCGCTTTGGTCATTTCGAACATTTTTACTACCGCCGCGAGTCGGAAAAGGTTCGTCAGTTAGCTGACTTTGCTATTCGTCATTACTGGTCACATCTTGCAGATGATGAGGACAAATACCGTCTCTGGTTTAGCGATGTTGTCGCACGTACCGCGTCGTTAATTGCCCAATGGCAGACGGTCGGCTTTGCTCATGGGGTGATGAATACCGACAACATGTCGCTGCTGGGGCTGACGCTTGATTACGGGCCGTTTGGTTTTCTTGATGATTACGAACCCGGTTTTATTTGTAATCACTCGGATCATCAAGGGCGTTACAGCTTTGATAATCAACCTGCCGTCGCGTTGTGGAATTTACAGCGTCTGGCGCAGACATTGTCGCCATTTGTTGCCGTAGATGCCCTGAATGAGGCCCTGGACAGCTATCAGCAGGTTTTGTTGACGCATTATGGAGAACGGATGCGGCAGAAACTGGGCTTCATGACGGAGCAAAAAGAGGATAACGCGCTACTGAATGAATTATTCAGTCTGATGGCGCGAGAGCGCAGCGATTATACCCGCACATTCCGCATGCTGAGTCTGACCGAGCAGCACAGCGCGGCGTCACCGCTACGTGATGAGTTTATTGATCGTGCGGCATTTGATGACTGGTTTGCCCGTTATCGGGGGCGTTTGCAACAAGACGAGGTTAGCGATAGTGAGCGTCAGCAACTGATGCAAAGCGTTAACCCCGCTCTGGTATTGCGCAACTGGTTGGCGCAACGGGCGATTGAAGCGGCAGAAAAGGGTGATATGACGGAATTGCACCGCCTGCATGAGGCGTTGCGAAATCCTTTCAGCGACAGAGATGATGACTATGTCAGTCGTCCACCTGACTGGGGTAAACGGCTGGAAGTCAGCTGCTCGAGTTAAAGGCTACTTGGTCAACAGCAGCTTGCCAGCCTGAGTTTTACGGAGCAGATATTCTTGCCCGTCATGATCGATAATCAGTTTGCCATCCGGACCTAACAGTGTCTGGCTGGAAATTCGCCGAATAGGCTGCGGGGAAGCGGTCTTGTGATTGGCATCCGTTTCAGGCGTGAGTTTTCTGCTATCCGTATAACGCATAAAAATTAATAATAATTGATATAACAATGATTCTTATTATCAATATTATGGCTGACCAGAGCAAGCAGTAATTTGTTGAGAAGACAACAAGTTGCGCAGAAATGCCCATTCCGTCAGGAATGGGCACGCATTCAGAAGCGGGTATCTACCGCAGAGGCGAGTTTTTCGACCAGGCGTTCGGTATCCTCCCAGCCCAGACACGGGTCGGTAATGGATTGACCGTAAGTGAGCGGCTGACTGCCGACGATTTTTTGCGTTCCTTCGCGCAGGAAACTTTCCGCCATAATTCCAGCAATCGCCGTAGAGCCATTGCGGATTTGCTGACAAATATCCTCACAAACTTCTAACTGGCGACGGTGCTGCTTCTGGCAGTTACCGTGGCTGAAATCCACCACCAGATGTTCAGGTAAATCAAACTCGTGCAGCGTATCGCAGGCTGCGGCGATATCATCGGCATGATAATTCGGTTTTTTGCCGCCACGCATAATAATGTGGCCATACGGGTTGCCGCTGGTCTGATAGATGGTCATCTGACCATTTTTGTCTGGCGAGAGGAACATATGGCTGGCGCGGGCTGCGCGGATAGCATCCACAGCAATCCGCGTATTGCCATCGGTACCATTTTTAAAACCTACCGGACAGGAGAGTGCCGAAGCCATTTCGCGGTGGATCTGACTTTCGGTAGTACGTGCGCCAATCGCGCCCCAACTGATTAAATCAGCAATAAACTGACCGGTCACCATATCGAGGAACTCGGTCGCGGTTGGGACGCCCAGCTCATTTACCTGTAAAAGTAATTTGCGCGCCAGCTCCAGACCGTGATTTACCCGATAGCTGCCGTTTAAATCTGGATCGGAGATTAGTCCTTTCCAGCCGACAACAGTTCGTGGTTTTTCAAAATAGGTGCGCATTACGATTTCCAGCCGTGACTGGTACTGGTTGCGCAGCGACTGCAGACGGGTGGCGTACTCCATTGCAGCGGTGAGATCGTGGATCGAGCAGGGGCCAATAATGACCAACAGTCGCTTATCTTCACCATTCAGTATTTTTTCAATTCTGCGGCGGGAGTCGGTGACATGGGTGGCGACGCCAGGCGTTACGGGATACCGTAGCGCGAGTTCGGCGGGCGTTACCAGGCTCTCAATACGCGCAGTACGGAGTTCGTCAGTTCTGTTCATTACAAGTCTCAGAAATTTGTTGCTTCTACGGCAGGACTGCCGGGAAGTGATGCGCATCACGATAAACCAATCGCTGCTGATTTCAAGTGCGAGGTGTGTCACACCTCGCCGGGTGGTTAGCATGATAACAAAAAAATAAGCTAATGCACTAGTTCTCTAGTACATTCGGCGACTAAGGCCCATGATATCGAGGATCTTGGTGGCAATCTCTTCTACCGAATAATTGGTACTGTTAATCCACGGGATCTGATTTTTACGGTACAAGGCTTCCACTTCCGCGACTTCCATCCTGCACTGACGAAGCGAGGCATAGCGACTGTTCTCCCGACGTTCCTCGCGAATCGCCGCCAGACGTTCCGGGTCGATAGTCAGGCCGAACAATTTATGCTGAAGCGGTTTGAGCGACGCGGGTAGCACCAGATTATCCATATCGTCGGCAATAAAGGGGTAGTTTGCCGCGCGGATACCAAACTGCATTGCCAGATACAGACTGGTGGGGGTTTTACCACAGCGAGAAACACCGAGCAGGATCACCTGAGCCTGGTCCAGATTGCGCAACGAAATGCCGTCATCGTGGGCGAGGGTGTAATCAATCGCCGCAATGCGCGCATCATATTTATTGAGATTATTAGGGTTAAGGCCATGGGTACGATGAGCAATCGGCGTTGGATCCAGTTTCATCTCTTGTTGTAGCGGGGCAACCAGCGCCTGAACGATATCCTGGCAAAAGCCTTCACTTTGCAAGATGATGGCGCGAATCTCCGGCAACACGATGGAGTAGAAGACCAGCGGGCGCACGCCTGTCTGGTGATAAATTGCGTCAATCTGATCCTTCACTGCCCGTGCACGGCTCTCATTTTCGACAAACGGCAGCGTGATGCTGCTGATAGTGACGGGAAATTGTGACATTACTGCGTGTCCTAATACCTCCGCAGTTATTGCCGTACCATCAGAAATATAAAAAACGTGGCGATCAACAGCATTATCCATTTTGTTCTTCCCGTGATGCAGACATAATTCTATGAAAGCATAAATTAAAAACGCACAGAAGCGTAGAACGTTATGTCTGGTTTATAAAATGAACCTTCAATTTTATTTTTTATGAAAACAGCATTTCATTTTTATGGTTTCGTTTATACCGATGGTTTATGTGGAAATTGTCGAAGAGAGCAGATTTGCGCAACGCTGGGATCAGTCTTAAAAAGTAAAAAAATATATTTGCTTGAACGATTCACCGTTTTTTTCATCCGGTTAAATATGCAAAGATAAATGCGCAGAAATGTGTTTCTCAAACCGTTCATTTATCACAAAAGGATTGTTCGATGTCCAACAATGGCTCGTCACCGCTGGTGCTTTGGTATAACCAACTCGGCATGAATGATGTAGACAGGGTTGGGGGCAAAAATGCCTCCCTGGGTGAAATGATTACTAATCTTTCCGGAATGGGTGTTTCCGTTCCGAATGGTTTCGCCACAACCGCCGACGCGTTTAACCAGTTTCTGGACCAAAGCGGCGTAAACCAGCGCATTTATGAACTGCTGGATAAAACGGATATTGACGATGTTACTCAGCTTGCGAAAGCGGGCGCGCAAATCCGCCAGTGGATTATCGACACTCCCTTCCAGCCTGAGCTGGAAAACGCCATCCGCGAAGCCTATGCACAGCTTTCCGCCGATGACGAAAACGCCTCTTTTGCGGTGCGCTCCTCCGCCACCGCAGAAGATATGCCGGACGCTTCTTTTGCCGGTCAGCAGGAAACCTTCCTCAACGTTCAGGGTTTTGACGCCGTTCTCGTGGCAGTGAAACATGTATTTGCTTCTCTGTTTAACGATCGCGCCATCTCTTATCGTGTGCACCAGGGTTACGATCACCGTGGTGTGGCGCTCTCCGCCGGTGTTCAACGGATGGTGCGCTCTGACCTCGCATCATCTGGCGTGATGTTCTCCATTGATACCGAATCCGGCTTTGACCAGGTGGTGTTTATCACTTCCGCATGGGGCCTTGGTGAGATGGTCGTGCAGGGTGCGGTTAACCCGGATGAGTTTTACGTGCATAAACCGACACTGGCGGCGAATCGCCCGGCTATCGTGCGCCGCACCATGGGGTCGAAAAAAATCCGCATGGTTTACGCGCCGACCCAGGAGCACGGCAAGCAGGTTAAAATCGAAGACGTACCGCAGGAACAGCGTGACATCTTCTCGCTGACCAACGAAGAAGTGCAGGAACTGGCAAAACAGGCCGTACAAATTGAGAAACACTACGGTCGCCCGATGGATATTGAGTGGGCGAAAGATGGCCACACCGGTAAACTGTTCATTGTGCAGGCGCGTCCGGAAACCGTGCGCTCACGCGGTCAGGTCATGGAGCGTTATACGCTGCATTCACAGGGTAAGATTATCGCCGAAGGCCGTGCTATCGGTCATCGCATCGGTGCGGGTCCGGTGAAAGTCATCCATGACATCAGCGAAATGAACCGCATCGAACCTGGCGACGTGCTGGTTACTGACATGACCGACCCGGACTGGGAACCGATCATGAAGAAAGCATCTGCCATCGTCACCAACCGTGGCGGTCGTACCTGTCACGCGGCGATCATCGCTCGTGAACTGGGCATTCCGGCGGTAGTGGGCTGTGGAGATGCAACAGAACGGATGAAAGACGGTGAGAACGTCACTGTTTCTTGTGCCGAAGGTGATACCGGTTACGTCTATGCGGAGTTGCTGGAATTTAGCGTGAAAAGCTCCAGCGTAGAAACGATGCCGGATCTGCCGTTGAAAGTGATGATGAACGTCGGTAACCCGGACCGTGCTTTCGACTTCGCCTGCCTACCGAACGAAGGCGTGGGCCTTGCGCGTCTGGAATTTATCATCAACCGTATGATTGGCGTCCACCCACGCGCACTGCTTGAGTTTGACGATCAGGAACCGCAGTTGCAAAACGAAATCCGCGAGATGATGAAAGGTTTTGATTCTCCGCGTGAATTTTACGTTGGTCGTCTGACTGAAGGGATCGCGACGCTGGGTGCCGCGTTTTATCCGAAGCGCGTCATTGTCCGTCTCTCTGATTTTAAATCGAACGAATATGCCAACCTGGTCGGTGGTGAGCGTTACGAGCCAGATGAAGAGAACCCGATGCTCGGCTTCCGTGGCGCGGGCCGCTATGTTTCCGACAGCTTCCGCGACTGTTTCGCGCTGGAGTGTGAAGCAGTGAAACGTGTGCGCAACGACATGGGACTGACCAACGTTGAGATCATGATCCCGTTCGTGCGTACCGTAGATCAGGCGAAAGCGGTGGTTGAAGAACTGGCGCGTCAGGGGCTGAAACGTGGCGAGAACGGGCTGAAAATCATCATGATGTGTGAAATCCCGTCCAACGCCTTGCTGGCCGAGCAGTTCCTCGAATATTTCGACGGCTTCTCAATTGGCTCAAACGATATGACGCAGCTGGCGCTCGGTCTGGACCGTGACTCCGGCGTGGTGTCTGAATTGTTCGATGAGCGCAACGATGCGGTGAAAGCACTGCTGTCGATGGCTATCCGTGCCGCGAAGAAACAGGGCAAATATGTCGGGATTTGCGGTCAGGGTCCGTCCGACCACGAAGACTTTGCCGCATGGTTGATGGAAGAGGGGATCGATAGCCTGTCTCTGAACCCGGACACCGTGGTGCAAACCTGGTTAAGCCTGGCTGAACTGAAGAAATAAAATAAATCCCCGGCGGCGTTTAGTCGCCGGGGTTATGTGATCCCCGAAGATGAAACTTATTCAATCTCTTCACAGACATCCTGCGTTAAACGCCGCATAATATCTTTTCTTAACAAAAACTTTTGTATTTTACCTGAGGTAGTTCGCGGTAGTTTTTCGATTACCACGATATGTTCAGGATATTTATATTTTGCGACCCGTTTACGGCTAAAAAAAGCCACTACCTCTTCCAGCGATAATGAATGATGCGGCGCTTTCAGCACGACATAAGCGCATGATCGTTCACCTAAACGTTCATCGGACATTGCAACCACACAGGCATCGTGAATTTTAGGATGCTGCAATAAAATATCTTCCACTTCACGGCTGCTAATATTTTCGCCGCCGCGGACAATAATATCTTTTTTGCGTCCGGTAATTTTTATATAGCCAGCCTCATCCATACGGCAGAGATCGCCGCTGTAATACCAGCCTTCTTCATCCAGGGCACGG
>ERZ773225.4561-NODE-4561-length-11042-cov-2.567398_pt1 | contig 11042 bp, 9 predicted proteins | sample MGYA00580993_ERZ773225 | MGnify/ENA primary metagenome ERZ773225 (study PRJEB29015, sample SAMEA2737748) | human gut metagenome | biome: human gut; feature: human-associated habitat; material: faeces | place: China | collected 2012 ... | reverse complement strand
TGGCCTCGTACAGCGAGTGGCCGTCGAGGTAGACGTCTCCGAGGTGCCTCTTCTCATCGCCGAAGACATATGGAACGACGACCCAGTCGCCTTCGACCGGTGTGGCGAACGGGTTGAAGTCGCCGAAGACGGAGGCCGGAATGGTGGCCTTCCAGATCCCGGGTCCGTCTTGGGTCCACGCGTCGACGGGTTCCGAACCCTTGATGACGACATGCTCGCCGGGCGCTGCGGCGAAAGTGATTCGGCGCAGGTTCGAGAGTCCGGATGTACGGGGCTTCACCCATTCGCGGTATTCACCGGAATGAACGATGACCTCATCTCCGGGCAGGGCCATCTCAGCGGCCCGGTTGATCGTGCGGACGGGAGCGTCAACGCTTCCGTTGTTGGCGTCGTCGCCAGAAAGCGCGACGTGGATAACTGAGTTGTTCATTTCATTCCTTGATCTCTACACGAAAGGAGGTGGATTCGGTTCACTTTCCGAATCCGGCGGTCAAGCCGGCTACCATCTGCTTGCGTCCCACGATGTAGGCGGCGAGGACCGGCACTGCGGACAACGTAACGGCCGCGAGAATGGCGGGGATGTTGGACGTGTACTGGCCCTGATAGGTCCACAGCGAAAGCGTGAGGACACGGACGCTTCCCGACTGGGTGAGGATGAGCGGGAAGAGGAAGCCGTTCCACACTTGGAGCGCCTGGTAGACCCCCGCAGTCGTGATCGCCGGCCTCGTCAGCGGAACGACGAGCGTCCGGAGAATCTTCATCTGACTCGCGCCATCGACCGCCATCGAGTCGAAGAGCTCCTCGGGAATATCCCTCATGAAGTTCACGATGATCATGACGGTGACCGGAATCGCGAAGGCGATCGAGGGCAGAACAATGCCGGCCAGGGTGTCGTAAAGGCCCATCTTCACCACGAGGTAGTACACGGGGACGATGACCGCCTGCAGGGGAATCCCGAGTCCGAGAAGGATCAGAGAGAACACCCGCTGCGACGCCTTGGAGCGCTTGCGAACGATGTAGTACGAGATGAGCACGCAGACGATGAGAATCACGGCGACGGTGACGATCGCGGTGTTGAGGAAGTACATCAAGAAGTCGTTCTTGAAGACCTCTACGTAGGCCGCGAAAGTCGGATGCGCGGTCGGCAGAAGCGGGTTCTCGGAGTAGAACGACGACTGCGAGCGGAGCGACGTGATGACGATGTAGTAGATCGGCAGGAGCGCGATGATCAGCCACAGCCACCCGAGCGCACCCGAAACGAGCGCGCCGATCTTCCTGTTGCGGTTCATAGTCCGCTCACCTGGCTCTCCATCTTGGTCGCACCGGACAGTCGATTGAGTCCGAGCGATAGGGCGAGTCCGACGACCAGGAGGATCGTGCCGATGACGGAGGCCTTCCCCATATCGAAGCTCTTGAATCCGGTGATGTACATATGCAGCGGCAGGATTCGAGTCGCATCGCCCGGCCCGCCGCCCGTGAGGACGTAGATCAGGTCGAAGTACGTGAGCGCGCCGACGAGCTGAAGAGTGGAGTCGGTGATGATCGTGTACTTGAGCTGCGGAATCGTGATGTGCCAGAACTGCTGCCACGGCGATGCCCCGTCGAGCGCTGCGGCTTCATACAGAACCTTCGGAATCTGCCGGACACCGCCCTGATAGATCAAAGAGTGGAAGGGGATGAAGGCCCATGCGATCACGCAGACCGTAACCGGAAGCGCGAGGCTCGTCGAACCGATCCAATCCTGCTCGAGGAACTTGAGATGAAAGGCGCGGGAGAGACCGAAGTTGGGATCCAACAGCGACTTGAACGCGATGCCCAGGGCGGCCGACGAGAAGAGAAGGGGCAGGAAGTAGAGGACGGAGAGGAACTCGCGATAGCGCTGCTGCTTCCCCATGAAGACTCCGAGGAGGATCGACAGGGGCGTTTGCGCCAGCCACGAGAGCACCATGATCCAGATCGTCAAAGTCATTGCTTTGAGGGTCGCCGGATCCTTGATGGTTTCAGCCCATTTCGACAGGCCAGCCCAGGATGGGGTGCCGAGCCCATCCCAGTTCATGAAGCTCAGGGCGATGACACCGAGGAGCGGAATGATCGCGAAGAGGATGAAGAAGGCGAGTGCGGGGAGGGCGAAGAGCGCATTCGGACCGGAAGCGCGTGCGCCGGTCCGGGCGGCGGCCCCGGCCCGATGAGAACCGGGACCGTCGTTGACCGAAGTGACTGCCATCATGATCAGAGGATCATCACTTGATCGTCGCGTTCATCGTATCGACGAACTGCTGGGGCGTGATCGAGAGGTTGAAGAGCTGCTGAATGTTGTCGAGGAGGACCTGGGAGGTGTCGGAGGGAAGCTCCTGGTCCCACGAGAGCTGGAAGTTGGAGGAGTTGAGGACGAGGTTGTAACCGAAGGAGACGAAGTCGGCCTGGTCCGTGCCCTCGATGAACTTCTCGGCATCCTTCGTCACAGGAATGTCGCCGCCCTCGACCATGGCCTTCACGTAGTCGTCGGAGAACATGTTGTCGAGGTACTTCTTGGCACTGGTCTGCGCCGCCTCCGAAGCCGTCGCGGAGACGGACCAGAAGTTGGACTGGTTGCCGACGATCGCCGAGGGATCGCCCTTGCCATCGGCGACGGTCGGGAACGCTGCGAACCCGAGGTTGCCCGCCTTCACGAAGTCGGGGGAGTCCGTGAGGAACGTGCCGTAGGCCCACGATCCCTGGAGGAGCATCGCGGCCTTCCCGGTGTGGACCAGAGCGACGTCGGCGTTGTTGTCAGCGACGACCGAACCGAAGGTGTCGCCGAACGCGCCCGCCTTCACGAGGTCCTGAATCTTCGCGAGGGCTTCCAGCACTGCGGGGTCGGACCAGGCGTCCTTCTCATTCGCCGCGATCTTCTTGAAGACATCAGAGCCGCCGACCCTGTCGAACATGTACTCGAGCCACATCATGTTCGTCCACTTGGAAGCGCCGGCGAGCGCGATCGGAATGACGCCCTCCGACTTGAAGGTGTCGACCGCCGAGAGGAGCTCGTCCCAGGTCGTCGGAACGGAGATGCCGGCCTGGTCGAAGAGCTGCTTGTTGTAGTAGAGGACGACGGGCTGCGTGCCGATATTCGGAACGCCGTACACTTTGCCATCGACCTTGCCGCCTTCGGCGATCGACGGGATGACCTTGTCGAGAACGGTCTGCGTATCGGCGGTGATGTCGACAACCTTGTTGGCGGCGACATAGTCCTTGAGGGTTGCGCCACCCCATCCGAAGACGAGCGTCGGAGCGTTGCCCGAGCCGATCGCGGTCCTGACCTTCTCCTTGTAAGCGTCGTTGGCGAACCACTCGGTCTTGATGGTGTTGTCGGGATTCGCCGAGTTCCACGAGTCGAAGGAATCCTTCCAGATCGTCTCGTGGGTACCGCCGGTAAGCACCCAGGCGGAGGCGGAGCCGGACGAGTCCGAGGCTCCGCTCGGCTGGGCGCCGCCGGAGCATGCGGAGAGGAGCAGCGAGGCCGTAATGCCGAGGGCCCCTACCACTGAGAGTCGCTTCTTGAGGTTCATAGGATCTTCCTTCTTCGATCGTCGATGACCACTTTGGATGACACGTGCGCCGATACCTCCCGACGCACCCCCGGCGGGCTTCGGTTCGATCGACCATGATCGAAATTCTTTCGGAAACTCGCCTTCGTATCTTTAGTTTAGTAGCACACCTATATCTGTCAATCCCCAAATCATCACGAATCCATTACGGCTCAATGTACAATGCATATCGAAAATATTTCGCACCTCACAGAAGGACGGTTCGACGGACATGACACGGACGCAAGGACTATCAGGGCGCCCCACGCTCTCCGACGTCGCCCGACTCGCCGGCGTCTCGACCGCGGCCGCATCCAAGGCCCTGAATCATCGCAAGGACGTCTCCCGCTCGACCCATGAACGCGTGATAGCAGCGGCGACCGACCTCGGTTATGTGGGAAGAAGCGGCATAGGCGTGTCTCCGCAGATCGCATTCGTCGCGGATACCTTCAGTTCGCTCTATACCGCTCAGGTCCTTGCCGGAGCCTGCATCGAGGCGGCCGCACAGGGCATCTACCTCAACACGACCCATCTCGAAGTCGACGGCGATTCAGAGAATGTTCCGCTGACGCCGACGTGGCTGCGTTCGATCGCCAAGACGCACATCGGCCTCATCGTCGTCACGACTCCGCTGTCCGGTGCGCTTCGTTCGACGTGCTCGCGCCTCGGTCTCCCATTGGTCGCCGTCGACCCCACGACGGCACCTCGCGACAGCCTTGTGACGATCGGAGCGACGAATTGGAACGCCTCGATGGAGGCGACGGAGCTCCTCATTTCTCTTGGCCATCGGAGAATCGCGTTCGTCGGCGGACCGGAGACCTCGGTTCCCTCCTTCGAGAGGTACCAGGGATATCTCTCCGCTTTGAAGGCGCATGACGTCCCACACGCCTCGAACCTCGTACGGTGGTCGGACTTCTGCTTCCCCGGAGGAGTCTCCGCAGGTGACTCACTGCTGAGCCTTCGACCCGAGGAGCGACCCACCGGGTTCATCTGCGCCTCCGATTGGATCGCCCTCGGCGTCATGGATGCGGCCCGCCGACGCGGCATGGAGATTCCCGGCGACATCTCCATCATCGGTTTCGACGATACGGAGATCGCCTCGACATCGACCCCGCGGATGACCGTCGTCCGTCAACCGATGAGGGAGCTCGGTTCGACGGCCGTCCGAGCGATCCTCACACTCCAGAGCAGGCCAGATGCCATGAGTCCGATGCGTCTCGCCACCGAGCTCATTGTCAGAGAGACAACGGGCCCCGTTCCGGCACGAGTTCCTCCCGATTCATCCGTCGACTCGACACGTATGGCCCCTCCGTCGAACCTCCCCGTCGGCTGAGGCGACGCGCCCGTCGCCCCGCCTCACCCCCGTCCCCGAGTGCGGCTACCGCTCTGCGCCCTCGTCGCCCAGGCGAAGGTCCGGCGAGCGCCGCAACGCACCGCGTACCGACGGCATCGAGACGACCGCGAGCGCGAGGGCAGCGAGCGCGAATCCGACGACCGTGCCGAAGCCGCCGCGCGCGCCGAAGCGGTCGATCGCGGCGCCCGCGACGATGTTCGACAGGGACATGCCGATGACCCACATCGACCCGAAGAGGGCCATGCCCTCGGTGAAGCGGGCGGCCGGGACGATCCGCATGAAGATCTGGTTGATGTTGACGATCGTCGGCGCCTGGAAGAGTCCCGCGATGAGCATGACGACCGCGGCGAAGGGCATCGAGTCGACGAGGACGAGGCCGAGGAGCGCGATCGAGGCGAGCCAGAAGGCGCCGACCGCGGTCGCGACCCGCTTCTGCCCCCACTTGTCGATCGCGCGACCGACGTTCGGGCCGAAGAGGGCGCCGGCGACCGACATCACCGCGGCGGCGACGCCGGCGCTCGAATAGGAGCCGTAGCCGTCGCGCGCGCCGATGAGGAGCGCCATGTTCACCATTCCGTAGGGGAACTGGATGATGACCCCGCCGAGGAGGAAGCGGGCGACATGCGGACGGCAGACGAGGGCCGCGTATGCGTGCAGCCCTCCTCCGCTCCTCGTTCCGGTCACGCGCGCTCGGCGAGCACCCGGGCCGCCTGCTTCGCTGCACCGAGAGCAACGTATTCGCCGGGCTCAGGCAGTTCCACAACGGCATCCAGCATGTCTGCTGCCAGGGCCTGAACGGCCGTCGACTTCACGCCACCACCGACGATGAGCACCTTGTTCAACGGGACGCCAAGCGCGCGCATGGCATCGAGCGCGTAGCGCATGAGGTTGAGCAGACCTTCGACCGTGGCGCGAGCAACGTGCGCGCGGTCGGAGTTGGCTAACGTCATGCCACGGAGCTCTGCCGTCGCATCGGGTAGGTTCGGGGTGCGTTCGCCTTCGAAGTAGGGGATTAGCTCGAGGCCTCCGGCATCCGGGACAGAGAGGGCGTACTCGTCGAACTCCTTATAGTCCAGGCCGGTCACCTTCATCATCGCGTCGATAATGCGCGACGCATTGAGGGTGCACGCCAACGGTAGCCAGTTGCCCGATGCATCGGAGAATCCCGTCACCAGACCGGACGGATCAGCAACGGATGTTGCCGACACTGCTGCGACCACACCAGAGGTGCCGAGAGACAGCAGGGCACTGCCCGGCTCCAAGTCGACGCCCAGCGCAGAGGCAGCGTTATCACCAGCGCCAGGGCCAAGGACAATGTCTCCCCAACCGCGCTCAGGGTCACCGTAACCGACCACGTCCCACGGACCAGCAATGGTCGGGAGAATGATAGAGGCAGCCGTGGCCTCGTCGATACGAAGCGCAGAGGCGAGAATATCGCGACGGTACGTCGGGGTCTCGCGAGCCATGTAGCCGGTGCCCGACGCGTCGGAGCGATCGGTTGCCAGCTGGTCCAACGCGGGCTTGCCCATGATGCGCCAGGTCAGATAATCGTGCGGAAGACAGATTGCGGCGATCTTGGCGACGTTCTCCGGTTCCTCGTCGGCAAGCCAACGCAACTTGGTGACGGTCAACGATGCGACGGGAACGGAACCCGTGGCCTCGGCCCACCATGCGGCGCCCTCGGAGCTGGCATCGTCGCGGTCATCGGTGCCGCGTTCGCGAATAAGGTCGCGCGCAGCACCAGCCGAACGCGTGTCGTTCCACAGCAGGGCAGGACGGATGACGTTGCCTTCCTTATCCAGGCAGACCATGCCGTGCTGCTGACCACCGACGGACAGGGCAGCCACATCGTCCAGACCGCCTGCACGTTCAAGGGCCTCCTCGAAGGCATCCCACCATTTTTCGGGATCAACTTCGGTGCCATCCGGGTGCGAGGCCTTGCCTTGGCGAACGATGGTGGACGTAGCGGGGTCGTAGATGACGACCTTGCAAGACTGGGTCGACGTATCAACACCGGCAACGTAGGGGCGAAGAGTGCTCATATTGCTCCAAAGTAAGGGCTTTTCGAAGTGGCACCGATGCCACTTTTCCAAGCGAAGGAAGCGAAAGTACCCAAACGGGCGGTCACCAAAAGCTGGCGACCGCCCGTAAGGATAGTGTCGATCAGGCGCGGCCCAAAGTATCGACAATGTAGTTGTTAATCGTAGCCTTCACAGACTCGAGGTGGTCCGACTTTGTGGCTGCAACCAGGTCAGCCTGCGGAATGTCGAGTGAGTGTGCTTCCAGCGAGGCGAGGGAGGCTGTGCCATCTTCGACCGTCGCACCGATGCCCGAATCGAAGGACGAGTAGCGCTCGGAGACGAGGTCTTCGATAAGTCCTTCTTCGTGCATGCGGGCTGCGACCAACAGGCCGGCTGCATAGGAGTCCATGCCAACAACGTGGGCGCGGAACAGGTCCTCAGCGGTGAACGAGGTACGGCGCGGCTTGGCGTCGAAGTTCAGGCCACCGTGCGGGCCGATCTGACCTTCTGCGAGGACCTCCCACATGACTGCGGTGGTCTCGTAGAGGTCTGACGGGAATTCGTCGATGTCCCAACCGATGAGCTTGTCGCCCTGGTTGGCATCGAGAGAACCGAGCATGCCAGCTTCGCGTGCCACGCGGATTTCGTGCTGGTAGGTGTGGCCAGCGAGGTTGGCGTGGTTGCCTTCAAGGTTCAGCTTGAAGTGATCCTGCAGGCCGTAGGTCTGGAGGAAGGCGATGGTGGTTGCTGCGTCGAAATCGTACTGGTGGCTCGTCGGCTCCTTCGGCTTCGGCTCGAGCATGAACTGAGCTTCGAGACCGATTTCCTTGGCGTAGTCAACGCACATCTGGAACATTGTTGCGATGTGGTCCTGCTCGCGCTTGAGGTCGGTGTTCCACAGGTTCTCGTAACCTTCGCGACCGCCCCAGAACACGTAGTTCTCTGCGCCCAGGCGCTTGGCGATTTCCAGGGAATGCTTCAGCTGTGCGCCGGCGTAGGAGTAGATCTCCGAGAAGGGCGAGGTTGCTGCGCCGGAAACGAAACGGCGGTTGGTGAACAGTGAAGAGGTGTTCCACAGTAGCTTGACGCCGGTTTCCTTCTGCTTTGCTTCGATCGCGTCGACAACCTTGTCGAGGTTTGCGTTGGTTTCGCGCAGGGTGTCGCCTTCGGGAGCGATGTCGCGGTCATGGAAGCAGAAGTAGTCAACGCCCAGTGCCTTGTAGAAGTCGAAGGCGTAGTCGACCTTGGCGAGTGCCAGATCGAGCGGCTTGGAGTACTTGCCATCGAAGGGGCGCTGTGCAGTGCCCTCACCGAAGGGGTCGACGAGTTCGGCCTGGAAAGAGTGCCAGTAGGCAACACCAAAGCGCAGCCATTCGCGCATGGTCTTGCCGGCGACCACTCGTTCGGCGTCGTAGTAGCGGAAGCCAAGACCCTGACGGAGCGACGATGTTCCGACGAAAGGGATCTTGTCGATGTTCCAGAGATTCTCAGACATGGTTGCCTCTCAGAGATTCAGAGATCGATTACGATCACTTTTGTTACATAACAAAACATAGTTTGTGCTATGTACTAGAGTCAAGAGCATGGCAGCAGCAATTCGTCGACACACGTCGGTTTCCCAGCGAGCACCCCAGCGCCCATCGGAGCGCGCAATGGCGGGCGTGAAGGCTGAAAGCCTGCGTGCAATGAACCTCTCCCTCGCCCTGCGACACATCCTTGCCGCACCCGGAGAGATCTCCCGATCAGGCATTTCTCAAGCGACAGGCATTACGCGTGCCACCATCTCGCGCCTCGTCGATGAGCTCATCAACGCGGGCCTCGTTCTCGAACTTGAACCATCCATCGGCGGACGAGGCCGCCCAGCCAATCGACTCACACCAGCCCCAGGAAGGGCGGTCGCACTGGGGCTCGAAGTCAATATTTCCGCCCTTGACGCTGTCATCATCGATCTTAGTGGCGACGAAATTGCACGAAATCGCATCGAAGGCGACTTTGCGAACTCCGATCACGTCGAAGTGATGACCTCACTGGCCGACATGGCACACGCTCTCGTCGAGGAACATCTTCCCGATGGAGCATTTTACCTCGGCAGTGGGTTGGCTCTTCCAGGCCTCGTATCCCCCGACCGACTGGCACTCGCACCCAACTTGGGATGGCGCGATATCCCCCTAGAGAAGCTACTCGCTCCCCTATCGGACCTCTACCCCGCAATCGTTGCCAACGAAGCCGACCTGGCCGCCTTCGCTGTCGCACACCCGCTTCCCGGCGTTCCCTCGGGGCCCGCGTCATTCATCTACGTATCGGGCGAAGTTGGCATCGGCGCCGGCATTATTGTCGACCATCGTCCGTTCAGCGGAGCACGCGGGTGGTCCGGCGAAATCGGCCACATCTGCACAGACCCCTCCGGTCCCCTCTGCTCGTGCGGGGCTACCGGTTGCCTCGAGGCATACCTCGGTCTGCGCGCCCTCGCTGAGCGCTCCGGACTTGATCGCCACGCAACCGTTGAAGACATTCGCACAGCAGCCGAAAACGGTTCGAAGCAAGCACGTGAAGCCCTCGAAGAAGGCGGCGCAGCCCTTGGTCGAGCGCTTTCAGCCGTCATCAACTCTGCGGACATCCCACTGGTTCTGCTCGGCGGAATTGTCGCTGAACTGAGCGAATGGCTTGTGCCCGCAGCTGAAAAGGAAATCGAAACCCGCGTTCTTCAATACGCCTGGTCCCAGCCAAAACTCGAAGTAATCCGAGATTCCCAAGGTCTTGACTCGTGCGGAGCGGCATATCGAATTCTGCAGCGCTTGGTCGATGACCCCATGGCATGGACAGCATGACAAACTCCGCAGAACATCACGGTTTTCATTCAGGGTGCCGGCGCAATTTCACCCAATGTGCGGGTTAATCTGTATCCATGATCGGAGATGAGAAACCCCGCCCACGCCTTGTTGACGTCGCTCAAGTGGCAGGCGTTTCAGTTTCCACAGCTTCACGTGCTCTGGGACGCGGTTCCGAGCTCATCGGTGCGCAAACGCGCGACCACGTTCGAAAGGTCGCACGCAAACTAGGCTACCGAGTGAACCCCGTCGCCAGATCTCTTCGCCTAGCCCAAACGAAGCAGATCGGCATGCTCGTCCCTTCGATCTCCAACCCGTTCTACACGGACCTCATTGTTCAAGTCGAGCACCACTTATCCCAGCGCGGGCTCTCATTGCTCATTTCCGATGCGGAAATGTCTGTCACTACGGAAGACTTGAAGCTTCGCTCATTCGAAGGGGGTTCGGTAGACGGTCTGATCATCGTGCCCTGTCACGAATCTTTCTCAACGCCCTCCCTAGAGCGCACGGCAGCCTTGGTGCCAACCGTCCAGCTCGACAGAGCCGTCTCTTTGCCTCACATCCCATTCGTTGGCGTTGACGATGCGCACGGGGTTCGCGAAGTCTTAGGACACCTGAAGGAACGCGGAGCGCATCGCATCGCGATGCTGTCGAATACGGGCTCTGATCTATCGTCTGTTAAGCGCGTGACCGAAGCACGACGCGTTGCTCCCGACTTCGGGATGGAACTCGCAGACAGCGATGTCCTTGAATGCAACCATTCCGTCAAATCGGCACGTAGCGCAGTTTCAACGTTAATCAACGGGGGAAATCACTGGGACGCGATCGTGTGTCTGAACGATCTTCTTGCCATCGGTGCAATTACAGAACTCCGTCATCGTGGCTTTGGTATTCCCGAGGACATCATGGTCACCGGCTTTGACGATATTCAGTTCGCCGAACTGATGCGCCCATCAGTGACCACGCTACGCCAACCTCTTGCGGAAATTGCACGCCAAGGTGTAGAGCTTCTCCTTGACGAGTCGGACTCTGAGTTGCCCAAGCGCACCTTGGTTAAAGGTGAGCTGGTCATCCGGCAGTCGACGATCCCAGAATTTTAAACGGTCCGCAGCTGTACACAATCCCGAGGCTGAAAAGGCCCAAGGGTTAAAAAGCCCAGAGTTTTAGACCACCACTTTCTGGGCACTCTCATCCGCGACCTTATCCGCATACTCGTACCGGCCTCGCGACACCGTAGCACCTTGACCTATACAGCAATCGGCGGGCCCACCAC
>ERZ773225.4553-NODE-4553-length-11056-cov-5.430143_pt1 | contig 11056 bp, 10 predicted proteins | sample MGYA00580993_ERZ773225 | MGnify/ENA primary metagenome ERZ773225 (study PRJEB29015, sample SAMEA2737748) | human gut metagenome | biome: human gut; feature: human-associated habitat; material: faeces | place: China | collected 2012 ... | reverse complement strand
TGCATGTGTTAGGCACGCCGCCAGCGTTCGTCCTGAGCCAGGATCAAACTCTCAATAAAATGGTATCTTAAAGCCGAAGCTCTAAAATCAATTTCATCTTGGTTCGCTCTTAGCTATACTCAAGAATTTTCGTTGGCTATTCAAAGAATCTCATTTCTGACATTCACTGAACAACTTAAATTAAAATTGTCCAAGGTGTTTGTTCATGTTTCTCGTTGTTTAATTTACAAGGTGCACTCCGCAGTTTCGCGGGCTTCTATTGTATCACAGGAAGTTTCGTTTGTCAAGAACTTTTTTCAAATTCTTTCGAACTTCTTATGATCGCCGCTCGCTTTGATCAATTTCTCTCTCGCAGCGAACTCATTTATTCTAGCACATCTTCATCTGTTTGTCAAGAACTTTTTTCGAGGTTTTTCAACCGTTTTCTTGGCTCTCATCCGATATGCCCGCGCTCTTCAGAACGCTTTGCTATGATAACAAAAACTGATCGAAATGTCAACCAAAACTTATATTAAAACCTGCACAAAATCGACCCTGCTGTTTTTGGTCGTTTTAGCCATAAGTGCCACAACATACCGTGTTCTCCCCTGCTTATGCCCGAAACGTCAAAAACGGACGCCCTTGCGGGCGTCCGTGGAAAGCATCTGGTCTTTTAAGCCTGGTCCTCGATCAGGCCGTAGCCGCCGTCGGTTCTCTTATAGACAACCGCAAACGCGCCGTCGTTGTCTTCGTCGCGGAAGGCGAAGAACGTATGCTCCAGCAGATTCATCTGCAGGATCGCCTCTTCGCGGGTCATCGGCTTCATGTTGAATTTCTTCATTCTCACGAGCTCGAAGGTACCCTCTTCCGGCTCATCCGGAGCAAACGAGGTCTCGTCCGGGGTACGGACGAACGCGTCCTGCCGCAGGCGCCGGGCCAGGCGGGTCTTGTTCTTGCGGATCTGGCGTTCGATGGTCGCCACCGCTGCGTCGATCGACGCGAACATATCGGACGTGCTTTCACTGGCGCGGAAGTAGGTGCCCGCTGCGTGAACCGTAATTTCGACGTTGTTGCGGTTCTTCTCAACGCTGAAGGTGACAAGAGCGTCGGCGTCGGTGCCGAAGAAACGTTCAAGCTTCATGACTTTCTTTTCCGCATACTTGTGAACGCTCTCAGGCAGGGTTACCTTCTTTTCGGTGTACTGGAATCTCATAGTTACCGCTCCTTTCGTAATGCCTTACTTCCAAGGGATCTCTCCCTGTGCTTTTAGTATAGCACAGTTTCCGTCAAAATGCAATATTTACCCGTAGTCTGACCCCGTGAACATTGTGTGAACGGACGAAGGCGGACGCATCGCCGCGTCCGCCCGCTTATTTTGTTCTGTTTTTACTCCGTTTTCCCCGAAAACGCGTCGATCAGCTCCTGCATGCTGCAGCCGAAAAAGCGCGCGAGCGCCATCAGATTTCTGGTGCTCACCGCCCGGGCGCGGCCGGTCATGATCTTGCGCAGGATCCCCGCGTCGATCCCGGTCCTGCGGGAGAGCTCCGCCGCCGTCAGCTCTTTTCTCGCCATCCAGGCACTGAGGACCGGCGCAGCCGACTCAAACGTCCGCATGCTTCTCCCCCGATCCGCCCAGCAGCAGGGTCATCATCTGTTGATAGATGCTGTCCGCCTGCTTTTCATACGCACGCGTCAGCCCCCGGGCCTGCGAGAGCGTCGGGGCCGACAGCTCCAGCCGCATCAGGATCCCCGCGTCGTCACGCAGGCAGAGCTCGGCGATGAAGTCGCCGGATTCCTCCTTCCGCACGTTCGTCTCGATCAGACCCTTGCGCTGCATCTGGTTGTTGAACCGCTGCACCGCCGTCAATGCCCGCTGCATGACCGGGTAGGCGATGGCGTCGCAGGTGATCTCCTCATGCTCGCGGCCCTTGTCGGTGATGCGGTAGGTCTCGTCGGGCAGCTGCTCGAGATGGCCGCTCTGTACCATCTGCGGGACGGCGACGCTGACGTCGAAGTAGCTGAGCTTATCATCCTGATAGCAGAGCTCATAGATCTTCTGCAGCGAGACCGGGTAGGAGAGCTTCGCCATCACAAATAAAATGAGGACCTTAACGTCCAGCATATCCTGAATAAAACCGTGCTGTTCCATGCTGACACCTCACTGGAAAACATTTCTGCGTTGTTTTCAGTATAGCAAAAAAGTCTTGAAAACTCAAGCCCTTCCCTCGCTTTTCCAACCGTGAGGAAGGATTTACCGCTTGTTTTCCTGCGAAAGTGGGCGTAAAAAGAAGAAGAAGAAGGAGGTATTACCATGAAAAGAAAAATCCCCGCACTACTCCTTGCGCTGCTCCTTGTTTTTTCCGCAGCGCTCCCCGCAAGCGCCGCCGGACGCGCCTGTCTGCGCTCGTCCCCGGCGTCCGCCTGCACCCGCCTGCCCGCCTGCTGGCGGCAGCTTGTGTGCGACCGCCTCGGGCTCTCCTGCGGCGGCTCGCAGACGCCGTCCGGGCCCTCTGCGCCGGAGACGCCCTCCGAGCCGGAGCAGCCAGACGCGCCGTCCGAACCGGACCAGCCCTCCGGCAGTACATCCGTCCTGGACTATGAGCAGCAGGTCGTGACGCTCGTCAACGCCGAGCGCGCCAAATACGGCCTCGCCGCCCTCACGCTCGATGAGACGCTCTGCGGCTACGCCCGCGTCAAATCGCAGGACATGCACGACCAGGGCTACTTCTCCCACACCAGCCCGACCTATGGCTCCCCGTTCGATATGATGCGCGCCTTCGGCGTCAGCTACCGCACAGCGGGTGAAAACATCGCCATGGGCTACGCGACCCCCGCCGCCGTTGTGGAGGCCTGGATGAATTCCGAGGGCCACCGCGCGAACATCCTGTCTGCGAACTACACGACGCTCGGCGTCGGCTACGTCGCGGACGGCGGGTACTGGACCCAGTGGTTCATCGGCTGACCAAGCAAAAACAGAAAGAAAAAGCCGTGTCATATTCTTCTCTGCCCCTGCCTTCTGGCAGGGGCCTTTTTTCTGCGTCCGGCATAGAATGGAGCGAAAGAAGGGATCGTTTTGACCAAAACCGCTGTTTTGCTGGGCGGCGACCGGCGGCAGAGCTGCCTTGCCCGGCAGCTGCAGGCGTGCGGCTTCGCCGTGCGCACCTGCGGCGTGCCCGGCTGCCCGGATACCGCCCACACGCTCCCCGCCTGCGTCCGGGGCGCGGAGCTGCTCATCCTGCCGATGCCCGCCCTGCGCGCGCCGGACCGCATCCGCGCCGTCCCGGACGATCTGCCGCTCGCGCCCACGCTGGACGCGGCCGCGCCCGATGCGCTCGTCTGCGGCGGACTGCTGGACGCGGCTGTGCCCGCCCTGCAGGCCCACAGCCTGCGTTGGTTCGATTATGCCCGCGACGAGACCCTTGCCCTTGAAAACGCCGAGCTGACCGCTGAGGCGGCTCTGCCGCCGCTTCTGGCCCGCCTGCCCTGCCCGCTGCGCGGCAGCCGCATCCTGCTCCTCGGCTTCGGCCGCATCGGCAAGCGCCTCGCCTGGAAGCTGCACACCCTCGGCGCAGCCGTCACCGTCGCCGCGCGGCGGCCGGAAGCGCTCGCCCTCGCCCATATCCTCGGCCTGCAGGCGGAGCCACTCGGCCCGCAGCTGCAGGGGCTTGCCGTCTATGACGCCGTCGTCAATACCGTCCCCGCGCCCGTCATCTGTGACGTGCAGCTGTCCGCCATCCGCCCCGACGCCGCCCTGCTGGAGCTTGCCAGCCTCCCCGGCGGCTTCTGCCCCGCCGCGGCCGAACGCGCCGGGTATCTCGCCGCCCGGGGTCTGCCGGGCGTCTACGCGCCGGAGGCCGCCGCGGCCGTCATCCGCCGCGCGATCTTCCGCGAACTTGATCTGGAGGAATGCCCATGAACCGCAAGACCATCGGGCTCGCCATGTGCGGCTCGTTCTGTACCTTCGCCCGCGTGCTGGACGCCTTTTCCGCGCTCGACCGCGAACAGTATGACCTCGTCCCCATCCAGTCGCAGGCCACCTACTCTACTGACACCCGCTTCGGCGCGGCCGCGGACTTCCGCGCCCGGCTTGAAGCGCTCTGTGGCCGCCCCATCATCCATACCATCGAAGAGGCGGAGCCCATCGGCCCCAAAAAGCTCCTCGACGTGCTCGTCATCGCCCCCTGCACCGGCAATACGCTCGCCAAGCTCGCCGCCGGCATCGCCGACGGCCCGGTCACCCTCGCCGCCAAGGCCCACCTGCGCAACGAGCGCCCGATCGTCCTCGCCGTCTCGACCAACGACGGTCTGGCCGGCAACGCCGCGAGCCTCGGCGCGCTTCTGAACCGCCGCGGCTACTATTTCGTCCCCTTCGGCCAGGACAGCGCCATCAAAAAGCCCCGTTCCCTCGTCGCCGACTTCCCCCAGCTCCCCGCCGCCCTCTCCGCCGCCCTGCAAGGCCAGCAGCTCCAGCCGATGCTCTGCGGAGCGAGGGTGTAACGGGAGCAGCAAAAGAGCGGTAGGGGCCGATGCCCATATCGGCCCCTACAAAATGCTGTGCACTCCTATGGCTTCCCCTATGAGGGGAAGCTGTCGCCGCAGGCGACTGATGAGGTGGGGCAGTTTCGGCACTGTGTAGAGCTTCTTAGCTGTTTGGGTTCGGCGTATCGAGCATTGTTTTGCAGGCGGTGAGGACTTTGGCGGCAATGGGGGCGGCGATCTGGCTGCCGGAGCCGCCCTGTTCGGCGAAGACCACGAAGGCCAGCGGATAGGCTTCGTCCTGCACGAAGCCGGCGAACATGGCGTCGGCCGGGCCGTTTTCCCGTTCGGCCGTGCCGGACTTGGCGCAGACCGTCAGCGCGCCGAACTGCCACGCGCCGTACTGGTTCACGACCGCGCTGCGCATCATGCCGCCGAGCGTAGTTGCCGTCGCGGCAGAGAGCAGCTGCCCGGTCGTTTCGGTCTTCGCCTCATAGACGGTCTGGCCTGCGCGGGAGATCTTCTGCATGAGATAGGGCTCGGCGGCCTCGCCGCCGCCCGCGATCACGCCCATGAAGCGCAGAAACTGCAGGGCGGTGACCTGGTCGGTATATTGTCCGATCCCGGCCCAGGCGACGCTGCCCTCGTCCGCGTCCGACAGATCGACGGTCGAGCGGGCGGTATAGCCGTCGCAGCGGAGCGTCCCGTTGAGCCCCAGCCGGTCGGCCGCGGCCTGCAGCTTGTCCTTGCCGAGGGCGGCGGCAAGCTCGCCGTAATAGACGTTGCACGAGTGCGCCAGCGCCTGCGTCATCGAAAGTGTGCCGTGCTCGCCCATGCAGATGATCTCCTGCCCGCCGATGATCGTCTCGCCGGTGCAGGTATAGGTCTGGTCCTTGGAGGCGGCGTCGGCTTCGAGCGCTGCGGCGCTCGTGACGAGCTTGAAGATGGAGCCGGGCGTGTAGGCCGCGTCAAAGAAGCGGTTGAGGTACACGCCGTCATAATCGCCGGTCTCGTCGCCCGCGATATCGGGGATATTGTCCGGGTCATAGCTCGGGCTGGTCACGGCGCAGAGGATCTCGCCGGTTTTGTAGTTATAGACGCCCACCGTGCCATGGTAGCTGCCGAGAGCCTGCAGCGCGGCCTTCTGCACGTCGGCGCTGATGGTGAGCCGGGCGCTGGCCGTGCCCTTGGAGGCTTCGCTCAGGCCGGTGATCTTGTCGTAGCCGATCATCTGCTCGGCGAAGTTCCCCAGCAGCGGCGCGCTGATATAGCCGTAGCGGTCGCCGAGCAGGTGGACGGTCGCCGCGCGGACGGCGGCGTCGGAGCTGTAGACGCGCCCGTCCGTCGTGTTGAGGATGCGCGCGCCCGTGCGGTCATAGATCTTCCCGCCCGTGAGGTTCGTGCCGGTATAGACATGCGGGCTGCCGGAAAACGTCACCCATTTGTCCGCATTCACCGCGTATTTGACGCAGAAGGCCAGCGTCCCCGCGGCGAGCACGATCGCCAGCGCCAGCGCGAACAGCGCGCGGCGCGATACCTTTTTCATCGGCCCGCCTCCTTCCGTCCGTCAGGGCTCCAGACGCTCTCGTCTTCCGCATCGGCGCCCACTTCGGCTTCGTCCGGAATGTCGTCTTCTGCGTCCTGTTCCTGCGGAAGCTCCTGCGCGCCGTGCGGCAGGCGGATGGCGAACGACGCGTTCTGCCGGGTATCCGCCGCCTTGATAAAGGCCAGCAGCCCCCACACGCACACCATACTCGATCCGCCGTTCGACACGAACGGGAACGTCACGCCGGTCAGCGGCAGGAAATCCGCCATGCCGAACACATTGAGGATCGTCTGCGTGACCATCACCGTCACCGCGGCGCACGCGCCGATCGTATAAAAGCAGCTGCGCCCCGCCGGGGCCGAGCGCACCACAAAGCACGCGAGGATCACGATGCACGCGACCATCAAAATTGCCAAAATCAGCCCCCACTCCTCCGACACGAAGGCGAAGACCAGATCGGTGTCCGACGCCGCGACATATTTGAGCCACCCCTTGCCCGGCCCGAGGCCGAACAGCCCGCCGGACGCGATGCACATCATCGAGCGGGTCTGCGAATACCCGGTCGTGAGCGCATAATCCCACACGTGTCCCCACGCCTCAAACCGGTTCCGCGCATACGGCAAAAACCGCAGCACCAGCACCCCCGCGAACCCCGTCGCAGCCAGCGCCAGTGCGATGGTCGCAAAATTGCCCGAGCGCAGAAACGCGATGACCAGGAACGCCACGAAGAAAATGACGGCCGTGCCGAAATCCTTCATCAGCGCCAGACAAGCGCAGATCGCCGCGGAATACGCGATAAACAGAATGATGTTCCGCTTCGCCATCAGCCGCGAAAGCGTGGACGCGCCGACGTAAATGAAGCACACCTTCACGAACTCCGACGGCTGGAACGAAAGCCCGCCCAGCTGGATCCAGTTGCGCGCGCCGTATTTCTCCACGCCGAAGATCAGGTTGAACACCAGCAGCCCCATGCCCGCCACCGCGGCCAGATACCGCACGGCCTTCGCCCGTTCCAGATCGCGCAGCGACCAGCAAACGGCCAGAAACACGCACACGCCCGCGCAAACCGCCAGCAGCTCCTTGACCAGACTCTCCGGCGCGGAGCTCGACACCACCGCCAGCCCCATCGTGCACAGGAAAAACGCCAGCGTCTCCGCCTCAAATCCCGTCCTGCGGAAGATCCGCAGCCCGAGATACAGCGCCCATTCCAGCCCGATCAGCCCGCCGAACGCCGTCAGCTCCAGCGCCGCGTCGCACCCGCCGAGGATCAGCTGCAGCGCCGCCAGCAGCTGAAACAGCGTCAAAAGCAGCAGCGTCGGCGCCTGCCGCACGGCGCGGCCCGCGCGCGTGCGCGTGCCGGCCTGGATGCGCTCCTGCTCCTTCGTGATGGGCACGAGCGTAAAGTTGACCCCGCCCATCGTGATCACGTCGCCGAACCGCAGCGCCGCCAGCGCGGTCTGCCGCCCGTTGACGAACACGCCGGATTTCGACTGCGCGTCCGAGATCGTCCAGCTCCCGTCGTCATACCGTGTCAAAACCGCGTGCGTGCGCGAGATCGTCGGGTACCCCAGCTGCACGTCGCAGCCCGCGCCGCGCCCGACCAGACTTTCCCAGTGCGTCACCGGGATATGCGTCCCGTCCGGCGTCGTCAGCCAGGCCCAGACCTCCGGCTCCTGCCGGAACGTCAGCAGACTCACCGCGCACCGCACCAAAATTCCCAGCGCCAGCACCGGAAACACATAGCACAGCCACGGGGCCGGCTCTAATTGTGAAAAAAACGAATTCAGCGTATCCTGCATCATAAGTTCTCCAAAATTTGGCCTATTTTTCGCCGGTTTCCTCCGTCTTTGGCAGCTCGTCGACGGTCTGGATGTCGCGATAGGCCCGCGTGTCGGTCGTGAGCGACTTTTTCCGGAGCTTTTCGTTGACGGAGTCGGAGATCAGCAGATAGAGGATCGCAAACACCGGCACCCCGAGGATCATCCCCGTAAACCCGAACAGACTCGCCGCGATCGTGATCGACGCCAGCACCCAGAACCCGGAGATGCCCACCGTGTTCCCCAGGATCTTCGGCCCGATCACGTTCCCGTCGATCTGCTGCAGAACCAGAATGAAGATCACGAAATAAAACGCCTGCAGCGGGTTCACCAGCAGAATGAGGAACGCGCACGGCACCAGCCCGATGATCGGCCCGAAGAACGGGATCACGTTCGTCACGCCGATGACCGTCGCGATCAGCGCCGGATACGGCATCTTCAGGATCAGGATCCCGATGTAGCACAGCACGCCGATGATGGCCGAGTCGACGATCTTGCCGATCACGAACCCGTTGAACACCCGGTAAATATTCCGTCCGAGGTAGAAAATGTGGTCCGCGCCCTTGCGGGAGAAGGCGGCCACGATGATCTTCTTCCCCTGCGCCTGAAACGTCTCCTTCGACCACAGGATGTACACCGACGCGACCAGCCCGATGAGAATGTTCATCAGACTCTTCACGACCGCCACCACCGACGTCGTCACCGTCGCCAGCAGCTTCTGCACGTCCTGCAGAAAGGTCGTCGTGATCCAGTTGTTGATGAATTCATAGATCTTGCCCAGCGCCGAGTCCACGTAGCCCTGAATTTCCGGGTTGTCCTCCAGCACGTTCGTGACCCAGCGGTCGATGCTCATGTAATAATTCTCCGCGTTGTCCACGATCCCGACCACGCTCTCATACAGCTGCGGCAGCAGCATCGAGAAAAACGCGTACAGGATCAGCGCCGCCACGATCACCGCCGTGACCACGCCCGCCCCCCGGCTCACGTTCCGGACGGCCGCGGGCTTCCACTTCGTCTTCGCCCCCAGCAGCGGCCCGAGCCGCGTGTCGACGAACCGCACGATCGGGTTCAGCAAAAACGCGAACACCGCCCCGAGGATCAGCGGCTCCAGAATCGCCTCCAACCCCCGCAGCATTCCAAAGAACCCCGGCAGATCCGTAAAGATCACCACCAGCACCACGCTGATGCAGATCACCCCCAGCGCCGTCAGCCCCCACTTCCAATAAACCCGGTCCCGCTTCTCGTCCACCCGTCCACACTCCTTTGTTCGTTTTCCCTCATTCTATCATAATTCCGCCCAAACCGCAATTCCACTTGCCCCACGGAACGCAAAACTGTACAATATTTATATAGTACGGAAATGCCAAAGAACGCCCCAATGTTACAATCAAATTACAAACCCCGCCACCCTCTTGACTCCCGGCCTCGCGCGCGGTAAAATGCAGATACAAATTACACAGGGGGCCTCGCCCCGATGTGTAAAATTTAAACAGGAGGAAATCCAAATGAAGAATCTGAAGAAGGTTCTTGCTCTGGTTCTGGCAGTTGTCATGGTTCTCGGCCTGATCGCTACCACCAGCGCAAAGACCTACAAGGACGCCGATAAAGAAGCGTACAAAACCTACGCTGACGCTATCGACGCTCTGTCCAGCCTGAAGATCCTCGATGGTTTCGAGGATGGCGAATTCAAGGCTGACCGCACCTTTAATCGTGCCCAGGCGGCTAAGATTGTGGCGATTGTCCACAACGCAGCTACCAATGGCAAGATTAAGGACCAGACCGCGATCTCCGCTCTGTACAGCAATGCACAGAACCCGTTCGTGGACTGCAACACCAGCTGGGCTCTGCCCTACATCAACTACTGCCGCATCACCGGCCTGGCTGACGGCATGACCGCCACCACCTACGCTCCGAAGCGTGAGGTCACCGGCGTTCAGTTCCTGAAGCTGATGCTCACCACCCTGAACTTCAACACCTCGAAGGAAGGCTACACCGGCACCGGCTGGGACATCAACGTCCTGAACCGCGCCAACGAGATCGGCCTGACCGCTGGTCTGGCTGACGGCTGGAAGGCTATCGCACCTGTCAAGCGTGGCGAAGCTGCTCAGATCCTTGTCAACGCTCTGACCGCTTATCTGGTCGAGTACGGCACCAAGATCAAGGCTCCCTCCACCATCGACTACAGCCCGATCGCTGAAACCAAGGCTACCAACGCTTATAAGACTGCTTACAAGGCAGCTTATGACAAGGCTTATGATGCCAAGTACGCCGCTATCAAGGACAGCAGACTCATGACTGAGGACGAGAAGGTCGCAGCCGCTATGGAAGCTGCTGAAGAAGCTGGCATCGCTGCTGGCAAGAAGGCTTACGATGACGTTTGGGCTAAGTTCGGCGTCAATGGCCTGTTCGACGTTGCTTTCGTCTCCAAGGAGACCGTCAACAAGACTGGCATGACCCTCGCTTCCAAGATGGGCATCACCGTCAAGGCTGACAACGACAAGTTCATGCGTCCGGGCACCAGATGGACCTACAAGTCCTGGAGCAAGTTCTACATGGACACCGCCAAGGCTACTTACAACACCGCTGTTACCGTCTGCGACGTTCTGAAGGCATTCGGCGTTGCTGAGAGCGATTCCACTGCTATCACTGCCAACGTTTACACCGACGGCATCAAGGGCCTGAGCAATGAAGATTCCTTCAACGCTGAGAGCCACAAGAACACCGCCAGAAGCTGCAAGAAGGACACCATTGGCTGCCAGGGCGTCCTGACGCAGGTCTGGAAGGTCGGTTCCGAGTATCGTATCACCGAGATCCACTACTTCCTCGCTCAGGTTGAGACTGTCAACAAGGCTACGCACAACAAGGACGTCAACAGCGACATCCGCGTGTACTTCTCCTCCAGCGACAGCAACTATGTTACCCCGCACAACCACCGCAGCACCGCCTCTGAGCTGTTCAACATCGACACTGCCGACTATGCAAAGGATACCTGTCTCCCGCATCGGCAACAAGGCTGGCTACGAAGACCTCTACAAGGAAGTCAACGGTTCCGAAGTTGTTGACCATGCTGCTGCTGAGATCAAGACCGGCAAGCTGACCGGCGCTGCTATCAACGTTGACCCGACTGTCACCAAGATCGACGGCACCTCCTACAAGGACGCTTGCCAGTTCGTCAAGGGCTATGACATCACCAAGGCTGACACCATCTGGACTGCACCCAGCAAGAACGGCAACACCT
>ERZ773225.4547-NODE-4547-length-11069-cov-2.879880_pt1 | contig 11069 bp, 12 predicted proteins | sample MGYA00580993_ERZ773225 | MGnify/ENA primary metagenome ERZ773225 (study PRJEB29015, sample SAMEA2737748) | human gut metagenome | biome: human gut; feature: human-associated habitat; material: faeces | place: China | collected 2012 ... | reverse complement strand
TGGATAACCGGGAAAACGATTTAAAGGTGCACATATATAATGAAGAACGAATTGTGTTCCGCAAAGGGCAAAGCGCCGTAAAGCTGTTTTCTATGTATGCGGCGGCTGACGGGGAAGTATGCGGCACAGACTTTTCATTTGGCTGGGGCTATGCCCACGACTACTATCACCCGGAACCGAATTTTCATGGGCAGGGCAAAGAGGGGAGCGGCCTTTGCTACCGCTGGAAGCCACAGAAAGAGGGAAAAACCAATCTTCTGCTGCACACAATTTGCTTTGATAAAGAGGAACAAATCCGCGGCTGGCACGTAACAAAAAATGAAACCGAAATTCATTTGGAGTCGCCGGACAAAACCGACTATTTTGACCTTGAAATCAACGGCACTGATATGATTCTGACACAGCCAAATGGTCAAACTGACAAATTTACACTATGACACTCATGCAGAAATTGTGCATTATATGCAAAAAATGGCGGCGAAATTATGCATTTTGCTGAAATTCAGATAACCCCTTTAATTTTTATGAAAAGTATGATAAAATACAACTGTATCAATATAGACAAAGGGGTATACCCCTTTGTTGTATGTATAGAATACATACAACAAATAGTTTTCACTAAATAATGAAGGGGAGAGATAAAATGAAAAAATTATGTTCCTTACTGCTGTCGCTTACCATGGTGTTCGGCCTGGCGGCGACTTTTGGTATATCGGCCAGCGCGGAGGATGTTCCAAATGCGTTTTGGCGTGGGTTTGAAACAAACGTGAAAGATTATAGCGATGATCGCGGCGCCAAATCAGAATGGGTGGAAGAAGGCATTGGTGGAAGCCACGGCGCACTGAAAATTCAAAACGGTGCATCAGAAGTTTCCGAGCCGCAATATGGAGGCGTCACGTGGCAAAATGCAGTAAATGTTCAAAAGGGAAGCGCTTACAGCATTTCTATGTGCATTAAACCGCTGGATATGGAAAATACAAATTTTGCAAGTACCAAGGCAATGTTTACATTTTATCATAATTATACGGTTGATGGTGCGGCAAAATCGTTTCATGAAATTGTATATTTTAATAAAGTAACTGAGCTTTCAGATGGATGGTTGCGTTTATCCTGTGACGATTCTTATACCATAGGCACTGCGCCGAGTTGGGGGCAATCCTGGTGGGTTCAGGAAACCAGCGGTACGTATACGGGCTCATCAAGAATTGAATTCCGGGCGGGAAGACCAACGGGAACCTATTTAATTGACGATTTACGGGTTGAGCCTGTTCCTGGAAAAGAGCTTGTAACCGGCAATGATGAGACTCAGGGGTCGGTTTATCTGGTAAACGATACCAATGAAACCAGCAACACCGACATTGGCGGAGCAAATGGAACTGCAGGTTGCAGACTAGTGAAACCTACAGGTCAAACAGCAGACGGAGTCAGCTTTGGCAATTTAAAATTAAAACCCGGTCAGGCCTATAAGTTCTCGTGGTGGGCTAAGGGCACCGCTAATGAAACAGATGCTTCGCTTTCTACAATTGGACTATATTTGTATGGATATGTAAACTCTTATTTTACGTTAAAAGACGGTGCACCAACCGTAACTTATAACATTATTTTGAAAAATGACACTGCACTGACGGGTGACTGGCAGTATTATGAATGTATTTTTAAAACGCCGAACCAAACAGTTCCAGAGGAATGTTACGAGCAGGTAGTTTCGTTTTATCCGAGATTACACAGCGTAGCCGGTTCGCAGATGACAGGCACTTTAGCTGAATTTGCTGGAAAACTTGGCATGGAATATTATATTGATGAAATAAAATTAGAACAGTTGGAAAGCGTTTACAACGGCGATTTTGAAGACTCGCTTGACACGCTAGTTTACGGCCACGAAAGACAACCGGGTTATAAACCGTGGATCACTGAAACAGGAACCACCGCAGTAAATGCTTCAGAAGCAGACAGAAATTTTGCCCGTATAACCCAAACAGGTGCAGCAACCGACGGATTTTCCGCCTACGTTGCAATGGACCCGTCAGTAACTTACAAAATTAAGTTCGACGCGAAAAGCGATGTTACCGGGGCAAAACTTGGTGCTTCTATTTACAAGGCAGAGGGCGACACTGCGTCATCAACCCAGGCAGAGTTAACCAGCGAATGGGCGTCTTATGAAGTAATTGTAAAAAACACCGACACGCTGATTACATCGCCGAAGCTTACCTTTACCATGACAGACGGCACCACTCCGCTGGCAGGAGATTTTGATATTGACAACGTAAGCTTTGAAGTTCTGCCGGAATATGAATCTGCCATTTCCGCGACCAGCAAAGAGGTTGGCGGCGTGATTTCGGGCAGTGCAGAGTTCGACGGCAGTGCGGACTTTGGTTTCCAAAGGGTGTTTATTTCAAAAGACGGCAAAACATGGGGACAACTGGCAGAAGGGGATACCGGAGCAGGCGCTTCGTCTTCCTACACCATTACGGAAAAGGATGCAGGTAAATATATCCGGTTTCTATATACGCCCGGTTTAACAGCTGGAGCAGACTATATTTACACCCCGTCTTTGCGCACGGCAGTCCGTAAAATTGCGTTCGCGGGCACATGGGGAACAGATTTAACCGCAGAAGTGAACATTGTTACAGACACGTTTGACACAGAAGAATTTGTAGCCATTGTTGCGCTGTATAACAGCGACGACGAAATGATTGGCGTTGAAACCTATAACGTAAACGAACTGATGAACAACACTTCAGGAACTTATTCCATTCCCTGCGGTGACACAACCGAAGCGGCATATGCGAAAGCGTATTTGTGGAACAACTTTGTTTCCATTGCGCCCTACTGTGTTTCTGACATAGCGCGCCCTGCGGAATAAAATAACAAAAAACAAAACGCCGCAGACATTAGTCTGCGGCGCTTTTTTCGCGGCTTAAAACTCTTGCCAGGGAGTTTGCCGCTGTGCGAAAACCGTCGAGATAACCCTGCGCAAACGCGTTTTTGGAGACAACCATCTCCATCTCGCCGCAGATGTCAAAAACCTCGTCTTCAAAGCGTTCATATTCAGAAGTTGAAAAGGAATTTTTGCACAGGACTAACTTTTTCCTTAAAACTTCTTCCAGTTCAAGGAATTTTGTGTTTTCCAAAAGTTGCTCACCTCTCCCGATATGGGGGCGCGGAACGGCATGCCATTCCGCGCCGGGGGATTATTAGTGGTAATCATACGTTGACAAGGTCCGCCACAAAATGATATAATAAATCTGCTACGAACTATGTATATCTTTCCTATGGAGGACTCGTGCCTTTTTTGATTACAAACAGATTATATCACGTTATCCAGTGAATACCAAGATAAATCACTGTATAAAATGAAATTTGTGCAAAATACTGAAAAAGAGGTGCAAAATTTATGTATAATACACAAAAAATTGCTGAAAGAATTAAATTACAAGCAAAATTACGTGGTGTTACAATGCAAACGATGCTTTCAGAAATTGGTTTAGGAATAAACACAGTTTCACAATTAGCAAAAGGTCAGGTTATATCATCAATAAAACTTGCTCAAATTGCAGATTATCTTGATTGTTCTGTAGATTATCTCTTATGTAGAACGGATAATTCGAGAATTTTAAATAAGTAGGTGAAGATATAATGTGTTATTATACTGAGAAAATTGCAAACAGAATAAAAAAATGTGCTAGGGAACGTAGTGTAACTTTACAAAAAATGCTATCCGATTTGGGATTTGGCATTAACTTGATTTCTCAATTGGCTCATGGGCAAGAAATTTCGTCTATAAATCTTGCAAAGATTGCCGATTATTTAGGTTGCTCAGTAGACTATTTGTTAGGAAGAACGGACAATCCGAAAATAAATCATTAAGGAAGGTTCGGCAAATGTTTAAAGATATTTTAAATAAAAAACTAGAAGCAAACGATTTATCCGTATATCAGGTTGCAAAGGAAACAAATATTCCAAAATCCACACTGTATGAATGGTCTTCGGGTGAGCGGGAACCTTTTTCTGGGTACCTTGTTCCGTTGGCCGATTATTTGGGTTGTTCCGTAGACTATTTGTTAGGAAGAACAGACAATCCAAACATAAATAAGTGATAAAAGGATTGGAATTTTATGAAACATGAAAAGACAGCAAAAATTATTAAAGAATTATGTTATAAAAAAAATATTTCCATTACCAAATTGTTAGATTCATGCGGTATAAGAAAAAGTTTAATATATGATTTGGAAAAACGACATTATACACCCTCAGCCGAATTGTTAGAAATAATTGCGGACTATTTCAATTGTTCCGTAGACTACCTGCTGGGAAGAACAGACAATCCAAAAATCAATGAGTAAGTTATTCTATTGACATTTTTTCTCTCATATGGTATAATAATCGTCTATATTCGGCGAGTATTTTTAAAAATAATTTTAAGTTGGTGGAACAATTTGGGGTTAATCGAACTTTTTCTGATTGCGGTCAGCTTATCAATGGACGCATTTGCGGTTTCTGTCTGTAAGGGGCTGTCTGTCAGCAAAGTAAACTTAAAGCACGCACTTACCGCAGGCCTTTATTTCGGCGGGTTTCAGGCGCTCATGCCGCTGATTGGCTTTTTTTTGGGAACGCAGTTTCGTTTTATGATTGAAAAATGTGACCATTGGATTGCGTTTGCGCTGCTCACCATTATTGGCATTAACATGATTCGGGAGTCGAGGGGCTCGGGCGACGAACTAAACAGCTCGTTTTCATTCCGCTCTATGCTGCCGCTGGCTTTGGCAACCAGCATCGACGCGCTGGCAGTTGGCGTAACGTTTGCATTTCTAAAGGTGAACATTGTTCCTGCGGTTTGCTTTATCGGCTCAATCACATTCATTTTGTCTGCCGCCGGCGTGAAAATTGGGAATGTGTTTGGGTTAAAATATAAGTCCAGGGCAGAACTTGCCGGTGGAATTGTTTTAATTTTAATGGCGGTTAAAATTCTGCTGGAACACCTGGGCGTGTTTGCATAAGACAAAACTACATCATTATGAGGGAGTAATTCCGCGTAAAATTTACGCGGGATAGCACCAACATCATGGCGGCAAAGTCGCCTGGTCTATCCATAAAGAATGAGACTCATATACAAATCCTGCCGGAGGCGTATATGAGTCTTTCTTTTTCATAAACTAAAGGAAGTACACTTAGGAGGGAAACGGCTTGAAAGAGTATTTAACAGAAGTCAGCGAAGTGCTGAAGCAAAATCAGACGTCACAAAATGGTTTAACCTCTGCCGATGCAGCCGAACGGTTTGCAAAGTTTGGGCCAAACAAGCTCAAAGAGGGCAAAAAGGTGTCGCTTGCTGCGCGGTTTTTAAAAGAACTGGCAGACCCCATGATTTTAATTTTAATTGCCGCCGCCGTTATTTCGGGCGTTACAGCAGTTTATGCAGGGGAATCTTTTGCCGACGTCATTATCATTATGATAGTTGTTTTAATTAACGCAGTGCTTGGCGTTGTGCAGGAGAGCAAGGCGGAAAAGGCCATTGCGGCTTTGCAGGAAATAACAGCCGCCACCTCTAAGGTGATACGCGACGGACATCAAATCACAGTGAAAAGCGAGGAGTTAGTGCCGGGCGACATCATTGTGTTAGAAGCGGGAGACGCTGTTCCTGCCGACGCACGAATTATTGAAAGCGCCAGCATGAAAATTGAGGAGGCGGCCCTTACTGGCGAGTCTGTTCCGGTGAACAAAGCTGTTTCGGCATTATCGCTGGGCGATGAAAAAGACGTGCCCTTAGGCGACCGCAAAAATATGGCCTATATGGGCAGCACGGTCGTTTATGGCAGAGGCCAGGCGGTTGTTACGGGAACGGGCATGAACACCGAAATGGGCAAGATTGCAGACGCGCTGTCCGCCGCTAAAGATGATGAAACGCCCCTGCAAAAAAAGCTCAACCAGCTGAGCAAAGTGTTAAGCTTTTTAGTAATTGGAATTTGCGTGTTTATCTTCGCGCTGGACGTGTTCCGCTCCTATCCCAACATAACGGGGCAGGGCATGCTCGACACCTTTATGGTTGCTGTGAGCCTGGCGGTTGCGGCCATTCCCGAGGGACTGGCGGCTGTGGTTACCATTGTGCTGTCTATTGGAGTTACCAACATGTCGAAACGCAATGCGGTGATAAGAAAGCTCACGGCGGTTGAAACGTTAGGCTGCACCCAGGTAATTTGTTCCGACAAAACCGGAACGCTGACCCAGAATAAAATGACGGTTGTGGAACACGCCGGGCCGGACATAGACTATCTTGCCACGGCAATGGCGTTAGCAAGCGACGCGGAGTTGGACGAAAATAATGACGCAGTGGGGGAGCCGACAGAATGTGCTTTGGTAAACGACGCATTCAAGCTTGGCTTTCATAAAACAGAATTAAAGCAAAAGTGCCCCAGAATTGGGGAAGCGCCGTTCGACTCCGGACGGAAGATGATGAGCACGGTGCATAAAACAGAAAACGGGGCCATTGTGCAGTTCACCAAGGGCGCGCCGGACGAGGTGTTAAAACGCTGTACCCATGTATGGGCAAACGGAGAAGCGGTAGAGCTGGACGACGAAACACGCAAAGCAATTTTAGAAAAAAACAAAAATATGGCAGACAGGGAGCTGCGCGTTCTTTGCGGCGCAATGAGAAGCTATGACGCACCGCCCGAAAGCTTTGAAGCAGACACTTTGGAGCAGAACCTTTGCTTTTTAGGACTTTCCGGCATGATTGACCCCATCCGTCCCGAAGTGAAAGCCGCCATTGACGAGTGTAAGCAGGCGGGAATCCGTCCGGTGATGATAACGGGCGACCACAAAGACACCGCCGCCGCAATTGCAAAGGAACTGGGAATTTTATCGCCGGAGGGCGAAGCCATTACCGGCGCACAGCTTAATGATATGTCTGATGAGGAACTAAAACAAAACATAGAAACCTTTTCGGTTTATGCCCGGGTTCAGCCCGAGCACAAGGTTCGCATTGTGAAAGCATGGAAAGCCGAGGGAAAAGTGACAGCCATGACAGGCGACGGCGTAAACGACGCGCCGTCAATTAAAAACGCAGACATTGGCGTGGGCATGGGCATTACCGGAACCGACGTGACGAAAAACGTGGCCGACATGGTCTTAGCAGACGACAACTTTGCCACCATTGTTTCCGCAGTGGAGGAAGGCCGCCGGATTTACGACAATATCCGCAAAGCCATTCAGTTTTTGCTGGCGTCAAACCTTGCCGAGGTGCTGTCAATATTCTTTGCAACCATTTTGGGGTTTGTGGTGTTAAAGCCGGTGCACCTATTGTGGATTAACCTGATTACAGACTGTTTCCCGGCCCTGGCATTGGGCATGGAGAAAAGCGAGGGCGACATTATGCGCCGTTCTCCCAGAAACGCAAAAGACGGCATTTTCGCCGGCGGAATGGGAATAGACGTAGTTTTACAGGGCGTGATTGTAACAATTTTAACCCTTTCGGCATATTTTATCGGCCATTTCATTGAAGCCGGAAAATGGGAAATCGTAAACAGTGCAGACGGCATGACAATGGCGTTTTTAACCCTTTCCATGGTTGAAATTTTTCATTCGTTCAACATGCGGTCACGGCGCAAATCGGTGTTTTCCTTAAAAAATCACAATAAATTTTTGTGGGGTGCAATGATACTGTCCTTCATTTTAACCACCGCGGTCATTTATGTGCCGTTTTTGTCAGACGCATTTGGTTTTGAGCATATCTCGCTTTTAGAATATGCCATTGCAATGGGGCTGGCTGTGGTAATTATCCCGATTATTGAGCTTGTGAAGTTAGTTCAGAGAAAAGCAGGAAAAGAATAAAGCAAAAAGCCGCGAATTAAGCTTCGCGGCTTTCTTGTTTTAGTTTACAGTTTCAAATTCATGAATGCGGTAGGTTCCATCCTGCTGTTTTTCTAAAACCACCTGAAACGACCGTCTTCCGCCCCATACGGAAGAATGGACCGGGCGCTCACATTCCACCGTTACCTGAATGCGTTTTTCGGCGCTCGCCGCACCAGTTGAAAAGGGAATGTTCATTGAAACGACAGACGCTTTCGTCATATCATAGACATTTGCTAAATATGGTCCGCCGTCTAAATAACGAAAATATTTGTCAATGCAGTTCTGCGTGCAAAAGAGCTTCATAGCCTCAAAATCGGAAACCGCAAAGGCTTCAAAAAAGCTGTTCATAACCGAGGAGGGATTTTTAAAATTAGTGCCGTTATATACAACCGTTTCTCCGTCCGCTTTTGAAGGAACAGATATACTTTCAACAACGGCCCCGTTTTTATTATATGTGATATAGCCCAAATCTCCCATTTGGTGGCTGAACATATAGTCAATATAGGAAAAAGGAACGTAGGCTACGGAATCTTTTAAAACCGGCGCATTTTCCATTTTCTTTTCCGTCTTGGCACTTTCTGTTTCGGGATTTAACAAAAGTTGTGGCAATCCAATTTCCAGCCCGTAATGGTATAAAAATGTGGTCAGTTCCTCGTGGCCGCCGTCTGCGCCTGTTATCGTCGCCGGCACATCAATGGCTACACACAGAGCAATTTTTCCTTCGTTCCAGCTGAGGTAGCTTTCTTCCTGCTGAAAAACTCCTGCTTTTTCAAAGGTTTCCCGCAGGGGCAGGTAGACCTCGCCGTTTTTCATAAATGGCTCGTTGGTTAAGTTCATTTTCGCGCCGTTCATCAAAAAATCAATCCGATAATCGGTGTTAACCGTGTTCTGCAAAAGGCCGCTTGCAAATGCTGTTGCCGACAGCATCACCGCCGCAACAAAAACCGAAACAGCTGCGGTGAGCCTGCTTTTCTTCTTTCTATTTTTCATCATTTCAAATCTCCTTTTTAAAGTTTTTTTGCTCCCTGCCATCTGTGTAGTCAGGGGCCTTGCCTTAAACTTTGCGTTTGTCAGCATGTATAAAATCATGCGCATATAGTCAATCTGTTCCTGTGCAGATAAATTCTGCGCAACACAGTAGTCACAGGAGATCTCGCATTCCTCCTCAATTTGCTTCGATACGGCATAAACCACCGGGTTAAACCAGTGCACGCTGCAAACGAGCGCTGCAAACCATTTATATAACAGGTCGCGCCGCCGCACGTGTGTCAACTCGTGCAGCAGAATATAGCGCAGGTCTTCCTTGCCGCAGACGTTTTCCGGCAGAAACAAAACCGGGCAGAACACGCCGATAACAAGCGGTGCGTCTAACAGCTCCGTCCAGCGGACAGACAAGGCGGGAGGCAAGTTTTCAATCACGTCCGGCACGGTTTTGCCGCAGTCCGGAAATGAATTTTGATTTACCGCCCTCACAAACAGAGCGTAATGGATAATCTTATGCAAAAAGGTGCCTATCGCGCCCAGCAGCCATAAAGCGGCAAACACAAGCCATGCAGCTTTTGCTGGATTAGTTTGCCTGCGAACGGGTGTCTCCTGCGCTTCAGAAACAGGCACAGTATTTTCTGTGTTTCTTTTCAGTGCGTCATCAATCACCGTGTTTTGCGCTGTCTGTGTGACGGCTTGCGCATCCGGCACTTTGGCAGGCAGAGAAAACGACACGGGAAAAACGAAAATTGCCAAAACCACAAGCCAAATGTAAAACTGCCAGCTCGGAGAAAAAAACCGCTTTGTAATTGGTTTTATCAAAAGCAAAACCAGCCCCAAAACACCGCCGCAAACAGAGAGCAGGAGCACGCTTTTTGCAATTTGCGTCATCATAAAAGATTCCCCCCCTTTTTTTAAAGGTCAAACAGTTTTTTAATTTCTTCAATATCGTCTTTTGTCATGTCGTCGCTTTGAAAGAGAGAAACTGCAAGGGCTTTCGCAGAACCATTGTAAAGCTTTTGCACAAAGTTTTTTGTCTGCGCTTTTGTATATTCCTCTTTATCTAAAACCGGCGTGTAACAATTCGTTCTGCCGTCCTTTTGGCAAATTACCGCGCCTTTTTCCTCTAATCTAAGAAGCAGGGTAGCCACGGTTTTATATTTCCATTTGCTGCCAGACAGCGCATCGCATACGTCCTGCACTTTCATAGGGCAGTTCCCTTGCCACAGTGCTTTCATTACAGTAAGCTCCGCACCGCTGATTTCCTGATTTTGTGTCATTTCCAATAACCTCCTTGCATATTCTTACAGCTGTAATACAAATATATCTTACACCTGTAAGATATATTTGTCAAGCTTTTTTTACAAAAAAGACGGCACAGTAAAAACTGTGCCGTCATAGCAATCCAATTATTACATGACATTTGCTTCGACAAAATGCTCCTGATATTTGTTCCAATATTCCATATAGGTTTGAGCGTTTTCGTCAAAGTTTCGCTGATACATCCGGAATGTGACGGGTATATTTTTTGGCTGCCACTGCTCAAGATAGGAATATTTGTAGGTCATGCCCAGCTTTTTCATCACGGCCCCGCTTCTGGGATTATTCACGTCGTGGGTAGCGGTGATGTAAGGAAGTCCGGAATTTTTTAACCACTCCACAACCGTTTCGGCGGCTTCGGTGATAATGCCCTTGCGCCAAAATTCTTTTTTTAAACCATATCCAAAATCGTGATTTTCTGAATCACTGAGCCAGACATAGCCGATGGGAATGTTGTTTTCTTTCAAACAAACCGCATAGCGGCAGGCAAACGGTTTTTCGTAGTAGGTTAAAAATCGGTTTGTAAGAAAATCTGTTGCTTCCTGCTCTGTTTCCAACGGGAACCAGGGCAGAAAGGTGTTAACCTCTTTATCTTTCATAATTTCCCAAAAGGCTGGTAAATCATCTTTTGTAAATTTACGTAAAATGAGCCGCTGTGTTTCAAGAGTCGGCGTGTTTTCGTGTAACATTATAAGTGCTCCTTTCTTGTTCTTTTGCTTAGAAAAATGTAAACCAATGAAGTTAACAGCAATAAAAACGGATAAAACATCCACGGAATAATGGACAGGGCAGATACCGAAAAGCCCAGCTCTGCTGCACAGGAAACGGCAATGAGCATCTGTGCGCCGTAAGGAATGAGGCCCTGCACAATACAGCTAAACGTGTCTAAAATAGACGCGGCGCGCTTCGGTTCAATTTCA
>ERZ773225.4546-NODE-4546-length-11074-cov-3.424176_pt1 | contig 11074 bp, 8 predicted proteins | sample MGYA00580993_ERZ773225 | MGnify/ENA primary metagenome ERZ773225 (study PRJEB29015, sample SAMEA2737748) | human gut metagenome | biome: human gut; feature: human-associated habitat; material: faeces | place: China | collected 2012 ... | reverse complement strand
TCTGATTCCAGAAAGAAATTTTGTGCTTTTTGGCTAACAGTGTTAGCTAGAAATGGAGGATTTTGCTAACAAAAATGCCTATGTTGCTAACAAAATGCAAACCAGATGTTCTATTCTAGCTAACAAAAAAGTGTTTGGTGCATTTTCGCCTTAGTAAAGTTCTGTTTTCTTGTAGATTCCCTGTGTTAGCAGCGTTTGGCTGCTTATGTAGAAACTTCTGCGTGAGGCTCCAGTTAGGCTAACAGTTCTTAAATTCATGGGCAAGCAGACTTGGTTCCAGTCCCGTATGCTGTATACTCAACCTGCGTTTCGTTTTGTTTCATACCTAAATAATACGCCGAAGCCCGACTCTGTGCAAAAGCCGGGCTTCGTAATTTTTAGGGACTGCCTCTTAGTGAGACAGCCCCTTTGCGTGGGCTTTGGCGTCCCATTCAGTGGGGAAGCTTTAGCGCCCCGGAGGGGCGCCGAGTATATCCTGATAAAATCATATTTTTACGCAAAATGTACAAAAATCATCCCCCCGGGGGGCTTGTGAGGCAATATTATTCATGGTATACTCGTTCCGACATATTTAATCCGGTATCTTATTACCGAAATATGCAATATCGCTGCATTCGCTTATGCTGCGAACTCCCCCTTCGCAGCGGCGGTATTGCATAAAATATTTATTAAAGAGAGAGGAAGAGTCAAATTGAAAAAAAAACTGAGAAGCATCCTTGCATTCCTGCTTGCCATCACGACCATATTCGCGCTGGCTGCCTGCGGGAACAGCGCCGCCCCCTCCACCGGGGGCGCAAGCACCCAGCCCTCCAATAACGCCGCCCCTGCTGAAAACAGCGTAGAGGCTCCCGTCCACAAGGACGAGGTCATAATCGGCTTCAACGCTGTTCCCTCCAACTTTGACGCACTCAACGGCTTCTCCAACGGCGTTCAGATGCTCTATGCAGCACTCGTCCAGACCAACGCCAAGATGGAGGTCGTTGCAGACCTCGCCACCGACTACAACATTTCCGACGATGCTCTGACCTACACCTTCAATCTCCGTGACGGCGCACTCTTTTCCGACGGTACTCCCATCACTGCTGAGGACGTGGTATTCAGCTTTGAGACCTGTCAGGCAAACCCCAGCGGCACCGACCTCTCCCGCATGGAGAGCATCACCGCTGACGGCAACGTCATCACCATCCAGCTCAACAAGCCCGACTCCACCTTTATCCTCACCGTCTGCAACATCGGCATCGTTCCCAAGGCCGCATACGGCGAGAGCTTTGCCACAAATCCCATCTCCTCCGGTCCCTACTGCCTCGTTCAGTACGACGTTGACCAGCAGTTCATCCTCGAGGCCAACAAGAACTACTACGGCGCAGCCCCCGGCATCAGTCGCGTCGTGTTTATAAAGATGGCTGACCCCGACACCCGCCTTATGGCAGCACAGTCCGGTCAGGTCGATATCACCCTGACCTCCGCAGTTGTCGCTGCGAATAACGCCATCCCCGGCTACTATCTGCTTGAGGAAAAGACCGTTGACAACTTTGGTCTTGCACTGCCCTACATCCCCAGACAGGCCGAGAACAATGAGTACGGCTACCCGGTCGGCAACGACTTCACCGCCGATATCAACATCCGCAAGGCTCTGGCATATGGTATTGACCGTCAGAGAGTCTGCGACGAGGCTCTTAACGGCTACGGCGTTCCCGCATACTCCGAGAATGACGGTATGCCCTGGTACAATCCCGAAAGCGAGATCGAATATGACCTCGAATACGCTCAGAAGCTCCTGACCGATGCCGGCTGGGTCGATACCGACGGCGACGGCATCCGCGAAAAGGACGGCGTAAAGGCCTCCACCGCCTTCCTGTATTCCGCAGGCGATGATGTCCGTCAGACCATCGCCATGGCAGTCAGCAACCAGATACTCGAAAACCTCGGCATTGAGATGGTGGTTGAGGGCGTAAGCTGGGACGAGCTCCCCGCCCGTATGTACTCCGAGCCTCTGGTTCTCGCATGGGGCTCCTCCAACCCCAAGACCAGCTACAAGCTCTATCACTCCTCCAACGCCGGTAAGGACGACTGGTACAACCCCGAAAACTTCACCAGTAAGACCGTTGACGGCTACCTCGATGCAGCCCTCTCCGCAAAGAGCCTTGAGGAGGCCATTCCCTTCTGGCAGAAGGCTCAGTGGGACGGCGAGACCGGCACCTCCATGCGCGGCGAGTGCCCCTACATCTTCGTGCTGAACAAGACTCACGTCTACTGGGCACGCGAGGGACTGGACACCGGCGTACAGAAGATACATGCACACGGCGACGCATGGCCTCTCGTCCAGAATATCGCAAAGTGGACATGGACCAAGTAATAGGTCTGCTCAAATAAGATATAAGCGTTCCGAACATAAAGCAATAATCATTTTTTGAGTATTCGGCTCGGCCAAACCGAGCCGAATACTTGCTTGTTAAAAAAGTCCTTCAGGGCTTTTTGACAAGCTTATATATTCTTAAATGGAGGATGGAGATTGATATGAAAGCAACAAAATCAATCGGTATATATATTCTCCGTGGAATAACACTTTTGATTGCGGTAGCGATTATTTCCTTTATATTGGCACAGGTATCTCCGGTTGACCCGGTTCGCCAGTACATACAGGCAAACCCCGGCGTCTCCGAGGAGAATATCGAGGCAATGAAAGAATACTGGGGTCTCAACGACCCACCGGTAGAGCGCTTCGTCAAATGGTTTTCCGCGGTGCTGCACGGAGACTGGGGCTATTCCACCACCTTCCGTCAGCCGGTTTTGCAGGTTATCGGGATACGCTTCAGGACGAGCTTGGCATTGATGATAACCGCCTGGCTATTCTCGGGCATACTGGGATTTGTTATCGGCTGCGTCATGGCGCTGTTCCGAGAGCGGGCGCTCGACCGCATAATCAAGCGTATATGTCTTATAATGTGCTCTATTCCGACCTTCTGGATAGGGCTTATGTTCCTTGCGGTGTTTTCCTCGATGCTCGGGTGGTTCCCATTCGGTCTCGCGGTTCCGGCAGGCGTACCCGCGGAGGCCGTTACGCTGGGTCAGCGCATACACCACCTTATTCTGCCCGCGCTCACACTGAGCTTTCTGTCCTTTGCAAACCTCGCCCTGCACACCAGAGAGAAGCTTGTTGACGTGTATAACAGCGACTACGCCCTCTTTGCCCGCGCCCGCGGCGACAACGATTGGCAGATACTCATGAAGCACGGCATCCGCAACTCTCTGCTCCCCGCCATCACCATGCAGTTTTGCTCCTTCGGTGAGCTTTTCGCAGGCTCGATGTTTGCCGAGAAGATATTCTCCTACCCCGGTCTCGGCGCCGCAACGAGCGCTGCCGGTACGGGCGGCACGGATATTCCGCTTTTCCTCGGTATTGTACTCTTTACATCCATATTTATCTTCGCCGGCAATCTGATAGCCAATATTCTCTATCAGGTCGTTGATCCTCAGACAAGGGAGGGGGTCAAGAATTGAAAAAGACTAACCGCAGACTTACAAGTATTATAATTGCCGCAGTCATCGTTCTCATTCTTGTCGCCATTTATGTTTCCGGCTCCTTTTTGCCGGACAGCGCACTGCGCGCAGACTTCAACCAAAAATTCCTCTCTCCCTCGCTCAAGCACCCCTTCGGCACTGACTACCTCGGGCGCGATATGTTCGTGAGAACCATCAAGGGTCTTTCGCTGAGCCTCATCATCGGCACGACCGCCTCCGTCATCTCCGCCATCATCGGTCTTATCGTTGGCGTCACGGCGGCGCTCGGCAAGGGCTGGATAGACCATGCGATAAACTGGTTTATCGACGTATTCATGAGCGTGCCGCACACGGTCTTGCTCATACTTATCTCCATCGCCCTCTCGAAGGGCGCAACGGGACTTCTTATCGGTATCGCGCTGACGCACTGGGCATCGCTTGCGCGTCTTATCAGAGCCGAGGTGCTTCAGGTGCGTGACCAGCAGTTTGTTCTCTGCTCGCGCCGCTTCGGCAAGTCGCCCTTCTGGGTTGCGACAAAGCATATAATCCCCCATGTCCTGCCGCAGTTCTTTGTCGGTCTTATCCTCGAGTTCCCCCATGCCATCATGCACGAGTCCGGTCTTACCTTCCTCGGCTTCGGCATGCCGCCCGAGCAGCCGGCAATCGGTATCATACTCTCCGAGTCCATGCGTTATATCTCCTCCGGTGCATGGTGGCTGGTGTTCTTCCCCGGTCTTGCGCTGGTGCTTATCGTTATTATCATCGAGGCACTGGGCACTTCGGTTCGCCATCTGTTTGAGCCGCGTCAGGCTCAGCTTTAAGGAGGGCAGTCATGAACGCACTTGAAATCAAAAATCTCAGCGTGTCCTTCCTGATGTACGACAAGGGCATAAAGAAAAAGGCGCTCAAGGTCATCTCCGATTTGAGCATAAGTATAAAGCCCGGTGAAATTTACGCCGTCATCGGCTCAAGCGGCTCCGGTAAGAGTCTGCTTGCGCACGCGCTACTCGGAATACTGCCGAAAAACGCCATTACCACGGGCGAGATGAACTGGTTTGGCGAAAAGCTCACTCCCGCGCTACAAAAGAAACTCCGCGGCGAGCAGATGGTGCTCGTGCCCCAGTCCGTAAACTATCTTGACCCGCTGATGCGTGTCGGAAAGCAGATATGCAAGGATAAGACGCTTGCGCTCGAAACACTCAAAAGATATGAGCTTGACGAGAGCGCGGCAAAAAAATATCCCTTTGAGCTTTCCGGCGGCATGGCGCGCCGAGTCCTGGTCTCTACCGCGGCCGCAACGCAGGCCAAGGTCATAATCGCCGACGAGCCCACTCCCGGACTTTCACCAGCGCTCGCGGAGGGCACGATGTCCCGTTTCCGTGCGCTTGCGGACGAGGGTGCGGCGATACTCCTCATCACGCATGACCTTGACCTTGCCATGCGCTATGCCGACGAGATATCCGTGTTCTACGCCGGAACCACGCTGGAGACGGCAAAGGCCTCGGATTTCAGCCGGGAGGAGCTTCTGCGCCATCCCTACAGCAAGGCGCTGTGGCGCGCGATGCCGCAGAATAAATTTGAGCCTATTCCCGGAACTCAGCCCTATGCCGGCAATCTACAGAGCGGCTGCGTCTTTTCCGACCGCTGCCCGCTGCGCACGGAGGCCTGCGATAAAAGACCAGAGTTCCGCACAGTTCGTGGAGGGGAGGTACGCTGTCACCATGCGGATTGAAGTCAAGGATATTTGCTTTAGTTATAATAAGAAGGCCCCGCTTTTGCACAATGTAAATCTCAGCATCGAGGCGGGTGAAAAGGTCGCTCTGGTCGGCCCCTCCGGCTGCGGCAAGAGCACGCTCTCGCAGATAATGGCCGGTAACATCAAGCCTGGCTCCGGCGAGGTGCTGCTCGACGGCAAGCCCCTGCCGCACAAGGGTTTCTGCCCCATACAGATGATATATCAGCATCCGGAAAAGGCGATTAACCCGCGCTGGAAGATGTACAAGACGCTCAACGAGGCGTGGCAGCCCGACGATGAGTTTCTGCACGAGCTCGGCATAGAAAAGGCGTGGCTCACGCGCTACCCGGCGGAGCTATCCGGCGGCGAGATGCAGCGCTTTTGCATAGCCCGCGCCCTCGCGCCCAAGACTCAGTTTATCATCGCCGATGAGATAAGCACGATGCTCGATGTCATCACGCAGGCGCAGGTCTGGAATCTGCTGCTCAAGGTGCTCAACGAGCGCAGGATAGGGCTTATCGCCATCACGCACAGCCCCGAGCTTGCGGAAAGAGTCTGTGACCGCGTCATCGACTTCAACACGATCAATAACGTGTAAGAGCTGCATATTGTATTATTAAAGAGGCTGTCTCAAAAAGATTTTCGAAAATCAAATGAGGCAGCCTCTCTCTTTAGGAGAAATTGGAATGCAAACGGTTGAAAAATACGAAAAACAGCGCACCAAACCTGAGGGACAGGTCATTTGCCTCTCAAAAGGTGCGCTGTTTCTTTGCTTTACATGCTATGCACCACCCGTAACAAACAGGTGGTTTCCAAACCGACCGGTTTGTATTTTTGATGCAGCTTCAGAATGTTATACGCCATACTCACAAGATACCATTCCACTGTGACATTGGCATTTCCTCTGGTCAGAAATCGGCGGAAGCTTAGACCTTCCTTGATTGCGGCAAACACGCCCTCCGCCTGAATAGAACGATTGACCCGGAGCAGGATTTCTTCGTCTGTGGAAAGTTATCATCAATTTGTACACAAAAGGAGCCTGAATAAATACTGCCACACTGTTCCTAAAGGAAAGTGTGACCGTATTCTTTACTTTTTAATTTCTCTTTTGAATTTACTGTGTTAGCAGTGTTGGAGGGCTTCTGTAGAAATCCTAGTACAATGCTCTCATTCAGGTGTCTATTTTCAAAAGGAAAAGACGAGAAGTAGTTTCTGCTTCTCGCCTTTTCAATATCAAACCTTATTTACAAGTACCTTCAGCAATTCCGTAGTTTGCGGGTCGGAAAGAAGTTCCATGATGATGGATAGTCGATCCTCTGTTGATTCCGGTGTTGTGGGCTGTTCTGTATTTGGCAGAGAAGGTGTGAAAGTCTCTTTCTTTTAGTAAAATGCTTGTTCCAGTCTTTGGGCGTTTTTACGTCTGTCATCATCGAGAACATGTGCATACTGCTCTGTGACCATGGTTGCCTGTGCATGACCGCTGTCCCCCTGCACCATCTTAATATCACCACCGCTTAATTTAAACTTGTAGGTGATGCTGGAATGGCGTAAACTGTGAAAGACGACAGGGGGAAGATCATGTTTTTCTATAAGGAAACCATGCCTGCGATTGTTCGTGACCTGGACGATGATGCAGCCATTATTCTGATGGTCGATGCGAATTTGCAGAGAGAAACCATTCTTCCGAGCGAAAGAGCATTTGCCTACAAGATAAAGTTGGATGCGATGAAACATCAGGGTGAAAGGACAGATTTAACTTCTGCCCAACTTGGGCAGAAGTCGTGGGCGGTAAATCAGGTTGCTGAGCAAAGCGGCGATAGCCGTGTGCAGGTTCAACGCTATATCCGTCTTAGAGTGTTTCGCAGATGAAGCAGGATATCAATAAATAGAGAAGCATATTTTCATCCAGGTAATCCAGTGAAATATGGAGCAGGTCTTCGATTTTTCGTAGCCGGTAGATCAAGGTGTTTCTATGAAGATGAAGCGTCCGGGCAGTCTCCGCTATATTTCTTCCGTTGATAAGATAGCATTTTAAATTATGAATGAGCGTGAGATCCTGCTCCATATGGCTTTGCCACAGGGATAAAACAGCTGGGTGGCAGAAGCCCGGCAAGGAGTTTTTTTCCTTAAGGACACCATATAAAACATGCGGAAAGGCTTCATCAAACCTTTGAATATGTTTTTGAGGCTCCAAAGGGTAAGATTTCATAAGCCTGCATTGTCCATATGCCATGGAAAGCTCCGTGAATCTAAAAAAACGGGTGCTTATATAGACCTTAAGGGAAAGCCGTTTTAGCAAATCCTCCAGTGCGGCGTATGATTTTTCATAATCAGGATCAAAATCCCGCCTGCGGCAAACCGCAACAATAGAATGTTCAAAATAGAGGACGACTCCATGAGGCAGAATATTTTTTATCTGATGAATATAGGCAGACTGACGGGCATCCGAGACATCAGATTCCGGAAGGGAAAATTGATAAAGATACCAAATATCCTCGTTCGTATAATTTCTGGCTTGGAGATAATAAGAGGTAGAAAGCTCATCTGCCGGATATCCCTGTAAAAGCCGTATAACATAATAGTTTTCTTCATCCTGCAAAACAAAAGCCTGAATCTGGTGATTCATAGCAAGCTCTGTAAAATGAACGACTTCTAATAACAAAGCCTTTTGTGCTTCCGTAAATGGACCGTTCATATCTGTCGTACCGAATGCTCCAAAGTTTTTTCCCTCAAAATAAAGCGGAGCGGTCAGAGAGTGATGGGATGGATCCTGACGAAAGACGCTGGAGATTAAGCGGTTTCCGCTGTGAATTTCCTGCATAATTCTCTGGTGTTCGTCAGGATATACGGATTCTGTCGGTATAAAGCCGAAATTGATAACCTCGTCCCAGAGAGTTCCCACGATTTTTTCCTGAAATTTTCCGGTATAATGCAGCAGCTTTCCGGTTGGAGCAAAAAGGGCAATCGGGTTGCAAAGAATGGTGGCCGCATAATCAAGCAGATCTGAAACATCTTTGTTTTCGATAATTATCTTTAGGCATTGCTCATACCAGGCATAGTACTTGTCAAAAATATCCAGAAACTCATGGAATACCTTATGAAAAGGCTCGTCCGTATATAAGATGGCGGCATGCTCCATCCATGAAGGGTTTATCTGTCCCTCCTTTGATCCGGTTTTGGTACAGAAAATCAGAAACCGGGGCTTACGTATATCCCATTCCTTATCAAGGAAAGAGATCTCTTGTGTTAAATACAGAAAATCATTATCGATTATTTCCATGGAATCATCAAGCATGCGGGCATGCTGGAATAATTGATCTAAGCCCGTAGATTTATAAAAAATCCTGTATTTATCAGAAATCCAGTCAAGGATGACAGAAATGCTCATAGATTTCATTGCAAAAAACTCCTTTGGTTATTTTTGACGAAAAAAGACGGTATAAATGAATTATATAACTGATGACAGGAGATGGCAACTGCTTTATTATAAATATATAGGAAACACTGTTCAGGCGCCGACAGTTAGAGAGGAGATAATATAATTCAGACAAAAGGAGGGAGGCAATAAAAAGAGCTGAGGGAGCATCCTATAAAGGGGTATCGATTTTTTAATATTATAACTATATAGTTGAAAGGATTATTTTTTATGAAAAAGATATTGTTAAATGGAGTAGACGGAAATTTTGGAAGCAGATCAGCCCGTGTATTGCTGGAAAAATATCCTCATGAAGCTTTGATTTTTACGGCTCCAACAAAAAATGGTCTTGAAAAATACCAGGCAATGGGCATTGAAACCAGAATTGTCGATTTTAACAATGCGGAAAAACTGACGGACGCATTTAAAGATGCGGATACAGTTATTCTGATCTCCATGCCATTCGTTGGACCGAAAAGAAGAGCGGCACATAAAATTGCAATTGATGCGGCTGTGGCGGCAGGTGTAAACAAACTGGTTTATACATCGATTGTAGGAGCCGGACATGAGGATATCAATGCTTACGAAGTAAACGATCATGTATGGACCGAAAGGTATATCAAAAAAAAGCCCATCCATTATTTGATTCTTCGGGATTCCCAATATGCGGAAGCAATGGTCTCCACATTTGTGGAAGCAGTTGAAAATACAAACGGCATCATCCGCAATAACATGGGAGATGGGAAAATGGCATTTGTTTCGAGGGATGACTGTGCGCTTGCGGCGGCCTGTGCGGCAATATCTGATTGGGAAGACCGAATTGTTGATATAAATGGAGCCGAGCTTCTGACAATTGCACAGTACATGGCAATCGCCTCGGAGGTTACGGGTAAAAAGACAGAATATCAATATATCAACGATGATGAGATGTATGAGTTTTTTGACTCCATCGGCGTTCCAAGGACAACGGAGGAAATGTGGGCGGACACAGCGAAGAACTTCCCATTTTGCTCAGATGGAATGGTGTCCTTTGGCAGGGCAATCCGTCTGAATCAAATGAGTACATTTACAGATGATTTTGAAAAGCTGACAGGGCAAACGCCCATCACGGTAAGAGAAATGTTTGAAGATATGGAAAATCATTTAATCGGAACAAGAACATCTACAGATAATTAAAAACAGTAGGAGGACGAAAAATGGCAGAAATGATGAATCCGGCGCTGGAAGGTGCCACCTTAATGTTCCCACAGGGATCTTTTATTACGGCATATGCTTATACGGGCGTGGAGGATGAGATCAAGGCATATCAGACCAGCGCATGGATTGGAACGGCGCTTATGACATCCCCCATTTATGATGTGTACGGACCGGATGCCGTTAAATTAATGGGACAGGTCTGTACAAATGATTTTACCACGCTGGGAATGAACGGCATACGCCATGCCGTAATGTGCAATGAGAAAGGTCAGATTCTGACAGACGGCGTTGTAATCCGTATCGGAGAAGATCGTTACAGAACCTACTGGCTTGATCCGGTGATCTCTTATTATGTCAATACATCAGATCTGGATGTGCATGGCGAAAACATGAGCGGAAAGGAATATTTTATCCAGATTGACGGTGAAAAGTCCTTAGAGATTCTGGAAAACGCATTCCAGGCCAATCTTCACGACATCAAATTCGGCAGGCATAGAATCCAGGAGGTAAACGGAAAACAGGTACGCGTCATCCGGCTTGGCATGTCCGGCAACCTTGCTTATGAAATTCACGGAGATATGGCGGATTATGCGGAGATCTACAATCTGGTATGGGCGGCAGGTGAAAAGCTGGGAGCAAGAAAGCTTGGGCTCCAGGCTTATAACATGTTTAACCATACGGAGGCCGGATTCCCGAATATCAATCTTCACTATCCGCTTCCGTGGCTGGAAACCAGCGAGAAAATGACAGAATATATGCGCACAGTGCCTCAGTTATCCATGTTCAATCTCAATCGAAGGCTTCTCGGAAGTGTAGGGGATGATCTTCAGGCTCGCTTTGTTACTCCCTATGATGTGGGATGGGATTTCCTGATTAAATACAATCATGACTTCATTGGAAAAGAAGCCCTCCTTGAAATGTCGAAAAAGCCCCCCAAAAAATGCGTAACCCTGGAATGGAACGCCAAGGATGTGGCAGAAGTCTTTGCAACCATGATCAGCCCTGGGGAGGAACCCTGCGAGGATATTACCAAACCATCCGCTCTTGAATACTATTTCTGTGTCAGAGAGTTTGGTTTTGAGTACCGGGCGGATAAGGTGCTGGCTGCAGATAAGGAGATCGGGATCACAAGCGGAAAAATCATCTCTTATACCTATAACAGCATGATTTCTCTGGCCTTTATTTCCGCAGAATATGCCAAAGAAGGTACGGAGCTTGAAATACTC
>ERZ773225.4543-NODE-4543-length-11085-cov-4.954941_pt1 | contig 11085 bp, 9 predicted proteins | sample MGYA00580993_ERZ773225 | MGnify/ENA primary metagenome ERZ773225 (study PRJEB29015, sample SAMEA2737748) | human gut metagenome | biome: human gut; feature: human-associated habitat; material: faeces | place: China | collected 2012 ... | reverse complement strand
GGGCATGGTGAAAAAGGCAGTCGAGACGTTTGGAAAGCTGGACGTTGCCGTCAACGACGCCGGTATCATGGACGACAACACCGCCATTGCCGATCTGTCGGATGAAATGCTCCATGAGACGTTCCGCATCAACACCTTTGGCCTCATGTACGGAATGCGTGAGGAATGCCGGCAGTATCTTGCACAGGGTGAAGGCGGCGTGATCGTCAATATCTGCTCTGTCGGCGCAACGCACCAGACCTCCGGCGCGGCCTACTGCGCGAGCAAGGGCGCGGTGCTGGCGGCGACGAAGAACACGGCGTTCATGTACATGGAGGAGGGCATCCGCTGCAATGCGGTTTCCCCCGGCGGTGTGGTAACCGACATTCCGCTTGTCATGCCGCCCTCCGACGAGTTCGGCTTCAGCCGGACGAGCAAGCTGCTGGACTTCTCCGGTGAGCTTGCCATGCCGGAGGATCTGGCGGACGCGATTCTGTTTCTGGCCAGCGATCAGTCCCGCTACGTCAACGGCGAAGAGCTGAAATGCGACGGCGGCTGGACCTGCTTCTGAGCATCCAAGCAACATAACAGAACAGGCGGCCCGTACAGAGCCGCCTGTGTCATCTTGAAATCAGGGAGGAACTTACATAAAAAGGCCATAACGGTCGTGACAGGCGGCCATGGCGGCATGGGCAAGGCGATCTGCAAGGAGCTTGGAAAGACTTCTGCGATCGTGCTGGCAGGCCGTAATCCTGCAAAGCTGGAAACGGCAAAAGCGGAGCTGGACGAGCTTGGTGTGGAGAGCGATCTTTGCAAAACTGACATTGCAGATCGCGCACAGGTGCAGGCACTGGCAGACTATGCTGCATCGCTGGGCAGCGTGAAGCAGATCATCCACACCTCCGGTGTGTCGCCGAGCGATACAGGGACGGAAAATATCATCAAAATCAACGCAGTTGGCACAGTCAATATGGTTGAGGCGTTTTATCCGGTTCTGGCCAAGGACGGCGTGATGATCAATTTTGCCTCTGTCGCTGCCTATACCATGCCGCAGACGGACGAGTGGACGGAAGCGTTTGAGGCATGGAATGAGCCGAACTTCTATGACCGGCTGTTATCTCACGCCCATGCATCAGAAGCTCATCGACAATCAACCGGAAACTGCAGAAAATCAGCTGGAGCTGATTCCGGCCGGACGCTGGGGCCATCCCTGTGAAATGGGTGCGCTGACCGCTTTCCTCTGCTCGTCCGGAGCCGGGTATGTCAACGGCGTGGATATCCTCGCCGCTGGCAGCCAGAACGCCGGGATCTTTGTTCCGCAAATTTAGTCAACTTTTTCGCCAAGTGCTTTCAGAATAGCGAAATAAAAATGGACATGAAATGGGCGGCTCTCCGATCGGGGAAGCCGCCCATTTTGAAGGGATGAATCGTAGAAATCAGTTTGTCAGCTTCGAAATCATTCGATAGCCTGGAGCTCCTTGTCCAGCTCCTCCAGATGGGGCTTCAGAAATGCAGACTGCGGGAAGCTGGCAAGCTTGCGCAGCGTCAGACCGCCGACGAGCTTCATCTGCGGATTTCTGGAAGCATCGGGGCTGTATTTGTCCAGCACCGCTGCCGCCGCCGGGTTCTTCAGGATGTCCTTTACCTTACTGTCGAGAGAAAATGCCATAAGAATAGCCTCCTTTTCTTTGATTCTCTGGTAATATTGTACAGAATCGCGGTCAAAAAGGAAATCCTGCAAACTGCAGGAGAATCTGCAGTGTTATCCGTTCAAATTGTGGGGCGGCTCACGCTTCTTCGGACTCGCAGTTTTTCTGCATGCAAAAGCTCCCCTCAAGGCAGGCCTCAAGGGGAGCTTGATCGTTATTATAGGCTTTTACGCTTTCTGTTCCTGCTCCGCGATCTGCTTGATCAGGAGCTCCTCCGCGTAGCCGCAGGCGCGCTCGACGGAGCCTGCCTCGAACGGATTGGCCAGATTGGCGTAGCGCAGCGTCTCGAGATAGCTGCGGCTGCCGCCGGTCTTGCAGAGCTTGAGGTAGTCCTGCCATGCGGCAGCCTTGTCCTCGGCATACTTCTTCTTGAACTCCATCGCGCCCATGGTCGTGAGCGTGTAGTTGATGTAGTAGAAGGGGTAGAGATAGATGTGCAGCTTGTGGTACCAGTAGCCGCCGCGCTCCAGGAAGGGATTGCTCTCATACTTGCGCCACGGCATGTACTTCTCCTCCAGCAGATGCCACTGGTAGGTCCGCTCCTTCGGCGTCAGCTCCGGATGGGCATAGCAGATATGCTGGAACTCGTCCACGGCCACACCGAAGGGAACGAAGGTCAGCGCCTCCTGCAGGTGGGCGAAGCGGAACTTGTCCGCCTGATCGCCGAAGAACCACTCGGCATAGGGATAGGCAAACTGCTCCATAGACATGGAGTGGATCTCGGCAATGTCGGTCGACTCGCTGTAATAGTCCGAGATGGGCTGGCTGCGCATGGCCATATAGCCGGCAAAGGCGTGGCCAAGCTCGTGGGTCAGCACCTGCATATCAAAGATCGTGTGGTTGAAGCAGGAGAAGACAAAGGGAGCCTTCAGGCTGGGCAGGCTCGTCATGTAACCGGTGGATGCCTTGCCCGGCTTGTTCTGCAGATCCATCAGCTCATGGTCGATCATGAAATCGATGAACTCGCCGGTCTCCGGGCTGATCTCGTGGTACATCTTCTGGGCAGTCTTCACCATGAAGGCGTCGTCGCCCGCAGGCTCGGCGTTTCCGTCCGGGAAGACCATTTTCTCGTCGTACCACATAACATGGTCGATGCCGAGGCGCTTGGCCTACGCGTCATAGAGCTTTTGGCACAGCGGGACAAGGAACATGCGCACCTGCTCGCGGAAGGACGCGACCTCCTTTTCGCCGTAGTCCGTGCGGCCCTGCTCGAGATAACCGACGGGGATGTAGTTCTCATAGCCGATGTTCTTGCCCATCTGGTTGCGGATGCGGATCAGCTCGTCCCAGATCTCCTCCAGACGCGGCTCGTTGTCCTCGTAGAATTTGGCGTAGGCCCTGACGGCAGCGGCGCGCACGGCACGGTCGGGGTGCTCGAAATACTTCTGCACGCCGTAGAGGTTCAGGGTCTTGCCGTCGAAGGGAATTTCCGCAGTCGCCATAATCTTCTGATATTCGTTGGTCAGGCGGCTCTCCTGCTGGCGCAGCGGGATGTTGGCCTCGCAGAACATCTTCTTCTGCAGATCCATGCCCACAAAATACTGCTTGCCGAATTCCTTCTCAATGTCCGGGCGGAAAGGGCTGGACGCGATGGCCTCGCTCAGCGCGACCTCCTCGCCGCCGAGGGTCGGCAGCGTGTCGTCAAGATAGGCGACCTCCGTTTCATAGAATTCATCACGGGTGTTCAGCGTATGGCGGATGTTCGCGATGGAATACTGCGTGGACAGCTCGCAGTTCTCGCGGTCGATCTTCAGCATCAACGCACGCAATGCGTCATAGCTTTCCGCCTGCTCAGCCGCAGCCTTCCATTCAGTGAGCTTTGCACGGTGTGCCTCCAGATCGGGGCGCTTATATTCCAGGGTCGAAAATCTGAAATTGTCCATGGCGTTCCGGTTTCTCCTCACATTTTATAGAATTAAGGGACTTGTCGTGGTGCGGGTATGGGGACTTGAACCCCAACGCATCTCTGCACAGGAACCTAAATCCTGCATGTCTGCCAATTCCATCATACCCGCGTATCGATCAAATTGAAAACGGAGAATGAGTTCCGCTTCCAACTCATTACAATTCTATCATTCCGGCTTCAAGTTGTCAACGCCTTGTATGCTTTGCACAAGTTTTCCTGTAGGGAAACAATTTTCCCTGCATAATTGCTTGACTTTCGCGAAGTGAAACGGTACAATAAACAGTGGATTTGTTTGTTTGCTCTGTGCATTGGGGTAGCCGGAGGAAGCATTACTTTTTCGTGACACACGCACCCAATTTGAAGAACAGGAGGTGTATTCCGGCAATGGAATGGTATGGTTACGTCCTGCTCGTCGCAGGACTGCTGATTGTAGCATTTATCTTCTTTCTGATCGGCATGCTCTATCGCAAGAAAGTCGCGGAGCGTGAGATCGGAAGCGCAGAAACCGAAGCAACGCGTATCATCAACGAAGCCATCAAGGGCGGCGAGAATAAGAAGCGCGAGATGCTCGTGGAAGCGAAAGAGGAAATTCATAAATCCAGAACCGAATACGAAAAGGAAGTCAAGGAGCGCCGCGCCGATCTGCAGAAGCAGGAGCGCCGCCTCCAGCAGAAGGAAGAGTCTCTCGACAAGAAGCTCGACGCCTTCGAACGCAAGGAAGACGATCTCCGCCGCCGTCAGGCAAACATTGCCGCTACGCAGGACGAGGTCGAAATGATCAAGAAGAGCCAGCTCGAAACGCTGGAAAAGCTTTCCGGCCTGACGCAGGAGGAGGCTAAGAACCACCTGCTGAAGAATCTCGAAAACGAATGCAAGCATGACGCCGCGCTCAAGATCAAGGAGATCGAGACGGACCTCAAGGACAACGCCGATCAGCTCGCCCGCGAGATCATCTCCACCGCCATCCAGCGCTGCGCCGCCGACCACGCCGCCGAAACGACTGTCTCCGTCGTCGCCCTGCCGAACGACGAGATGAAGGGCCGCATCATCGGCCGCGAGGGCCGCAACATCCGCACGCTCGAGGCCATCACCGGCGTCGATCTCATCATCGACGACACGCCGGAGGCCATCACCGTCTCATGCTTCGATCCCGTGCGCCGCGAGGTCGCGCGTCTCGCGCTCGAGAAGCTGATCGCCGACGGCCGCATTCACCCGACCCGTATCGAGGATCTCGTAGAGAAGGCCCGCAAGGAGGTCGACCGCGTCATCAAGCAGGAGGGCGAACGCGCCACGTTTGAGACTGGCATCAACAACCTCCACCCCGAGCTCATCAAGCTGCTCGGCCGCCAGAAGTACCGCACGTCCTATGGTCAGAACGTTCTGAACCACTCCATCGAGGTCGCCCACATCGCCGGTCTGCTCGCAAGCGAGCTCGGCGTGGACGTTGCGCTGGCCAAGCGCGCCGGCCTGCTGCACGACCTCGGCAAGTCTGTCGACCACGAGATGGAAGGCAGCCACGTCCAGCTCGGCGTTGAGCTGGCCCGCAAGTACAACGAATCGCCCGACGTCATCCACGCCATCGAGGCGCACCACAACGACGTCGAGCCGCGCACCGTCATTGCCTGCCTCGTGCAGGCGGCCGATGCCATCTCGGCCGCTCGTCCCGGCGCACGCCGCGAGAACGTGGAGAATTATATCCGCCGTCTGGAAAAGCTCGAGGAGCTGACCGGCACTTACCCCGGTGTCGAGAAGTCCTACGCCATTCAGGCCGGGCGCGAGGTTCGTATCATGGTCAAGCCCGAGGATGTCTCCGAGGACAACATGATCATCCTCGCCCGTGAGCTGACGAAGAAGATCGAGTCTGAGCTGGAATATCCCGGCCAGATCAAGGTCAACGTCATCCGCGAGACGAAGGTCGTCGAGTACGCCAAATAAGGTCAACCGCCTGCCGGGCACGGATTTTCCGTGCCCGGTGTTTTTATGTCCTGATACAGCCAACCGGCGGACTGCCGCCGTTTTCAGGCTTGGCAATCCGCCGGTGTTCTGCTATAATATTAATATTGGAGAATTGTCAGCCTGCTCAACGGCCGCGCTCCGTGCCATAGAAGAAAAGGGCGACCATGCCCGGCCCGCAGTGGCTTCCGAGCGTCGTACCGACGGTGTTGATCACGATTCTCCCGCGCAGCTGCGGGAATTTCTCTTCGATCATGCCTGCCAGCTGTTCGGCGTCCGCAAGATTGTCCGCATGAGAGATATGGCAGGGTCCGTCATAGGCCATGCCGCCCTCGGCATAGCTGACCATTTTCTCCACAAGAACGCGCAAGGCGCGCTGCTTGCCGCGAATTTTCTCCCGCGGGATCAGCTTGCCCTCGCAGTTTGCCTCGATCACGGGGCACAGACGCAGGAGCGTGCCGATCCAGCCCGCCGCAGCGCTGACCCGGCCGCCGCGCACAAAATATGCCAGCTCCGGCGTGAAGAGCCAGTGGTGCACATGGAGCCTGCGCGCTTCGATCCAGGCGGCGGTCTCCTCCATGGTCCGGCCCGCATCGCGCTGACGCGCCGCTTCGAGCATCAGGATAGCAGCGCCGCCCGAGCCGCAGAGCGAGTCGACAACGATGATTTTCCGCTCCGGGAATTCCTCCAGCAGCATGTCCCGCGCGGCGCAGGCGGAATGATAGCAGCCCGACAGGCCGGACGAGAGCGAAACATGCAGGATATCGCTCCCCTGCTCCAGAAACTGCCGGAAATACAGCTCGAATTCCCCGGTCGTGACCTGCGACGTCCCCGTCGTGGCCCCAGCTGCCATGGCGTCGAAAAACGTCTTCATCGGCAAACTCTGGCCATAGTCGTCAGGATATTCCTTCCCGTCCAGCAGAAAATGGAGCGAAACATAATGCAGATTGAGCGCGGCGTATTGCGCAAGCGTCAGATCCGTCGTGGAATCACAGCTTAACATGTACGGCATGGTGTGGGTCCTCTCTGTGTGTTGATTTTGCAGTTGCATAAAAATCCGCACGGACGGACGTGCTGCCCGTGCGTTGGGATTCCCTGTTTACAGGAATTGCGCCCGGCAGATCAGCATAGCCAGCACCGGGATGACGCAGCCCGCAAGAAGCTGCAGCGCCGTGTGACGCTTGAGCCGGATGCTCGACCAGATGATCGGCGTCAGGAGCACATAGCCGACCAGAAACCACGGATTGATAAAGATCGACAGCGCCGCGATCGGGCCGGAGCAGCCGCAGGTATGGCCGCTGGCTTTGAAATGCAGCAGCGTGCACACAGCAAGCGTTGTGCCGGAGATGAGATACGTTCCGAAAACGACCTTTTCCATCGCTGCGCCGTCGTCCAGCACGGCAGCAAGGAAGCCGATCAGATAGCCGAGCACGGAGAACACCAGCGCCAGATTGCGCTGCGTCTTTCTGCCGCCTCTGCGAAGCGCCGGGATGAGATAGGACACCGGATAGGCCAGCACCGGCAGCAGCGACAGGCACACGATCGCAAGCAGATAATGTCCCAGCGAAGCAAATGAGCCAGGCACGAGCACATAGAGCAGCGTGCACATCAGTGCGGAAAAAACCGGCGGCGTTGTCAGGATACGGACCGCCTGTGCAAATTTCTGTTTCATGATGAAGCCTCCCCGTGAGTCATTCGCCGGGCCGCCCCGGCTGCTGGACTCATCGTACCATGCCGCGCCCCGTATGTCACGCTACCGGCGTGAGCCGTCCCTCTCCGCAGTCTGGAGAGCGACTCCATCAGCCCGAGAATGGGGTTCTACTGTGAGTAGAGTCCTTGATTTGCAAGGGTTTGCGGGCATTCCCCACCAACAGAAAGGACAAACGCCCATGAATGAATCCGATGAAAAGCTGCGGCAGCTCATCGCCGAAAACATTGCCTATTACCGCAAGCTGAACGGCGACACGCAGGCCGGTCTTGCGGAAAAGCTCAGCTACTCCGATAAGTCCGTCTCCAAGTGGGAGCGCGGCGACGGCACGCCGGACATCTTCATCCTCTCCCATATCGCCTCGCTCTACGGCATCACCGTGCAGGACCTGCTGCGCGAAAAGAAGGTCGCCAAAACGCGCACGCGCCACCTGCTCATCTCGCTGCTGTCCGTCGGCCTTGTCTGGCTCGTGATGACGGTGTTATTCTGCGGCGCGCAGATCTTCTCGATCTGTGACCGGTATGCCTGGCTGCTGTTCATCTACGGCATCCCCATCTCCGGAATCGTGGCGCAGGTTTTCTGCGCGCTCTGGAGCAACCAGCTCTCGCAGATCTTCGCCTGCTCGCTTATCATCTGGGGCGCCGGTCTGAGCCTGCACCTCACGGCGCACGGGAACCGGCTGTTTCTTGTCTACGTCATCTGCGCCGTGCTCGAGGTCCTTCTGATCCTGCTGTACACCCTGCGCGCGCAGACGCGCTGGCGTGAATGGCGCGAAAAGCGCAAGAAAATGCAGAAATCGTCTGACGATTCCGCAGCTTGAGCGCTGAAAATTCCATTTTCTCCCTGTTTTGTCGATATTGTCAACTTTTCTTTCTATAATTTGTTGAATTCGCCATGAATTTTTAGACGTAACATGCTTGCATTTTTTTGCACAACGTGGTAAACTGGCACCAGAGAGGAGAAGATCTCCTCTGAACATAGTCGGAGCAGCGCGGCGGCCGCCGCAGCGCTGCATGGTTCGCCATTGACCGGTCCCGCTCGTTCGTTCTCCTGTCCCGCACAGAGCGGTGTGCGCAGCCGTCTTTGTGAGCAGGCCTGTCCTGCAGAGGCTATGGGCTGCACTCTGGGATCCCCGCGGCTCAGTCCACGTTCGTTTTCATCTTTTCTTCTTTCTTTCGTTATTTGGTCAGGCAAGAGTTAACCGCGAGTATGGGTAATTTTTTCTTACTATCTTATTCTCCTTTCTAGCATCTCCTAATAATTTGAAGTGAAGTATTGGTATTGTCGAACATCTTGTTTTATCTGTCTCTTCCGCGGGGCTGCTTCTTTTGGAGCAGCCCCCATTTTGTTGAAAAAATCCCTTTGGGCTTTCAGAATTGCAAAACAAAACTTTGCAGCATTATTTTGCAATTCTGCCGCGGCGGCGGGAGGCCTGCGATTCACCGAACCCCACCGGCTGCTCCGGCGGGGTTCTCGTTTTCCTTTTCTTTTTCCGGAAAACATGGTACAATACAGAAAAACAGGCGGCTGGGCCATGTTGGCACGGCCGCCGTATCCGAACACACGGAGGAGATCGCAATGGAAGATATGATCCGGCTGCTGGCAGCTGAGTTGGGGCAGAAGCCGCAGCATGTGGGGGCGGTCGTCCGCCTGCTTGACGAGGGGAACACCATCCCCTTCATTGCCCGCTACCGCAAGGAGCAGCACGGCGCAATGGATGACACGACGCTGCGCACACTGGCAGAGCGCCTGCAGTATCTGCGCAATCTGGACCAGCGCCGTGAGGAGATCCGCCGCTCCATCGCCGCGCAGGAGAAGCTGACGGACGAGCTTGACGCTGCCCTGCAGGCCGCAGTGACGCTATCGGAGCTGGAGGACCTATACCGGCCCTATAAGCCGAAGCGCCGCACGCGCGCGACCATCGCCCGGGAGCGCGGCCTTGCGCCGCTGGCTGAGCAGCTGCTGGGGCAGGCCCGCGATCTGCCCGATCCGCTCACGCTTGCCGCCGGATTCGCAGACCCGGCGCGCGGCGTGGAGACGCCGGAGGACGCACTGGCCGGTGCGTCCGACATCGTGGCGGAGACCGTCTCCGATGATGCTGCCGTGCGCAAAGCTCTCCGCAGCCTGATGCAGCGCCAGTCCGTTCTGCGCACGCAGGCCGCGAAGGGGAAGGAGGAGGAGACCTCCGTCTATCAGCTCTATTATGACTTCCGCCAGCCGGTGCCCAGGCTGCAGGGCCACCAGATCCTCGCCGTGAACCGCGGTGAACGCGAGGGCTTTCTGAAGGTCACGCTGGAAACGGACCGCGATCAGGCCCTCATCTGCGTGCGCCGCTGCGTGCTCGTGCCGGGCGGCGGCGCGGCCGCCTTCCTGCGCGCCGCCTGCGAGGACGCCTATGACCGCCTCATCGCGCCCAGCATGGAGCGCGAGCTGCGCGCCGCGCTCACGGAGCAGGCCAACGAGGGAGCCATCCGCAATTTTGCTCTGAATCTCCGGCCGCTGCTCATGCAGCCGCCCGTGCGCGGCCATGTGACTATGGGCCTCGACCCAGGCTACAGCCACGGCTGCAAGGTCGCCGTCGTTGACCCGACGGGCAAGGTGCTGGACACCGCCGTCGTCTACCCCACGTTCTCCAAAGCAAAACGCGCCGAAGCGATCGAAACGCTCCGGCGGCTCATGGATCGGTATGGGGTCACGCACATCGCCCTCGGCAACGGCACAGCCTCGCGCGAGACGGAGGCCATGGTCTGCGAGCTGCTGCGGCAGAAGCACGGCGCGGCCTATATGATCGTCTCGGAGGCGGGCGCCTCCGTCTATTCCGCCTCGCCGCTGGCGGCGGAGGAATTTCCGCAGTACGATGTCAACCTGCGCAGCGCGGTCTCCATCGCGCGGCGGCTGCAGGACCCACTGGCCGAGCTGGTCAAGATCGACCCGAAGGCCATCGGCGTCGGTCAGTATCAGCACGACGTGCCGGAAAAGCAGCTCGACGAAACGCTCTCCGGCGTGGTGGAGGATTGCGTCAACGCCGTCGGCGTCGATCTGAACACGGCCTCCCCCTCCCTGCTGCGGCGCGTGGCCGGTCTGAACGCCACGACGGCAAAGAACATCGTCGCTTATCGCGAGGAGCACGGGGCCTTTACGGCGCGGCGGCAGGTATTAAAGGTGCCGAAGCTCGGCCAGAGGGCCTATGAGCAGGCGGCAGGCTTCCTGCGCGTGCCGGAAAGCCCTCAGGTGCTCGATCACACCGGCGTGCATCCGGAGTCCTATGCCGCGGCAGAGACGCTGCTGGGCCTGTGCGGCTATCGACTTGCGGACGTCGGCGCTCTGACCGAGCTGCCCGCACGGCTGGAGGCCTACGGCCCTGCGCGCGCCGCAGAGGCCTGCGGCATCGGTATGCCGACGATGCGCGACATTGTCCGCGAGCTGTGCAAGCCCGGCCGTGACCCGCGCGATGAACTGCCGCAGCCTGCGCTCCGCACGGACGTTCTGGAGCTGAAGGACCTGAAGCCCGGTATGGTGCTCACGGGGACCGTGCGCAATGTCATTGACTTTGGCGTGTTCGTAGACATCGGCGTCCACCAGGACGGCCTTGTTCACATCTCGCAGGTCTGCAACAAATTCATCAAGCACCCGTCCGAGGCCGTATCCGTCGGCGATATCGTGCGCGTAGCCGTGCTGGAAGTCGATGAGAAGCGCAAGCGCATCAGTCTGACCATGCGCGGCGTGCCGAAGGACGGCGAAACCGGCCCGGACTGTCAGAAAACTGCCCGGTAATAAGTTTCGGAGGGAAGAAAAGTGTGAAAGGAAACCGTCAGGGTGTCCTTTCGCGT